>Ga0213876_10000942_pt1 | contig 19170 bp, 18 predicted proteins | sample BarmaccomBMRX_R9_FD_160113 | JGI IMG/M metagenome (GOLD analysis project Ga0213876, IMG submission 160113) | Root-associated microbial communities from Barbacenia macrantha in rupestrian grasslands, the National Park of Serra do Cipo, Brazil - RX_R9 | ecosystem: Host-associated > Plants > Roots... | reverse complement strand
ACACGGCGAACACGGCGAGCCACGGCGAACACGGCGGGAAGAGGAGAGAGTTCGGGGTTCGGGGCTCGGAGTTCGGAGGCGCCGTAGAACCAGGTCCGATCTCCCCCGAGGGGCACGCTCACCCGGCCGGAAAACGAAATGATCCGCAGAACACGCAGAAGAACGCAGAAAAAGATCCACGAAACCGGAGCTTGACACCGGCAGCTCGCCCCCATGCTGCCGCTCCGAACTCCGAACTCCGAACTCTTTCCTCTTCCCGCCGTGTTCGCCGTGGCTCGCCGTGTTCGCCGTGTGAACTCTTACGTTGCGCCCGCCAAATCGCCGTGCCCGCCGTGTTCCGCCGTGTGACCGTGGGAGGGGGGAAAAGAATTTGTCATTTGTCATTCTTCGGGGAATGACTTTATCCTCATCGGAAACATTCCCGTATGACCCGTCACCTTTTATTTCTGGTTCCGGCAGTGGCTTGCCTCGCGTTGATCTCCTGCAGCACCTCAGCCCCGTCTGTAACCAGTGGCGGGACTAATCGTTACGGTTACGGAGCGGTCCCGCCGCCGAACGCGGTGCCCCCGGTAAGTTCAGTGCCTTCAGCCACGCCACGGCAACGTGATCAGCGGACGACGCCGGAGGCGACGCCTACGCCGACCACGGACGTGACTTCAGTGCCGAATCCGGCGGCGACGCCTGCGGTCACGCAACCGCAGAATTACCCGTATGCCACGAAGGTTGCCGGCAAGCCGGGCCGGGTCCTGAGCCCGTACGCTCCGAACGCGGGTGAGGTGGACGTCGAAGGTTACCCTCCGGGAGCCGAAGTGCGTGATCCGTATACGGGCAAGATTTTTCTGGTGCCTTAATCGCCGAGTTGAGTTCGGGAACGGGGCGTCGCCTCGGCATTGCGGGTAAACGATGACAAACGGCGGAGGGGGCGGAAAGCCCGTAATCGGGGTGGCTGGCGCCGGTTTGATCGGTGGATCAATTGCCCTGGCGGCGCATGAACGGGGGTTCACGATCACGGTTTATGATCCGTACGCCGATCTTAAGGATAAAATTCCCGGCGGGATCGCGGTGGCTCCCGATTTGGCGGCGCTGACCGCGGACGCAGAAATTCTGTTACTGGCAACCCCGCTGGGGGTTCTGGCGCACGTCGGGCGGCAATTGGCTGGGATGGTTGGAAGCGGCGTCATCGTGTCAGATGTCGGCAGCGTAAAAGGAGATATTGCACGAGGCCTGGCCGCCGAGTTTGAAGGGCGTGCGGAATACGTGCCGAGCCATCCGATGTCTGGGTCGGAGCAGCACGGGTGGGCCGCGGCACGGCCTTCGATGTTCGAGGGAACAACGGTCATTGTCTGCCCGGAGTTCGCGACGAAGCCCGGCAGCGTCGGGAAACTGGAGGCGTTCTGGCGGGCCCTGGGCGGCAAGACCACGCGCCTCAGCATCGCGGACCACGACCGCTACGTGGCCGCGGTCAGCCACCTGCCGCATGCGCTTGCGGCGGTGCTGGTGGAATTAGTCGGCGCCGAGATTCCTGAAGCCCTCTCCGTGGTGGGGCCGGGGTTTCGTGACGCCACGAGGATCGCCAGCGGCGCGCCCCGGCTCTGGACCGAAATTTTGCTGGCCAACCGCTCGGCCATAGCCGGTTACCTGGAACTGTACGGCGGCCGTTTGGAGCGCCTGCGTACCGCCCTCGCGGAATGCGACCATAAATATCTTGAAGGATTACTGGACGCCGGTAAGCGGAATCGCGATAGATTAAACTTTTAACGTTTTCTATGCCGGAGCTTAACGTCGCAGCTGCGCCCAGGATCAACGCGGAGGTACGGGTGCCTGGAGACAAAAGCATTTCGCACCGGGCCGTGATCCTCGCGGCAATGTCCAATGGGACATGCGTCATCCGTGGTTTTCTGCCGAGCCAGGATTGCGTCTGCACGGTCCGGGCGATGAGATCGCTCGGGATTACGATTGACCACCCCGAAGAGACTACCCTGGTGGTCCATGGTCAAAAAGGGCACTTTGAGCCGCCGCCGCACCCGATTGATTGCGGCAATTCCGGAACGCTCATGCGCCTGCTTTGCGGGGTGCTGGCCGACCAGCCTTTTGAAAGCACGTTGATCGGCGACGCCTCGCTCTCTTCACGGCCGATGCGCCGGGTGATTGAGCCCCTGACGCAGATGGGGGCCGGCATCACCGCCACCGAACCGAAAGGAACGGCTCCTTTGCGGGTGCGGGGGGGACCTTTGCACCCGATTCAGTACAAGCTGCCGGTGGCCAGCGCGCAGGTAAAAAGCGCGATTTTGCTCGCGGCATTGCGGACGGCCGGTAAGACCATTGTAACGGAACCGGTGGCCACACGGGATCATACCGAACGGATGCTGGAATACTTCCTGGTGCGTACGGTGCGGGAAGCGTCCGACCACGGGAACATGATCGCCATCTACGGTGACCAAACGATCGAGTCGCGGGATTTCACGGTGCCGGGCGACATTTCGAGCGCTGCGTTCTGGCTGGTGGCAGCCGCAGCCCAACCCGGCTCCGACCTGCTGGTGCGCGACGTCGGTCTCAACCGGACGCGTACCGGGATCTTGTCTGTGTTATTGCGCATGGGGGCGCACATCCATGAAGTGGTGGAAGATTGGGAACAGGGCGAACTGCGCGGCGAAATTCGTATCCAAGGCAGCCGGTTACACGGCACCGTGATCGGCGGAGCCGAGATCCCGAATCTGATTGATGAGATCCCGATCCTTGCCGTGGCCGGGGCGCTTGCGGAAGGCAAGACGGTCATCAAGGACGCAAAGGAATTGCGGGTTAAGGAAACTGACCGGATCGCAGCGCTCGTCACCAATTTGAGCGCGATGGGTGTGAACGTCATTGAACGCGATGACGGCATGGAAATCCAAGGCGGGAACCCGCTGCGTTCAGCACGGATCAACAGTTTCGGAGATCACCGCATCGCCATGGCGTTTGCGGTGGCGGGCATGTTTGCCAAGGGAAATACGGTGATCGAAGGCACCGAATGCATCGCCACGTCGTACCCCGGATTCGAGGATCAGCTGCAGAAGTTTCTTGCGCCGGACCGAAACGCGCCGACGCCGGTGATCAACCCGGCGAGGTGCCCTAAACCGAGCAGTTGACGTGGCTGCGCGTTACTCCGTAATCGCCATCGATGGCCCGGCGGCGTCCGGCAAGAGCAGCGTGGCCCGGCGTCTGGCGGCGGAGTTGCGCTTTACGTACGTCAACAGCGGCTCGCTGTACCGGGCAATTGCCTGGCTGGCCAATGAGCGGGCCGTCAAGGCCGACGATTCCCAGGCGGTTGCAGCGTTGCTGAGGCAAACGTCGTTCCGCTTTGATTTACGGAACAACGCGTCTTTCATCTCGATCGATGGCGTTGATCCCGAGCCGCACCTGCGCTCGGCAGCGGTAAACAACGTGGTCTCAAAAATCTCGGCGCTTAACGTGGTCCGTGAATTTCTGCTGGGCCCGCTCCGCCAGTTTGCCGAACGGGCGAACCTCATCATGGAAGGTCGTGACATCGGTTCGGCCGTGTTTCCCGACACTCCTTACAAGTTTTATATCGACGCTTCGCCGGAGGTGCGGGCACGGCGGCGCGCCGCTGAAGGCCAGCAGGATAACCTTGCTTCCCGGGATCGGTTGGACGCGTCCCGCACGCTTGCCCCTCTGGCGATTGCGCCGGATGCAGAGGTGGTCGACACTTCCGAGCTCTCCCTGGATCAGGTCGTCGCGCTGGTCCTGCGGCGACTGGAGGAAAAAGGTTTGCGGCGGGAGCCGCGCGAACGCGCATGAATGTTTATTACTGGATCGGCTACAGCCTTTGCACGCTGATCGGCAAACTCGGCTTCCGCCACAAAGTGTACGGCCGCGACAACCTGATCGAGGATGGACCCGCCATCCTTGCATCCAACCACCAGAGTTACCTCGATCCGCCCATGATCGGCATTTCCTGCCGTAGACCGATCTACTTTCTGGCTCGCGACACCTTGTTCAAGATAAAGGTCGCCGGCTGGATTATCTCGAAGCTCAACACCGTGCCCGTTGACCGGAAGCGCGGAGACATCAGCGCGATAAAGACGATCATCCGCTTATTGCAGGAGGGGAAGCGCGTCATCATTTTCCCGGAAGGCACGCGGACGCTCGACGGCCGGTTGCAACCCGCCCGGGCAGGGCTCGGCATGGTCATCGCCAAAACGTTGGCGCCGGTCGTTCCCATCCGGATCTTTGGTTCCTTTGAGGCGTTGCCGAAAACGGGCGGATTGAAGTTGCAGCCCATCACGGTCGTCGTCGGCAAGCCGATCCGTTTCACCAAGGCGGACCTGGAAGGCGGCCGCGAAATTTACCAGCACCTAAGTGAGCGGGTAATGGCCGAGATTGCGAAGCTGAAATTGCCGGAAGGGTAATGGGTAACTCGTAGCTGGTAGCTGGTGCGCGTTCGGAGTCGGGTCACACGGCGAGAAGACAAACCCTGAGCTTGACGCCCGGTACCTGCCCCTCAGCGCCGAACGGTGATCCGCACCCGTTACCCGTTACGCGCTACGCGTTACCCATCACTGAGTATGCTTGCGGCGCTGGATGGTGATCCGTTTGATCCGTGCGTCGTCGCTGGGGCTGAAACTCATCACGTCGGGATCATCCTTGAGCGTGTTGTGCACGATCCTGCGATCGTAAGAGTTCATCGGCTCGAGTTTTACCGGGCGTCCGGAGGCGCGCACGGTATCGGCAATGTGCCGGATCCGGCTGCGCAGCCGATCATCCCGCATCGCGCGCCAGTGCGCAACGTCGACCTGAACCTTTGGTGCGTTGCGGTCCTGCGCCTGCAGGATGCGGTTGAGCAGGAATTGCAGGTCTTCAAGGACCTCGCCTTCCCGCCCGATCAGGACATCGCTCTCGGCGGTGAACACCTGCAGCTGGCAGCCGTTCTCGGTTTGGATTTCCTGGATCTCCGCGACAAACCCCAGATAGCCCAACATCGTATCCAGGATTTCTCTTGGTTCCATAAAGCCGTCCTTCGAGAGGACCGACCGATTATTACCGATAACTCCTTTTCTTAGCAACTGTTGGCGCCGCAGAAACCTTGGTCAGTTGGGGCTCGGTTTGCCGCCGGGTCAAATAGGTCTGAACGACCGTGAATAAGGTTGACACCGTCCAGTACAGCGCAAGCGCCGAAGCGTAGTTGTAGCAGAAAACAAGGAAAATGACGGGGGTGATGTAAAGCATGCGTTGCTGCGATGGGTCTCCCGTTTTGGGCGTCACCTGGAGTTGCCAGAGCTGCACGGCGACCATGATCAACGGCAGAATATTGATCGGAAAGGAACCCAGATAGGCAATCGTGTCGGGCTGAGAAAGGTCTTTCACCCACAGAAAGCTGGAGTTGCGCAGTTCAATGGCGGTACCCAGCATCGAATAGAAGCTGAAGAAGATCGGGATCTGTACAAGCATCGGAAAACACCCGGCGAGCGGGTTTACGCCGTACTCCTTGTACAGTTTCATCATCTCCTGGTTCATGCGCTGGGGGTCGTCCTTGTACTTGGTGCGCAAGTCGTTGATCAGGGGCGAAAGCTTCGACATCTTCCGCATGCTTTTCATGCTGGCATTTTGCAGGGGCCAGAGCAGCGAGCGGATGGCGATGGTCAACAGGATGATGGCGAGAGCGTAACTCTTTACCCAGGCGTGCAGCTGGTTAAGGGAGATCAGCAGCAGTTTGCCCAACGGCGCAATCCAGCCGAAATCCAGGATGCGCCACTGGTCGTTCGGCAACCTGGCGAGCCGGCTGTATTCTTTGGGGCCGCCGTAAATGGCGAAGTTGACGGTCCTTGTCTCACCGGGCTGGAGGGTGAAGCCCGGCATGCCGAGGGCGCCTTCGATCAGCCAGGGGCCTTGCTGCGGACTACCGCCCGGTACCGGGGCGCGCCGTGCCCAGACCTTATCGCCGGCCTCATTTTGGGTGGCTAGAATGGTCGCGAAATACTGGCTGGCAACCGACGTCCAGAGGATCTGGTCGCCCGTATCGGTGTAGACCTCCTTGCCTGGTCCGGTCGGGAAAAAAAGGAAAGATGACGGGTTAAACCAGCTGACGTTAATCGAACGCAGTTTGCCGTCCCGGTACCAATCAAAAACGGTGCGCAACGGCAGGTCGGACTGGTGAATCGGCTGAGCCGCACCGGTACTGACGAAGTACCCGGGGTTGGTGAAAGGCTGGTTACCCCGGTTTTGGAAAGTCAACGCCAAGCCGATCTGGTACGGATCCTGCAGACCGGTCTTGGCGCCGAGGGAATAAACCTTCGTGATCGTAAGGTTATTCGCGACTTGTTTGGTGAGGGTCACCTGGCCGGCGGCCTGGTCCTCCCGAACGTCGTAGCCGTCATCCCGCCAGTTATTCGGGTTTTGGGAGATCGCGCCAATGGCGGGAACCAGTGGCATGCTGAGCTCGACCGGTCTATCTCCCTCAGCCCGATGCTGCGACAGCGTGATGTCTGCCAGACCGCCGTCATTGGTGGAAAAATGCAGTTCAGCCACGCTGCTTTTGAGCGTCGCCGTTTTATCCGGTGCCCCGCTTGCCGGTGCCGCGGTTTCCATCGGGGCATTGCCGAAATCCGGTGGGGCTGCAGCCGGAGCGGTCACCGGGCTGGAGCTGGCGTGGGGCGTGGGGTTGGTGACGATGCCGTGCGCTTCGTTGTAAGCGCGGCTTCGGGCCAGGTCTTGCTGTTGCCAATAAAGGGAGGCCAGCAAGCCAATGGCGGCAAGGGTTACAATAACCCAGGTGAGGCGATCTCGGGGCATGTTAGATAAAAGATAAGGAAGTTACTGGCTCCGCCTGAGTGCTGAAATTTTCTCCGGTACGGGATCGAAACCGCTGCCGCCCCAAGGATGGCAGCGACACAGCCGTTTGAGCCCCAGGCGGCAGCCGCGTATCCAGCCGTGACGCTCGATGGCTTCGACCATGTATTCCGAACAGGTCGGCGCAAAACGGCAACCGGAACCGGGGCCGCCGGTCAGCAGGGCCATGGCCGGCGACAAGACGGCTTTGTACGCCCGGAGCAAAAATCTCAGAACCGACATAAAAGCGAACGGCTAACTCGTTTCTAAAATAGAAGCCCGTCCGGCAAGCCGCAACCAGTCCTGCTGAAGTTGCGCCAAGCTGGCCGAGGACGCGCTTACGCGGGCAATCGTCACCAGCCACCAACCCGGGCCGATCCGTGCCCGATTCAAACGGTAAATTTCACGCAACCGGCGGCGCACCCGGTTCCGCACCACTGCCGGACCGACCCGCCGGCTGGTCACGAGCCCGGCACGCACGCTCGTTTCATCCGGCGGTCTGAAAACGGCCAAAACGACGTACCTGCCCGTGAACGCTTTTCCATCCTGCTTGACAAGTCTGAACTCCGAGGCGCGCGTCAGGCGCGCAGAACGCGGAAACCGGAACCTCTGCCGCGCCTCGCGAACCATCCGGAAGGTTCAGGTCAGCCCTGAAACGTGTACTGATGCGTATGGCGCTTGTAGTGGACGTCGGTTCCAACCGGGAGAAGCCGCTTGCGACCCCGTTGCCGGCGCCGGGCCAGGGTGGCACGACCCCCTTTTGTCTTCATGCGGGCGCGAAACCCGTGCTGGCGCTTGCGGGTCCGCTTTGAAGGTTGGTACGTTCTTTTCATAGCAGTGGTTCTCGGGTTCCAGGAAGTGCGGAAAGTTCATCAGGCACGCTGCCTTGTCAAACGGTGTTAGGATTAGGCGCCGCGTCGCGTCGGACCGGCACCAAAGGAAATGGGTGAGCCTCCAACCGGGATAATCCAGCCTTGAGCCTCGCTTTATCCCAGTCTTTGTTTGTCCGGCATGAGTGTGAGTGGTATCCCGGAAACGATCCAGCAGCTAAGGAGCGGCGGTGCGCAAATCATCAGCGAATCGGAGCTTGAGAAAAAGCTTCAGGAAAATCGGCCCTTGCGGGTGAAGCTCGGGGTTGACCCGACGGCGCCGGACTTGCACCTGGGCCATGCGGTGGGTCTGTCCAAGCTGCGCCAGTTCCAGGAGCTTGGCCATCTTGCCGTGCTGGTCATCGGCGACTTCACCACCATGGTCGGGGACCCTTCAGGCCGCTCGAGCACCCGGCCGATGCTCAGCCGTGAGCAGGTGCTCGCAAACGCCGAAACCTACCAGCAACAAGCCTTCAAGATTCTCGACCGGGACCGCACCGAACTGGTGTTTAACGGCGAGTGGTTCGGCAAAATGAATTTTATGGACGTCATCCGGCTCAACAGCCGGGTCACACTCCAACAGATGATGCAGCGGGAAGATTTCAGGAACCGCCTCGACCAGGGAACGGCCATCTTTCTCCACGAACTGCAATACCCCATCATGCAGGGCTGGGATTCGGTAATGATCCGGGCGGACGTGGAGCTTGGCGGTACGGACCAGCTGTTCAACGTGATGGTGGGCCGCGACCTGCAAAAGGAAGAAGGGCAAGCGCAGCAAGTCATTTGCCTTCTGCCCATCCTGGAAGGATTGGACGGCGTCCAGAAGATGAGCAAGAGCCTCAATAACTACATCGGGATCACCGAGCCGCCGGCGCAGATGTTCGGAAAAGTGATGAGTATCTCCGATGAACTCATGGACCGCTACTACGATATTTTGCTGCACGAGCGCGTGCCCGCCATTCATCCGCTGGACGCCAAGAAGGAATTGGCCTCCCGCCTGGTCGAACGTTTTTACGACGGTGCCGCTGCCAAAGCCGCATCGGACGACTTCAATCTGCGCTTCGCCAAACGCGACCTGCGGGCAGCAGACCTTCCTGAGGTCGAGCTCTCGAAACTGGCCGGTGATCTGACTGCGGCCGTCGTCACGGCGTACGCGGAAGGATTTGGAATCACCAAATCCCGGAGCGATGCCCGCCGTTTGATCGAGCAAGGCAGTGTCCAATGGCGCGGCGAAAAGGTGAACGATCCCCGGATTACCTTACCGCTTCAAGCCGGGGAGATCCTCAAACTCGATAAAACCAGGGCGGTGAGGCTCAAATGAGTGGCGGGTGACGGGTAACTCGTAACTGGTAACGGGTGAAGTTCGGTCCTGAGGGCCGCCTGCCGGTGCCAAGTCCGGGGTTTCCGGATCTCAGGCTGCGGATGCTGCGGATCAGGTATTTGTCTGTGGATCCGGCGTGATCCGCGGATAGGTTGGACGCGGTGCTACGAGGTCTCTGAACTCCGAGCGCGCTTGGGCACCCGCTACCAGTTACGAGTTACGAGTTACGAGTTACCCGTCACCCTTCCTCCGGAGGAACATCGGACCGGAGCAATTCTTCAAGCGATTTCCGTTTCCGCAGGCGTAACCAGTTGCTCCAGGTTTTGCGAATGCTGTCCCGGACGGACAGGTAACGCTGGCTCAGTTCGTTCTGCCTGACGATTTGATGCAGAATCCCTGTGACGGAAAAGTCTGCGGTGTCAAGGATCGTGCAGGCCGTACCTACCGCCGCGTAATGGTGGGCATCACTCGACGCCGTCATCGGCAGGTTACGGCGCCGGGCATACTCGAACGCCATCTGGTTGTACCGCTTAAGCGTCGTGGCCGCATTAAACACCTCGACGGCATCGATGGGCAGGGTGTTAAGAACGTTCTCGCGAATCCCGGCCCGAAAAAGGTCGTATGGATGGGGCGGAATGGCGAGCCCGCCCGCTTCATGGATTCGATGGCACACTTCGAGGGCCGGACGGCCTTTCAGGTTGGGCAACGTCGCGCCGATGCACAGCAGATGGCCTTCCGCCGTGGTCATCTCAACACCCGGCAATACCAGGAAACCATCGACCGGCAACCCGTCGGGACGCATCAGGCCTTTATCCAGCATGTACGTCACGGCGTCGCACGTGTTGTGATCGGTCATCGCAAACCCGTTGAGGCCCTTATGACGCGCAGCCTCGATCAGCTGCTCCGGACTGCTGACCCCGTCGCCAGAAAAAAAAGAGTGGCAATGAAGATCAATCCGTACCGCCATGGAAAGGCTTACTAAACCAGATTGAAAGGGGGCTGCAATGTGAAAGCTTGGCCGCAACGGACGCCCTCCTCGGCTTTGAGCGCCGGTGCGGTTGTGATAGCGTTGCGGATGGACGCATCGGCAACTCCCCTCATCCCGGGTTCAGTCTCACTCGAAGCCGGCCCGGCGATCGGCTTCAAGGAATGGGCATTGGTTTGCCGGTCGATGCTGGCGGGCGAGACGAGCGTCATCTTTCGAAAGGGCGGCATCGCTGAGGGCCGGCAAGGGTTTCGTTTCAAGCACGACCAATTTTTCCTGTTCCCGACGTTCTTTCATGAGCAACTCCAATGCGTTCGCGTTGACGACACCGTGTCTCTGGAGGCGCAACCTGCCTCGGTGACGATCCAGGCATGGGTGAGCGTCGAGTTTACGGTCTGGGTGGAGGATCTCACCCGTGTGGAGCCGCTGCGGCCGTTGCACATCCTTACCGGCCAGGTCCTGCAACAGCGGGCCGATTACAGCGAGCCCAAGGGATTGCACCTTGCTTTCGTCCGCGCTTACCGGCTGCCGGAACCGTGGGTGTTCCCGTACCAGAGGTCATTCGGGGGATGCCGTTCCTGGGTAAACTTGCCGGACTTGCCGGCCGCTCTGCCTGCCATGGCCGTATTGTCCGACGCCGAGCAGGCCCGGCGTCGCGATCTGGTCCGAAGCAGCGTGTAAAATGTCCTGACCGGCCGGGACGATTCAGAAATTAATGAGTTGTACCCGACGGCAGGTCGCCGCCACCCGGTCGCGCACCCTTCGGATTGACGAGGAATTCTGCTGATATTTCGTGATTTGCCGGATCAGGTTATCGAAGGTGCCCTGCGCGTCTTCGATGTGCTTCTGCACGCCGTTCACAAAGTCCTCAACGGCTCTTCTGGCCTCGGGATCGGCCGTCAGGGACTTCAATTGCTCGGTGTCCTGGTAGTATTCACGGGTGGCATTGAATTCGTCCACGAAGCGGTTGGCATCGTCGCAGAACCGGTCCGCGGCCTTCACCACGTCGGCCTCGGATCTGGCGGTGCTTAAGGCTGCCTGCAATTCTTGCAATGCACTGATGTAGATGTCGAACTTTGCGCGGAACGCGTCGATAACCTGTTGCCTGGACTGATCAAGCGCCTGGGCCAGACTGGCCGACAACAGTAAAACGAGGGCACATACCACGCCGCTACGGAACCACTTCATAAAGGCTGCGCATGCGAAGGTGGTCAGCCCTTGGTGCGAGTCAACGAAAATTCGTCGTTTTGGGGCTGAAGACGAGACAATCGGCGACGCGCGCCCACTCCGGCTGATCGAGTGAACCGCCCCTGGTCCGGCCGAAAAATCCGGTGGACGATCCTCCGTCCAGGTTAAGGGCGATATTGATCCGGTCATCACGCAGCAGGGCCGGGGAAATGAGGAGCCGGGCCGCCTGGGCCAGGGTCGTAGACCGGATGATGCCGATGCCCACTTTGCCTCGTCCGGTGAGGAAAACGAACGTGCGCGGCGCAACCCGCTCATCATTCAGCCCGGTTACCGCGGTCCCGCGTTCCACGAGCAATGGACCGCATTGGATGGCGCCGTCCAGAGGCCCAGCGGGCATGCCCGTAACCCGATGAATGTAAGGACGACCGGCCCGGATCAGAAACGTTCCTGAAAGCAGCCGGGCTTTCTCGAAAGGATGCAACTGGCGCCCTTCACACACAAGCAGGCCGACCGGTGAACCGTCTGCTTTGAAGAAACCCCCGTTCACGCCGGCCATCGAACCGCTTTGCTCGACCGCCGCGCGCACCGACTCAAACGGGTGAATGGATTGAGCGATAACCTGGCATCGCACCTGCCCGATAAGGCCGAAAGCCACCCAGATTTCAGCGGTCTGCCCGTCCGGCCCCTGAGCTTGAAGCTGCCGATACCGTACCGCGCCCGACGGGTCGGATTCATCCGAGCGCGCGGCGACGCGCCAAAACGCCATGTCTGAGCCGGCGGCGCGCTGGGAAAATGCCGCAAATGCCGCAAATGCCACAAGCGGAAAAATGCCACAAACCGAGTGACGGGTAACGCGTAACGCGTAACGGGTAGCGGGTTCGATCACACGACAGACAGGGCGGATCCACCGAAAAGGTAAAAATGTCCGCAGAACACGCAGACAACGCAGAAAAGAGAAATCATCCACAGAGTGCATAGCTGGACACAGATGAAGGGCACATGGCGAACGGCGAACCGCACCCGTTACCCGTTACGCGTTACGCGTTACCCGTCACTCGGTTTGTGGCACTTTCATGCCCGTGGCGAACACCGTCTGGAAGTAGGGACTCTCGGTTTCTCGAGACACGACCCGGCATTCACGGCGTTCAAAGCCGGCCTGTTCCAGCAGGCGCAATAGTTCGACCTCGCTGAAGCCAAGCCAGAGATCGGCATAGAGTTCCCGGGCTTGCTCAAAGGTATGCGCCAGCAGGTCAAGGATGAGGACGCGCCCGCCCGGACGCAGGATCCGGCGTGCGGCAGTAAGGGCCCGCTCCGGGTGGTTTGCATGATGCAACGCCTGACTAAAGATAGCCAGGTCCACGGAATCCGGTTCGATCGGCGGCGCTTCGAGGTCACCGAGCCGGTACTCGAGGTTAGTAAACCCATTGTCGTGGGCAAGGTTCGCCCCGAACTCGACCATCTTTTCTGAGATATCAACCGCGATGACCCGCCGGGCCCGCCGGGCCAGCAGCTGGGCGAGGGTGCCTTCGCCCGCACCCAGATCGGCCACGTCGACCTCCGGCACCAGCGTCAGCAGCAGGTGCGCGAGCGCCTGCCAGGATCGTCCGGGACAATGGCTCCGGCCGAAACGGCCTGCCAGCCGGTCGAAGTACTCGCGGGCCCGGTCCTTGCGTTTTTCCAGCACGTGCTCAAGCCCGGCTCGATCCTGCGACACTTCAGGCATGTCACCGGTGGCGAGATGGACGAGGTCCTTCAGCTGCCCGGCCGGGAAGCTCGGGGCTTGCGCCCAACGGTAATAAATATTTTTGCCTACCCGCCGGTCTTCCAGCAGCCCCACCCGTTTGAGTTGGGCGAGGTGAGTCGAGATTCGCGATTGGCCCATACCCAGAACTTCCTGAATTTCGGCGACCGAAAGTTCGCTCGGCTCAAGCAAGGCGAGCAAGCGCAGGCGGGTCGGGTCGGATATTATCCGAAGTAAATTCAGCATTGACGGCATGCGGTTTCAGTCGATATATCAGGATATCATGATTGGTCAATGTACGGCTTTGCGGTATTCTTAGCCTCGTTGACCGTATCTTCCTTCATCAAACCTATGGCGCGTCGTTACATCTTTTCCTCCGAGTCAGTGACCGAGGGGCATCCCGACAAGGTCTGCGATACCATTTCCGATCGTATCCTGGATGCCTGTCTGGCCCAGGATCCGCAAAGCCGGGTAGCCTGTGAAACGCTGGTCAAAGGCAACCTCGTCGTGGTGGCGGGCGAAATCACCACGAGTGCCCGATTTGATTACATCGACGAGGTTCGCTCCGCCGTTCGTGGGATCGGCTACGTTTATGAAGATTCATTGTTTCACGCCGACACCTGCCTGGTGATGCAGGCGCTCAGCCGCCAGTCGCACGACATCGCCCAAGGCGTTGACGCCCGAGCGGCGGAAGGAAAAGAGACTGCCGAGCAAGGGGCAGGGGACCAGGGCTTGATGTTTGGGTTTGCCGTGCGTGAGACCCCCGAGTTGATGCCGGCTCCCATCGCCCTCAGCCATCAGCTTGGGCGTGCGCTCACCGGTTTGCGCAAGAGCGGCGAGCTTCCCTGGTTGCGTCCCGACGCCAAGACGCAGGTGTCGGTAGAATACGAAGGTTACCGTCCGGTCCGGGTAAACACGGTGGTGATTTCAACCCAGCACGCGCCGGACGTGAAGCACAAGGAGATCCGGGAGACCGTGATCGAACGCGTCGTGCGGAAGGTGATCCCGCCTGAGTGGATTGATTCTCAAACCCGCTACCTGATCAACCCTACCGGCCGGTTCGTGATCGGCGGCCCGGAAGGGGATTCGGGCCTTACCGGGCGCAAAATCATCGTCGATACCTATGGCGGCATGGGGCGCCACGGGGGCGGCGCGTTTTCGGGTAAAGACCCCTCGAAGGTGGACCGTTCGGCGGCTTATATGGGCCGTTACGTCGCCAAGAACGTCGTGGCGGCGGGCCTGGCGGATCGTTGCGAAGTCCAGTTCGCTTACGCGATCGGGTACCCTGACCCGGTCAGCATCAGCGTCGACACGTTTGGAACCTCAACGGTCGCGGAAGAAAAAATCGAGGGTGCGGTCAAGCAGGTATTCAATTTCAAACCGGCAGCCATCATCGAAGATCTCCAACTGCTTCGGCCCATCTACAGCCAGACCACCAACTACGGGCATTTCGGCCGGGAAGACGATCTCGACGCCCTCACCTGGGAGCGTACCGACAAAGCCGAGGCCCTCAAACACCTCGCCTCCTGACTTCACCCTTTGGAGAGGGGGGTGTGACGGCCGGGGACCCTGAGGCGAACCTCCCATCGGCGGCCCATACGCTCTCCAAAATCCTCTTTTTATCACTTAATCACCAATGAGCAACGTCGCTAGCAAACCTTCTGCGGACTACCGGGTGGCCGATCTGGGCCTGGCTGAGTTCGGTCGAAAAGAAATCGAAATTGCCGAGACCGAGATGCCCGGCCTGATGGCCCTGCGCCGCGAGTACGGCACGTCCAAGCCGTTGGCGGGCGCCCGGATTGCGGGCTGCCTGCACATGACGATCCAGACGGCCGTGCTGATCGAAACCCTGATTGAGCTGGGTGCATCGGTACGCTGGTCGAGCTGCAACATTTTTTCCACGCAGGACCACGCGGCGGCAGCGCTTGCGGCCGAGGGCATCCCGGTTTTTGCCTGGAAAGGTGAGGCGCTGGAAGAGTACGACTGGTGCATCGAGCAGACGCTGTTCTGGCCCGATGGACAGCCGCTCAACATGATCCTGGATGACGGCGGCGATCTGACCCTGCTGATCCACCAGAAATACCCGCACCTCCTGCCGGGGATCCGGGGCATCTCCGAGGAAACCACGACGGGCGTGCACCGGCTCTACCAGATGGTGGAGCGGGGCGAACTCGGCTGCCCGGCCTTTAATGTGAACGACTCGTGTACGAAGTCCAAGTTCGATAACCTGTACGGTTGTCGCGAGTCCCTGCTGGACGGCTTGAAGCGTGCGACCGACGTGATGGTCGCCGGCAAGCTGGCCGTGGTTTGCGGTTACGGTGACGTCGGCAAGGGTTGCGCCCAGTCGCTCAAGGGCCAGGGTGCGCGCGTGGTGGTCACGGAGATCGATCCGATCTGCGCGCTTCAGGCGGCGATGGAAGGTTACCAGGTGACGACGCTCGAAGACGTGGCCAAAGAGGGCGACATCTTCATCACGGCGACCGGTTGCCGCGACATTATCCGGCGCGAACACCTCGATTGGATGAAACACCAGGCCATCGTGGCTAACATCGGTCACTTCGACCTTGAGATCGATGTGGCCAGCGTGTTTGACGATCCGAATCTGAAGCGGATCAACATCAAGCCGCAGGTTGACCAGGTTGAATGGCCGGATGGCAAACGCGTCACGATCCTGGCGGAAGGCCGGCTGATGAACCTGGGTTGCGCGACGGGTCATCCGTCATTCGTGATGAGCGCCTCGTTCACCAATCAGGTGATGGCGCAGATCGAGCTTTTCAACAATCACCAAAGTTACGAAAAGAGGGTGTACGTCCTGCCGAAGAAGCTTGACGAGAAGGTCGCTCAGTTGCACCTCGCCAAACTCGGCGTCAAGCTGACCCAGCTGACTCAGAAGCAGGCGGATTACCTCGGCATCAACCGCGAGGGCCCGTTCAAGCCGGAGTTTTACCGGTATTGAGAGAATGCCACGGGCGGAAAATGCAAATGCCACAAGCGGAAAAATGCCACAGATGGAAGAGTCCCGGTGGCGGCGCTTGCAGCCCCCCTTTGTAGCGTCAGAAAAACGCCCCCAATGACTGGCTTTCATTCGCGGCGCTAGTTCAAGGCCATAACCCGAAGAATGCCACGAATGGCCGAGAGCCATTTGTGGCATTTTTCATTTGTGGCATTTTCCCGGTGCCGTGAGTCGCCGATGGATGGCCGGAAGCGCCGCCGTGAAGGCTCTTCCATATGTGGCAGTTTTCCGCTTGTGGCATTTGTGGCAATCTATTGATGAAAAAGAGGGTTTTGATCATGTCGACCAGCGCCGGGACGGGGCACGTGCGCGCTGGCGACGCACTTACCAAGGTGTTTCGCGAACACCCGCAGGTAAGCGAAGTGAAACACAGCGATGCGCTGCACTTTACCAACAAGCTTTTCCGCGACTTCTACTCGAAGCTTTACACGCGCCTGGTTGAGACCGCGCCGGATTTCCTGGGCTGGTGGTACAAGCAAAGCGATGAACCGTGGCGTACGGATGGCATGCGGCTGATGCTCGACCGCCTCAACACGGGGCCGCTGGTAAAGTTCATCCGGAGATTTGACCCGCACATCACGGTTTGCACCCATTTCATGCCGGCCGGTATCATTTCCGACCTGATTGCCAAGAAACTTCTCGATGCGCACCTGTCGATCGTCGTGACGGACTTCGATTTCCACGCGATGTGGTTATCCCGGATGTTTCACCGATATTTCGTGGCGATTGACGAGACCAAAGCGCACCTGGAGGCGCTCGGTTTGCCGAGCGAACGCATCACCGTTTCGGGGATCCCGATTGACGCGGAGTTTACCACTCCCGTTGATCGCGTTGCTCTCCGGGCCGAGTACCGGTTACACCCGACGCGCCCGACGTTGCTGGTGTCGGCCGGCGCGTTGGGGGTCGGGCCCGCCGAATTTGTCGTGGAACGCCTTAAGCACCTTCGAAACCGGACGCAAACCATTGTGGTGTGCGGACGAAGTGTGGAAACCAAAGAACGGGTCGAACGAGTAGTCGCCGATCAACCGGCCAACTTCCGGGTCCTCGGGTATACCGACCGTATGCCTGACCTGATGAAAATGTCGGACTTGTTTATCGGTAAACCGGGTGGTTTGACGAGCTCCGAGGCGCTCGCCTGCGGGCTGCCGATGGTAATCATGAGCCCCATCCCCGGCCAGGAGGAACGCAACAGCGATCACCTCCTGGAAGAAGGCGTTGCGATCAAGTGCAACGAGATGACCACGATCCCGTTCAAGGTCGACAGTCTTCTCGACGACCCGCTGCGGCTTGAGCAGATGCGCAGGCAGGCCTATGCGTTCAGCCGTCCGCACGCGGCTCGAACGATCGTTCAGACGCTGGTGGCCGACGACATTACCCCGCTTGCCGTTACCGACGATGACGCGGAAGCGATGACCTTGGCAGCGTCGAAAGAACGCGATCTCAAGGTGCGCTGAAACTTTAGGCCGATCGGGTATGTCTGAATTTCTCTGGGGGGTGGCCACTTCGGCGTACCAGGCCGAAGGCGGTTACAACGGTCCGGGCCAGCCACAAACGAATTGGGCCGAAGTGGAACGGCGCGGCGACGTGGCCAGCGTGGGCCTGGCGGCGGATTTCTGGAACCGGTTTCCTGAAGACTTCGCCCGGTGCCGCGATTTGGGCCTGAATGCTTTCCGGCTGGGCCTGGAGTGGAGCCGGATTCAGCCGACGCACGTCGACCGCATGGGGGCGCCCCCGCCGTTTAATGCCAAGGCGTTGGACCATTACGTCGAGATGCTGGCAGAATGCCGGCGCAACGACCTTGAACCGGTCGTGACCCTGCATCACTTCGTTCATCCGGCCTGGCTTGGGTCCGATCCGTGGCTGGACCCGACCACCGGTGAACTCTTCGCCCGGTACGTTGAACACACGCTCCTGCACGTCAATCGAGCGCTCATCGATCGCCACGGCCTGCCGCCGATCCGGTATTACATCACCATCAACGAGCCGAACATGCTCGTGCTCAACACCTACCTGGGCACGCAGTTTCCAGGGCGCCAACGTCGCTTGAACGGCCTGCGAACGCTGGCTGAGGCGTACCGGAACATTCTGAGCGCGCACCTGCGCGCGTATAACCTGATCCACAGGCTGGCCGAGGAACAAGGCTGGCCGGACCCGATGGTGACGTTCAACAACTACTGCAGCGATCTCTATTGGTCGGATAAGGTGTTGCTGGACCTGTTGAGCATACGGGAGCGCGGAGTTAAAGCCTCCGGGCTGCGTGACTACGTGTACTATAAGATCCGGGAGTTCGAACGGGCCTTTGCAGACGCTGCCCTCCCGCTCAAACGCGACCTTCCCTCTCTGGCGGGCTCGTTAACCAAGCGGATGAGCAATTGGCTCGGTTACAAAACTTTCATGCCTGACCTCTTCAGGTCGCTGGCGGATGAGCTCTATGCGGCCGAGCGCCCCGTTGCCTTCGACTACATCGGTCTCGATTACTACGATCCGTTTGCCGTCCACATCTTCCGCCTGCCGGTGTGGTGGGACCACGAATTCAAGGATAAATCACTGCGCAGCTGGCTGATGAGCAGCTTCACCAGCAAATGGTGGGACTGGCGCGTGCTGCCGGCCGGAATGCACTTCTTTTGTGAGTATTACAGCCGTGATTACGGCGACCGCAAGGTCCTGATCGCCGAGAACGGAATGGCATTGCGCCGCCGGAGCGACAACCGCAACTCGCAACGGCGCGATCGCATGACGCGCAGCCGGTTCCTGAAGCTGCACATCGCGGAGGTCAACCGGATGGTTGCGGCGGGCGTTCCCTTGCTCGGTTACCTGCACTGGTCGCTGTTCGATAATTACGAGTGGGGCTCTTTCACCCCTCGCTTCGGGCTTTATGCGATCGATTATCAGCGCGACAATGATCGTTTGGTTGAAGATCATCTCGGGGACCGGCCCTCGCTCACTTACGCCCGGCTCGTGAGTGAGGCTCGCCAGCTCGCCCTCGAACAGAGCGGCGTAACGGATAGCGCGTAACGGGTGTCGGTCGGAGTTCGGTCACCCGGCGGGCACAGCGGGTTGGGCGGGCACAACGTAAGAGTTCACACGGCGAACACGGCGGACCACGGCGACCACGGCGGGAAGAAGAGGAAAGGGTTCGGAGTTCGGAGTTCGGAGTTCGGAGTTCGGAGTTCGGAGTTCGGAGTTCGGAGTTCGGAGTTCGGAGTTCGGAGTTCGGAGTTCGGAGTTCGG
>Ga0213876_10000941_pt1 | contig 19201 bp, 28 predicted proteins | sample BarmaccomBMRX_R9_FD_160113 | JGI IMG/M metagenome (GOLD analysis project Ga0213876, IMG submission 160113) | Root-associated microbial communities from Barbacenia macrantha in rupestrian grasslands, the National Park of Serra do Cipo, Brazil - RX_R9 | ecosystem: Host-associated > Plants > Roots... | reverse complement strand
CCTTTTGAGCACCAGCCGGATGCGCGGACTTTTGCTCCTGCGTTTTTTCTTTGTCGAGCAATTGTTTCTTCTGCTCGTTGAATTTCGGTCGCGTCTCCAAATCCTTCTCCCGGTCGAAATACTCGTGGCCGTCAATCCAGACCTTCAGGCACTTTGAAAAGTTCGAAAGCGGATCTTGATCGAACAACGCCAGATCTGCGGATTTGCCAACCTCAATGGAACCCACTTGATCGTCTATTCCCAACTGTTTTGCCGGATTTATGGTGACCATGGCGAGCGCTTCAGTCGCACTCATCCCGCCGTAGCGCATCACTTTTGCCGCTTCCAGGTTCAGATGCCGCTGCAGCTCGTCAGAGTCCGAATTCAGCGAAACCACCACGCCTCGGCGAGCCATAATCGCTGCATTGTACGGCGTAGCATCGTAGGCTTCGGCTTTGTACGCCCACCAGTCGCTGAACGTCGATGCTCCCGCGCCGTGCTCCGCAATCTCGCGCGCCACTTTATACCCCTCCAGCACGTGTTGAAAGGTGCGCACCTTGAACCCCACTTCATCGGCAACGCGAATCAACATCAAGATTTCATCCGATCGATAGCAGTGTGCATGTACGTAACGCTTTCCTTCCATCACTTCTACCAGCGGCTCCAGCCTCAGGTCCTTTCGAGGCGGAATCGGGTGCTCGCCACGCGCAACCCGCTCGTCGTACTGTTTCCATTCGGCCTGATAATTCTTCGCTTCCGCAAAGCTCTCGCGAATCACTTCCTCCACGCCCATCCGCGTTCCCGGATACCGCCTCTCCGGCGCATTTTGAACAAAGAATCCGGCAGGCTCGCCGGCGCGCTTCGGATTTTCGCCAAGCGCGAACTTAATCCCCGGCTTCGCTCCCTGCATGATCATCTCCTGCGCCGATTTTCCCCAGCGCAGCTTCACTACAATCGTTTGCCCGCCGATCGAGTTCGCGCTCCCGTGCAGCACGTTCGAAATCGTCAACCCGCCCGCGAGTCCGCGATAGATATTAATGTCAAACGGCTCGATCACATCCTTGATGTTCACCATGGACGAATCGGAGAGCGTGCCTTCATTGACGCCGCCCTCGATCGCGGTATGCGAATGGCAGTCGATGATGCCGGGCATCAGAAATTTTCCGGTCGCATCCACCACCGTCGCATCCGCGGGCGCGCTGACATTTTTCCCGATCGCCGCTATCTTGCCGTTCTCGATCAGGACGCTTCCCTTCTCTACCGTGCCCTTCGTGACGGTCAACACGGTCGCGTTGCGGATTAGGAGCGTTTGGGCTCCGCTCACAACCGCCGTACTCAAAACGGCTATAACAATCGAGCGAAGGCGTTGCATCTAGTTCTTTCCTCCGTCCGTCACATCGGCCGTCGGAGCCGGCGTCGTTCCGCGCCGCGCGCCCGGTGCGTTGCCGGCCGGCTCATGTTGCAGTTCCTTCGCAGGCCTATACAAAGTTCCATCCACAAATACGTATTCCACCGTCGTTTTATCATCGAAGACGTCGCCCTTGGTAACCACCACGTTCGCGATCTTGCCCTTTTCGAGACTCCCCAAGCGATCGGCCACTCCGTAGATCTCGGCCGCGCTCAACGTCAGCGCGCGAATCGCATCCGTGCGCGATAGCCCCGCATCAATCGCCTTCTTGACGGCTTTCTTTAACTCCGGCGCGCTGTCCACGCCATCGGAATAAAACGCAAACTTCACCCCCGCCTTGGCAAACATCCCTGCTACTGCGGGCGCTTGTTCACGAATTGTCAGGTCACGATAGTTCGGTATGTCCGTCGGGTCGGCATCCTTGGCGGGAACCGGCCACTTCAAACTGATCAGCGCCGGCACACCAGCCTGCCTAATCCCATTCACTCGTTTGAATGCCTCATGTAGGCCATACAGCACAAACGGCACTTTCAACTCTTGCCCAAAACCGATCATGCGATCGATCTGCTGCGCTTGATCCGCCGGCAGCAAAATCCGCGGCGACTCCGCCAATCCTTCCAGATCGTGATCGTACTCAGGCCGCCGGTTTCCATTTGGGTTCGTTCCGTAAATTTGCTTCGCCTGCTTGTACTGACCGAGATCGAGATACAACTGGCGCACATACGCGATGTTTCCCATCAAGGACGCCGGAAAACTTCGCCCCATCCCGAAACCGCCAACTCGAAACAGAATCTGCTGCCCGATCGGTTGCGCGACAACCATATCGCGGCCGCGCGGGCCCGACAAATCCACCATCGCGCCCAAACCTTCCACGATCCCGCGATTCGGGAACGTCGCAGCCGAAGTGAAACCTGCCGCTCGCGCCGCTTCCAGGCGATTGTCGGCCGGCGTAACCAGGTCCGCAGCGCGCTCAAACGAGTACGTCTGCGGCCGGTCCTCCGGGCCGTGTACATTCGGCCTGCCTGCGTCCTCTGCGGCTGCCGGTTGCGCTGGCGGCGCTGGAGGCGTCGGGTTCTGCGCCGGCGTAGGCGTCGGAGGTGCTGCTCCTGCTGCGCGCCCCGCCGCCACCGGTATCGCGCCCGGAATGCCCCAGGTGCTCAATCCATCAATGAAGCCCGGATAAACCGTCAGTCCCGCGCCATCAATCACCCAGGCGCCCGCGGGGATTGCGACGTTCTGCCCGACGTCCTCGATCAATCCATTCCGGAGCAAAACGGTTCCCTTGGGCAGATCCTGCCCCCCTACGGTCACCACGTGGGCGTCTTTGATCGCGATCGCAGAGGGAACTTCAGCGCATACAACTGTCGCGCCAAGAACCGCCATAGTGGCAAGCAGGCAAGCAGTCTTCATGAGTATCGGTTTTCCAGTCACAAAGGAATGAGAAATTCCTCATTGTGACACAAGCAGGCGTATCAGCTTGCACTTCAGTTACTTAAGCGCGTTCTGCACTTCTCAGCGCATTATGCGTGCGGCGCTTGAAAGGTTGGCGCGTGTTAGTCTCGCGGCCATGAAGGCAAACAATTCAAAGAAGGACACAGTCACGGCGCCTTTGCTTAAGGACGTGGTTGTGCGCGATCGGGCCAATCAAAAGCTGGATCGCGAGAATGTGCTGATTGGGTCAAAGCCACTCAATCCTCCGGCCCTTTATGAGGACCAGGGGGAAGGCTACAACGCCAATTTCGTTTTTCCGCAAGAGTAGTTTCGTTCATTTGGGGTGGGCGCGCTGCGTCCACTCCAGTTAAATGAATTCATCCGCTACACTAATGCTTCGTAGTGGCTCGAACGACAACCTACCGCGACGCCGGTGTGAACATTGACGAGGCGGAACGGGCTGTCTCGCAAATCAAACGCCTGGCGGCGAAAACTCTTAACCAGAACGTCCTCACTTCCATCGGCAGTTTTGGCGCCGGCTTCTCGCTGAAAGGTTGGCGTGATCCCGTTCTGGTCAGTTCCGCCGACGGAGTAGGCACAAAGCTCAAAATCGCCTTCGCTACTGGCCGCCACGATACCGTGGGTGAAGATCTCGTCAATCACTGCGTGAACGACATCGCAGTACAAGGTGCAACTCCACTGTTTTTCCTCGACTACTTCGCAGTCGGAAAGCTCGATGCGAAGGTGTTCGCGAGTGTCGTCTCGGGTATCACGCGCGGCTGCGCCAGGAATGGCTGCGCTCTCATCGGCGGCGAAACAGCCGAAATGCCCGGCATGTATGCTCCCGGCGAATACGATCTCGCCGGTTTCATTGTCGGTTGCGTCGAACGAAAACATATGCTGACCGGCAAGGCCATCACTCCCGGCGACGTTCTCATCGGTTTGCCATCGCAAGGGCTCCACACGAACGGCTATTCCCTCGCCCGCAAGCTCCTGCCTAGTCTCACGGAAGATCTGGCCGACGAACTCCTTAAAGTGCACCGGTCCTATTTGTCGCCCATTCGAGCTCTACACGCTGCGAAACTTCTCAAAGGTGCGGCTCATATCACCGGCGGCGGATTGACAGATAACGTCCCGCGTGTGCTCCCTAAAGGCTGCGCGGTCGAGATCGACACCAACTCCTGGCCTAAACAGCCAATCTTCGAGCTCCTGCAGCGGCTCGGAAATATCCCGGCTGACGATTTCCGCCGTACCTTCAACCTCGGCGTCGGCATGGTGCTGGTTGTTGCGGCCAACAAAGTTGGGTTCGTTTCGCAAATCCTCAAGAAGCTGCGCGAGCCTCATTACCAGGTCGGCCTTGTTGTCGCCCCGAAATCAAGACGGCAGCCAAAAGTGCGATACGTGTGAAGCGACTAGGCATCTTGCTTTCTGGCCGCGGCTCGAATTTCGAGGCCATCGCTCAAAATGTCCTGAACGGCAGGCTCCACGCCGAGATTGGGTTCGTTTTTTCAAATAAGCCCAACGCCGCCGGTCTCGCCCGCGCTCGCGAGTTGGGTCTGCCCTGTGGCAGCATTCCGTCTGCTGGAATGGATCGCGTCGGTTTCGATCGCCAGGTGGTCGACCTGTTACAGGAATATCGGGTCGATTGGGTTTGTTTGGCAGGCTATATGCGGTTCCTGACCGGTGGCTTCGTTTCGCAATTTGCAGGACGCGTCCTGAACATCCACCCTTCCCTGCTCCCGGCCTTCCCCGGACTCGACGCGCAATACCAGGCGCTGGCGCATGGCGTCAAGGTGAGCGGGTGCACCGTCCATTTGGTCGACGAGAATCTGGACAGCGGCCCTATTCTTCTGCAGGCCGCGGTTCCGGTCCTCGATAACGACACGATTGAAACACTCTCTGAGAGGATTCTAGTCGAAGAACACAGGATCTATTCGGAGGCCATCGCCTGGGTGCTCAGCGGAAAATATCGTATAGAGGGACGGCGGGTTTTAAGGACGGACTGAGTCGAAAAGATGTCAAGAATATTTCTCGCAGTAGTTGTAGCCATCGTTCTGGTTGCTGTTGGGTTTGTTTGGTTCTCGGGCAAGCATGTCGACGTGAAACTTGCCCAACCCGTGTCTGCTATTGGCACGGAAACGCCTGTTCGCGTTCAGACCGACGATCCGCATGGCGTCAAATCTTTCTCCGCCTCCGTTGAGCAGGAGGGCCAAACGGCCGACGTCTACCACGACGCGACCAAGTCCGCTCAGAAAACGCGCATCTACAGCTTCACTGCCGGTAAGAAGCAGGCCACGTTCTTAAAGGAAGGTCCCGCGAAGCTCATCATGAAAGCGAAGTCGAACGATTTCCGCGGCAGCACAACCACCCTCTCCCAAGACATTCAGGTTGTGCTTCGACCACCCACGATTGTCGCGGATGGCAAGCAGCACTACATCAACCAGGGCGGCTCTGAGCTCGTCCTGCTCGATGTTGGCGGTAACTGGACCGGCGCCGGGGTTCGCGTCGCCAACTACACCTCTGAAACGTTCCCCACGCCCGGTCAGCCTGACAACAGCAACGCCCGGTTCTCCTTGTTCGCCTATCCTTGGGACGTCAATCCCGACACCACACCCCTTGCCTTCGCCCGTAACGGGGCGGGTACCGAGGTGACAACTACATTCTGGGTCAAGGTGTTTCCCAAGAAATTTCGGGAGAGCAACATCCAGCTCACCGACAAAAACATGCAGAAGGTGGTTGGCGAGCTCGACCCGGAAGGTTCCGGGAGCCTGGTCGATCGCTTCGTGAAGCTGAACCGCGAGATGCGCCGTGAAAACTCCCAGACCATTTACAACCTGCGCAATAACACGGAGAAGCGCATCCTCTGGTCAGGCCCGTTCATCCCCGTCAAAGGCGCCCGCGAATCCTACTTCGCTGACAAACGCAGCTACTTCTACAACGGCAGGAAGGTCGACGAGCAGGTCCATCTCGGCTACGATCTCGCCCAGACCACCAACATGCCCGTCAAAGCGGCCAACTCGGGCAAGGTCATCTACGCGGACCGTTTGGGTTTGTATGGTAATTGCGTCGTCCTCGACCACGGCTACTCACTCCAAAGCCTTTACGGCCACATGAGCAAATTGCTCGTGAAGGTTGGCGACATGGTGCGGAAAGAGCAGCAGATCGGCGTGAGCGGCTCGACCGGAATGGCCTTCGGCGATCACGTTCACTTCAGCATGATGGTCTCGGGCTACCAGATCGACCCAAAAGAGTGGTGGGACGAGCACTGGATTCACGACCGCATCCTGAGCAAAATCGGCAATCCGCAGGAAACGGCCCAAGCAAGCACATCACCGAAGAACCCTCAGATCGCCGCCGTCGCCCATCACCACAAAGCGCACCGCAAATAGCAAAAAGGCCCGGAGCATTTCTGCTCCGGGCCTGACTTCTCACAAATTGCGGGCGTTATTCGCCTTCTTCGTGCTTGCCTTGCTGCATCTGCTTCATGCGCTCTTCGCGCCGTTGAGCCCGTTCCGCTGCGCGCTTGACGAGTTCGGACCCGACCAGCTCCAGCTTCGCCGTTTCCGCTCCGTCGCCTTTGCGCCAGCCTAGCTTGACGATCCTCGTATAACCGCCGTTCCGTTGATTGAACCGCGGCCCGAGCTTCTCGAATAGCTTCGTCACGGCATCCGGCCGCAGCAAATAGGCTGCCGCCTGACGCCGCGCATGCAGGTTGTCTTCTTTGGCGAGAGTGATCATTTTCTCCACCAACGGCTTCGCGGCTTTTGCCTTCGGAATCGTCGTGGTGATACGCTCTTCTTCGATGACGCTTGTCACCAAGCCGCGTAGTAACGCACGACGCGCGCTCACATCGCGCTTAAGCTTGACGCCGGCTTTGCGATGCCGCATGAGTTATTCCTCAACTCCGGCATAGTGATCGTTGTAGTCAGCCGGTGTTGCCGACGGCGCGCCACCGATCAGCCGTCCCTGCGAATCGAACTTCATTCCAAACGAAAGCCCAAGACCCGACAGGATCTCCTTGATCTCGTTCAGCGACTTACGGCCGAAATTCTTGGTCCGCAGCATCTCGGATTCGCTCTTCTGAACCAGGTCGCCGATGGTCTGAATATTCGCGTTCTTCAGGCAATTGTAAGAACGAACGCTTAATTCCAGCTCTTCCACCGAGCGGTTCAGCACTTCGTTCATCTGGCTGGCCGCTCGCTCTGCCGGCTCTTCCGCCACTTCCGGTGTCTCTTCGAAGTTGATGAAGATCGTCATGTGATCCTTCAGCAACTTCGCAGCCTGGCCGATGGCATCTTGAGGCGAAATCGCGCCATTCGTCCATACTTCAATCGCGAGCTTGTCGTAGTCGGTGTTCTGGCCAAGACGAGCCGCTTCCACCCCGTAGTTCACTTTGCGAACGGGTGAGTGAACCGAGTCGATCGGAATGTAACCGAGCGGCAGGTCTTCGTCATAGTTCCGGTCGGCCGAGACATAGCCGCGGCCGCTCTTGATCCGCATCTCGATATTCAGCTTGCCGCCCTCGCCGACGGTCGCAATGTGCAGATTGCGGTCGAGCACCTCAACGTCGTTGTCGGTCTCGATTTGGCTGCTCATCACTTCGCCGGGAGTTTCCACTCGCAGACGCGCGATGCGCATTCCTTCGCCAATCATCTTGAACGGCACTTGCTTCAGGTTCAGGATGATGTCGGTTGCGTCTTCAACCACGCCCGGAATCGGGCTGAATTCATGCGAGACACCCTCGATGCGCACCCCGGTGATGGCGGCGCCTTCGATGGAGCTTAAGAGCACGCGGCGCAGGCCCGTGCCGATGGTCGATCCAAATCCGCGCTCGAACGGTTGGGCCGTGAACTGCCCGTAACGTTCGGTGAGGCTCTCCGTATTCGCGACTAATCGCTTCGGCTTCTGAAATCCCTTGAACATGCTTTATTTTTTTGAACCCTTCTTCGTCGATTGTCGAAGCCGTTACTTCGAGTACAGCTCGACGATGAGCTGTTCGTTCAATTGAATCTGCACCAACTCGTCACGCTTGGGTTGCTGCAAAACTCGCGCTCTGAGCGCGTCCCGGTCTACCTCCAGCCACGACGGGCTGGGCGTATGAGCGGTAGCGTCGCGCGCGGACAAAATGCTGGTGTTGTTCTTGCTGCTTTCGCGAACTTCGATGCTGTCGCCCGGCTTCACGGTAAAGGAAGGAATATTGACCTTGCGCCCGTTCACAACAACATGACCGTGGCGCACCACCTGGCGGCCTTGCGCGCGGCTGGTAGCCAGCCCCATGCGGTAAATGACGTTGTCTAAACGCCGCTCCAGCATGCCGAGCATCTGCTCGCCGGTGATACCTTTTTGATTCACGGCCTTTTCGTAAAGGTTCCGAAATTGGCCTTCCAGAATGCGATAGTAGCGGCGGGCTTTCTGCTTCTCGCGGAGTTGCAGCCCGTAGCCGACCAACTTGGCTTTCTTGTCTTTTCCGTGCTGCCCGGGAGCAAAGTTGCGCTTTTCAATGGCGCACTTCTCCGAGTGACAGCGCTCGCCCTTCAAAAACAACTTCATGCCCTCGCGCCGGCAAAGCCTGCAAACGGGGCCGCTATAACGTGCCAATCAATGACCTCCAAATGCGCTTTCGCGCCTCTCAGGTGCGGTTTACAACCGAGTGGTCTTCGTCCCGCTTAAGCTACAACTCAAAAAAATCACACACGCCGCTTTTTCGGCGGACGGCAACCGTTATGCGGAATCGGCGTGACGTCCTTGATCTGACGCACTTCTATTCCGGCCGTCGCCAAGGCACGAACGGCTGATTCGCGGCCCGAGCCGGGACCGGCAACTCGCACTTCGACCGCTCGCAAACCGGCTTCTTTGGCCTTGTTCGCAGCCGTCAAGGATGCCTGCTGCGCGGCGAACGGCGTTCCCTTGCGCGAACCCCGGAAACCGAGCGAACCCGAACTCGACCAGGCCAACGTATTGCCCAGCGGATCGGCGAACGTAACAATCGTGTTGTTGAACGATGCCTGGATGTGCACGATCCCGTAAGGAACGTTCTTCTTTTCCTTCTTCTTAAAGGACTTCTTCTTTGCAGTCTTCGCGGGTGCTTTTGCCATATGGTTCTCTTGAGGTCTTAGGTCTTGCCCGTTGCCTTCTTCTTATTCGCGACTGTGCCCTTGCGCGGACCTTTGCGCGTGCGCGCGTTGGTATGCGTGCGCTGCCCACGAACCGGCAGACCGCGGCGGTGACGCAGGCCGCGATAGGAACCCATTTCCATCAGGCGCTTGATGTTCATCGAGGTTTCCTTGCGCAGGTCGCCCTCGATGGCGCCTTCCCCTTCAATCAGGTTGCGGAGATGGTTCACTTCCTCTTCAGAAAGATCGCCTACCTTCTTCTCCGGATCGACTTCCGCCCGGTGAAGCAGCGACAATGAGCGCGTCCGCCCGATGCCATAGATGTACGTCAGTCCAATCGCTGCCCGTTTTCTCGCTGGTAAGTCTACGCCTGCAATTCGCGCCATATTGTTCCTCTAACCCTGCCGCTGTTTGTGCTTCGGGTTAGTGCAGATGACGCGCACCACACCGTGGCGATGTATCACCTTGCACTTGTCGCACAATTTCTTAACTGATGCCCGTACTTTCATAACTTCCGCTCCTCGTTCACGGCCGCGACAATACCCACGGACCGTTGTCGGTTACCGCAACCATGTGCTCGAAATGAGCCGAATACGACCCATCTTTCGCTACGGCTGTCCACTTGTCCGACAGCACTTTCGTATCCGGCTTCCCGGCGTTCACCATCGGCTCAATCGCCAGCACCATGCCCGGCTTCAAACGCGGGTTTTCGCCGCGCCGATCGACATAATTCGGTACTTGCGGTTCCTCGTGCAACGAGGTGCCGATTCCGTGTCCCACAAACTCGCGAACGATGGAAAAGCCGTTCGACGTCACATGCTTCTCCACCGTCCCGCAAACATCAAACAGGCGATTACCGGCTCGTACCCGGTCAATCGCCAATTCCAGGCTCTCTTCGGTGATCGTCAACAGCCGCTTCACCGAATCATTGATCTCACCCACCGGCACCGTAATGGCCGAATCGCCGTAATAGCCATTCAGCAAAACCCCGGTATCGATCGAAACGATATCGCCCGACTTCAATTTCCGCTTCGATGAGGGCATGCCATGAATGACTTCCTCGTTCACCGAAGTGCAGAGCACATACGGGTACTTCGTACCCGCCGCCTGCGTGTAATATCCTTTGAACGCCGGCTTCGCGCCCGCGTCCGCAATCATCCGCTCCGCCGCAAGCTCGAGATCCTGCGTTGTTACCCCTTCGCGAACCATCGACTTGAGATCCTGCAGAAGCTGGTAAACCAGCATTCCGCTGCGCCGCAGTTTCTCGAGCTCAACCGAGCTTCTTCGAACAATCACTTCCGGACACCCGTATCGGAAGCACCCGCATTCGCTTCCATACGATCCACAGTCACACCCGCAGCCCGCAACTCGCCGCAAATCCGATGCGAGATCTGCTCCGGAGTTGCACTGGCGCCGCCCACCTCAAACACCGGCACGCCCTCCTGCCGGAAATAATCCAGCAAAGGGCGCGTTTGCGTCTCGTACTGAGCCAAACGTTCACGAATCACCGACTCGCGATCGTCCTCGCGCGTCACCAGTTGCGCTCCGTCCAAATCGCAGATACCGGAAACCTTGGGCGGATTCGTTTTTAGGCTGTAGAGGGTACCACAAACGGGGCAGATACGGCGGCCACTCAACCGGCGAACAATACGCTCGCGGTCAACCACCAAGTGTACCACAGCCGGACGGAATCCGTAAGTGCCTAGTAAATCAAGCAGAACCTTCGCCTGGTTGAGCGTCCTGGGGTAGCCGTCCAGGATCAACCCAGCTTGGCAATCAGCTTCGGCCAGCCGCTCTTTTACCAGCTGGTTGACCATTTCGTCCGGAACCAATCTTCCGGCCCGGATAAGCCCCTGGCTATCCTGCCCGATCGCGTCGCCCGCCTCTATGTGCCTTCGCAGCATGTCGCCCGTCGAAATGTGCGGTCCGGGAATACACGATTCCATCAGCAGCTTCGATTGCGTCCCTTTACCGGAACCAGGCGAGCCGAAGAGAATCAATGCCGGAGCGGACGGGGCTGTATTTCCGGGATTCAAGATACGTGTCGATTAGTTTCGCCGGCCGCGAATTCGCCCGGCGCGCGGCGTAAAACCTTCGTAGTGCCGCATGATCAATTGCGCTTCAATCTGGTTCACCGTGTCCATTGCGACGCCCACCACGATCAGCAAAGAAGTACCGCCGAAGAAGAAATTCACACCCAGGCCGTCCAGCAGGAAACGGGGGAAATGCGCGTCGATGAAGTTGCCGCCCACGGGCAGATGCTGCAGCTTGATGCCCGAGATCATAATCATCGGAATCAGCGACAGGATGGAAAGGTAGAGTCCTCCAACGACCGTGATCTTCGACAGAATCTTGTCCATGTAGTCGGCCGTGTTTTTGCCGGGACGGATACCTGGGATAAAGCCGCCGTACTTGCGCATGTTGTCGGCCGCTTCATTCGGGTTGAAGATGATGGAGACGTAGAAGAAACAGAAGAAAACGATCAGAATGACGTAGACCAGATAGTACAGCGGCTCGGAACCACTCAGCGCGCCGAGCATGCTGCTCAACCAGACATTATTCTTGACCGCTTCCCATTGCAGTAGCGTCTGCGGGAACGCAAGCAGCGACGAAGCAAAGATGATCGGAATCACGCCCCCCGCGTTTACTTTCAGCGGGAGGTGCATCGACTGTCCGCCCATCATGCGCCTGCCTACGACGCGCTTGGCATACTGAACCGGAATGCGCCGTTCCCCGCGTTCGACCAGGACGATGAACGCCACCACCGCGACCATGATCGCCAGAATAAACATCATCTGCAGCACGTGCCATTGATGCGTGACGAAGGTGTTCGTGTAGATGCTTGCAATGGCGCGCGGCAGGCCGACGATGATTCCGACGAAGATGATCAACGACATGCCGTTGCCGATGCCCCGATCCGTGATCTGCTCACCCAGCCACATGATGAATGCGGTGCCGGTGGTGAACGTCAGGGTAGTCATGAAAATGAATCCGAAGCCCGGATTCAAAACGAAGTTGCCATTGAAGCTCTGCAGCGTAAAAGCGATACCGATCGACTGAATGATGGCGAGCGCAACGGTTAAGTAGCGCGTCCACTGCGTGATCTTGCGCCGCCCTAGCTCGCCCTCCTTTTGCAATTTGTCGAGCGTTGGAATGACGACAGTCAGCAACTGCAGAATGATGGACGCGGTGATATAGGGCGTGATGCCTAAAGCAAAGATGGTCATGCGGCGCAACATGCCGCCGCTGAACAGATCGAAATAGCCTAAGAATCCACCCGACGCATTGCGCGTAAAGAACTCCTGGAACCGAATGGTGTCGATGCCCGGAGTGGGAATAAATGCGCCGATACGATAGACCGCCAACAGACCCAGTGTGAACAGAACACGTTTCCGAAGGTCCGGAATCCGGAAGACGTTAGCGAGGGCTTCGAAGAACTTTGTCATTGGTCCAATTCATGCTCCACCATCCCAGCCGCGCACGACGGGACACCACGCGCCCGCGGGGAAGGGGAATCTACTTGCTTTCCGCTTCTGCGTTAACAGGCTTTTTGGCGAGAACCTCGCCGCTGCCGCCCGCTTTCTGGATTTTGTCCAGGGCCGATTTTGAAAACACGTGCGCCTGGACACTCACTTTTCTCGTCAACTCGCCGTTGCCCAAAATTTTCAGGCCGGCACGCATCTTCTTAATGACTCCGCTCGCAACCAACGACTCTGGCGTAAACGTATCGCCGTCGAGCTTTTCGAGCGCGCCCACATTAACGATGGCGTACTCTTTGTGAAAAATGTTCGTGAACCCGCGCTTGGGCAAACGGCGATGCAGCGGCATCTGGCCGCCCTCGAACCCGCGCATTTTGCTGTAGCCCGAGATGGACTTGGCACCCTTGGCGCCGCGTCCTGAATATTTGCCGCGACCGGTTCCCATGCCCTGGCCGAGGCGCCGCTTCTTGTGTTTCTGGCCCTTGGGCGGCCGCAAATTGCTTAAATTCATTGACGTTCTCTGCCTCTCAAGCCTATTCCTTCACGATTTCGAGCAGGTGCGGAATTTTGGCCACCATACCGCGAAAGGCCGGCGTGTCGGGCCGTTCCACCACTCGATTGATTTTATGAAGTCCCAGCGATTTCACAATGTCCTTGTGCTTTTGCGGTGTGCAGATGGGACTCCGCACCAGCCTGATCTTGATTTTGCCTTCGGCCATTTCTGTTACGCCTCTACTCTCGTGTCCTGCCCGCCTAGAGCTTTTCAATCGGCAGACCGCGCATGTCGGCAATCGCGCTCTTGTCGCAGAGCTGTTCGAGCGCTGCAATGGTCGCCTTCACCACGTTATGCGCATTGTGCGAGCCGATCGACTTGGTCAACACGTTCGGAATCCCCACCGCCTGAATCACCGCGCGCACGGGACCACCGGCAATGACACCGGTTCCTTCAGGCGCCGGCTTCAGCAGGACCAGCCCGCTGCCAAACCGCCCCAGAACAGGATGCCGGATGGTCGTTTCAAGCACATGCACCTTGCGCAGGTTCTTTTTGGCGGCTTCGATGCCCTTTTTGATTGCGGACGGCACTTCCTTGGCTTTGCCGGTGCCGTAGCCGACTACCTTCGCGTTCGGGTCGCCCACCACCACCAGCGCGGAAAAGCTCATGTTCTTGCCGCCCTTGACCACTTTGGTCACGCGGTTGATGCTCACAACCTGTTCTTTCAGATTCAGGTTCTGCGTCTCGAGCCGCTTGGCTCCGCTTGCTGCCATTAATTAGAACTCCATTCCCGTTTGCCCATCAAAATTCAAGCCCTCCCTCGCGCGCGGCATCGGCCAGAGCCTTCACCCGGCCGTGATACTGATAACCGCCGCGATCGAAAACAACCCGCTTGATCCCTTTCTCTTTCGCACGCTCGGCGACCGCCTTACCGATTGCCTTCGCGCCTTCCACGTTGCCGCCCTTGCCCTTCAGATCTTTTTCGATAGAAGCAGCGGCTACCAGCGTGTGGCCCTGCTGATCGTCGATGATTTGCGCATAAATGTGATTCAAGCTGCGGAATACGGCCAGCCGCGGGCGCTCCTGTGTCCCGGCCATGCGGTTGCGAATGCGCTTGTGAATGCGGCTGCGAATCTCACGTCTGGTGTCGGCCATTACTTACCTCCCGCTCCCGTCTTGCCGGCCTTTTTGCGCAACGCTTCGCCCGTGTAGCGCACGCCCTTGTTCTTGTACGGATCAGGCGGACGCAGGGCGCGAATCTGCGCCGCGACGTGACCCACTTCCTGCCGGTCGTAACCGCTGAGAACCAGATGCGTTTGCTTGTCGACCTTCAGATCGACGCCCTCCGGCATGATGAACTCGATCGGATGCGAATAACCGAGCGTGAACGTCGCCACCTTACCCTTCACATCGGCGCGATAACCGGTGCCGACGATGTCCAACTCGCGCGTCCAACCGGTCGAGACACCCTGCACAGCGTTAGCGGCGAGGGCGCGTGTCAGCCCGTGCAGCGCCGCATATCGATCGCTGTCGCGCACGAATTCCAGATGATTATTCTTCTGCTCGGCCCGCACGCCTGACGGAATCGGAACCGTCAGCTTGCCTTTTGGTCCCTGGACTTCAAGCTGCTCGCCGATATTGATTTTGACGCCGTTCGGCAGCGGGATTGGCTTTTTACCTACTCGTGACATGTTCGCTTCCTTACCAGATTTGGCAGAGCACTTCGCCGCCGACGCCTTCCTTGCGCGCCGTCGATCCCGTCATGACGCCCTTCGGTGTCGTGAGAATGTTGATACCGAGGCCGCCCAGAATGCGCGGGATCTCTTTCGACCCGACATACACGCGGCAACCCGGACGAGAGACGCGCTCAATGCGCGAAATCACCGGCAGATTCGAAGGCGTGTACTTCAGATACAAGCGGATGTAGCGCTTCGCGCCTTCTTCCGTCAACTTGAAGTTGAGGATGTAGCCTTCTTCGCGCAGAATGCGGGCGATCTCGTTTTTGAGCCGCGACGCCGGGACGTCCACCTTTGCGTGACGCGCAATTAAAGCGTTACGCACGCGCGTCAACATATCGGCAATGGGGTCTGCTGTCATTTAGCACCTTTCATTGTTTTGAATCGCCTTCGCGCCTACCAACTGGCTTTAGTCACGCCCGGGATCTCGCCCGCCAGCGCGAATTTTCGAAAGCAGATACGGCACAAAGAAAACTTGCGCAGAAACCCGCGCGGGCGTCCACAGTTCTTGCAGCGATGCCGCAAACGAACCGCGAACTTGGCCGTCTTGCCGGCCGCGCGCGCCCGCAGAATCTGCGCTTGCTTCTTATCTTCCTTGGCGATTTTTGCAGTAGTAGCCACTTATCCTCTTCTTACTGACGGAACGGCATGCCCATGTGCCGCAGCAGCGACAACCCTTCGGCATCCGTCTTTGCGGTGGTCGTGATCGAAATATTCATGCCCTTCGTCTTTTCCACCTTGTTGTAGTCGATCTCGGGGAAGATCAGTTGATCCCGCAGCCCGAGCGTATAGTTCCCGCGTCCATCGAACGATTTCGGCGAGACGCCGCGGAAATCGCGGACACGCGGCAGAGCCACGTTCATCAGGCGATCCAAAAATTCGTACATGCGGTCGCCGCGCAGCGTCACCATGCAGCCAATCGACATGCCTTCGCGCAGCTTGAAAGCCGCAATCGATTTTTTCGCTTTCGTTACCACCGGCTTCTGGCCCGCAATCGCGCCCAGTTCATTGACGGCCCCGTCCATCAGCTTGCTGTTGCCGGTGGCTTCGCCGAGACCGATGTTGATCGAGACTTTCTGGACTTTCGGTATCGCCATGGGGTTCTTATAGCCGAACTCCTGCTTCAGCGCCGGAAGAACCTTCTTTGCGTAATGATCACGCAAGCGCGCCTTCACGCCGTGACTGCGGGGGCGCCCCTGCTGCACTTCGGGAGCCGGAGCCGCTTGCTTGCCGCCGCCCGCCTGTTTGCCAGCGCCCTTCTGCTGCTTGGCATCACCGCCGGCCAGTTTCGCTTTTTGCTGCTTGTCCTTCTCTTGTTTGTCTTGCTTGTCTGCCATTTTGTTGTCTTGCGGCGGATTCCAAACCGCCTTTTAGAAACCTGTTTACTTCTTCTCCAACGTCTCGCCGTTTTTACGAGCGATGCGCACCCGGCGGGTCAATCCACCTACTGTCTCGAGTTTGTAGCCAACACGGGTGGGAACTCCACCGGCCGTCAACAGCATCACGTTTGAAACACTGATCGGCATCGGCTTTTCGGCGATTCCGCCCTTGATCTGCTTTGACGGATTGGGCTTGGTGTGCCGCTTGACGATCATGACCCCGTCGACCGTCACCTTGCGCGAGAATCGATCCACTTCGAGCACCTTGCCAGTCTTACCCTTGTCGCGGCCGGCGATGATGCGGACCAGATCGTCTTTCCTGATCTTCATCCGTTGCGGCGTCTGTTCACCGCGCTCCTGGCGGCGTTTATATGCAATTTTCGGCATGAGTTAGATCACCTCCGGCGCGAGCGAAACAATTTTCATGAAGCGCTTGTCGCGCAGCTCGCGCGCCACGGGGCCGAACACGCGCGTTCCCACCGGCTCGCCCACTTCGTTGATCAGCACCGCGGCATTCGAATCGAAGCGAATGTATGTCCCATCCTTGCGCCGCGTTTCCTTACGCATGCGCACCACTACACAGCGCACCACTTTGCCCTTTTTGATAGTGGAGTCGGGCGCAGCTTCTTTCACGCTCGCGGTGATGACATCGCCGAGTCCCGCGCGAAGTCCCAGGTCGCCGCCGCGGGGCAAGATGCATTGCAGCTTGCGCGCGCCGCTGTTGTCGGCCACCTCCAGGATGGTTCGCATTCCGATCATGACGTTTTCTCCCTAAACCCTTTTCGCTTGCGTCCTCTATCGGAACGCTGACCAAAATTACTTCTTCTTGACCGTCTTCTTGACGCGCGTGTCCGCCTGCTCTTCAAGCGCCGGATGATCGACGCCCACCTGCACCGCGCGCCGGACAACGGAACCTAATTCCCAACGCTTCAACCTGCTCAGCGGGCGGCATTCGATAATCCGGACCACATCGCCCACCTGCGCCGACTGCTGCTCGTCGTGCGCATAGAACTTTTTGCGCTTACTGATGATGCGTTTGTAGACGGCATGCGGCACCCGCCGCGTCACCTCAACCACAATGGTCTTGGCCATCTTCGTCGACACGACTTCGCCGATCTTCTCGTTCTTGTGCCCACTACCCGCCGTTTCGGGCGTTGATGCGTTCTGCGTTTTATCTGCTGATGCCATATCGCTTGTCTACTTTTTTCTTCTTTTGTCCGCCGGCGCTGCCTTTGCCGCCACAGTTTCGGGCGTCTCACCGTTTTTGGCCTTTTCGTTCAACACCGTCAACATGCGCGCTCGATCCTTGCGCAGATTGCGATATTTCTTGAGGCCCTCGCTTGAGCCCATGCCCATCTGGAACCGCAGCCGGAACAACTGTTCCTGCGCGTCGAGCGAATTACGTTGCAGCTCGCCCGCGTCCATGCCGCGCATTTTTTCCGCTTTCATCGTTTATCCAACCTTGTCTAACCGGCCTTCGCTTCCGTCTGTTGACGCGCCACAAATTTCGTCGGCACCGAGAGCTTCATTGCCGCCAGGCGCATTGCTTCCGTAGCTGTCTCAAGCGGCACACCTTCCATCTCGAAGAGCACCTTGCCCGGCTTCACTACGGCAACCCACGCCTCGGGTGCACCTTTGCCTTTTCCCATACGGGTCTCCGGCGGTTTCTTCGTGATCGGCTTATCGGGAAACACTCGGATCCACACCTTGCCACCGCGCTTGATGAAGCGTGTCATCGCAATACGCGCCGCTTCAATCTGGCGGTTCGTTACCCAGCCGCACTCCATCGCCTTTAATCCGAAATCGCCGAACGACAGCGACGAGCCGCGCCAGGCTTTGCCCGTCATGCGGCCGCGCTGCTGCTTGCGAAATTTCACTTTCTTCGGCATCAACATAGCGGTTATCTCCTAAGCAAGCACGCTCGCGCGCTTACTCCTTGCTCAAATCCTTATCTGCTTCGCCGGCCGGTGCAGACGACTTCGCAACTGCATCACCGGCATTGCCCTGCTCCTGTTTCCACGCTGGCGCAGTCGGCGCGGCGAGTGGCGGAATGATAGGCGCACTAGCAGGCCGCGCCATTTCGCCGGGAGCCTGCTGAATCGCCGGTCCGCTCGGTTCCGGAGTTTGCATCGGCGGTCTTCGATCACGATCCCGATCACGCCCGTCGCGATCGTCGCGGCGGCGGCGGCGCGGCTCGCCTTCATTGCGCAAGGACCCGCGGCGATTCCCGCCTTCCAAAACTTCGCCCTTGTAAATCCAAACCTTGACGCCAATCACGCCATAGGTCGTATACGCTTCGCTAAATCCGTAGTCGATGTCGGCACGCAAGGTGTGCAGCGGCAACTGCCCCTGCAGATACCATTCACTGCGCGCGATTTCAGCACCGTTCAAACGCCCCGATACTCGAACTTTTATTCCTTTGCAGCCGAAGCGCAGCGCGGAATCGACCGCTTTTCGCATCGCCCTTCGGAACGCAACGCGCTTTTCGAGCTGCAGCCCGATCGATTCCGAAACCAGTTGCGCATCGAGCTCGGGCCGATGCACTTCCTGAATGTCGATGAAAACTTCGCGCTTCGTCTTCTTCGCGAGATCGCCCTTGAGCTTCTCGATTTCGGCGCCCTTGCGCCCGATGATGATGCCGGGACGCGAAGTGCGTATGGTGATGCGCAGCTTATTGCCGGGACGATCGACTTCGATCGAACTGACGCCGGCCGCTTTCAAGCGCGTCAGCAGCGACTCTTTAAGTTCCAGGTCCTCATGCAGCAGCTTCGAATAATCCTGCTTGGCAAACCAGCGCGAACGCCAGTTCTTGGTCACGCCGAGGCGAAATCCGTACGGATGTACTTTCTGGCCCATTTACTTTATTCCTCTTCCGCGGCGCGTTCGCCGAGTTTCACCACAATGTGCGACGTGCGCCGTTGATAACGGTAAGCGCGACCCATTGGAGCTGGCCGGATACGCTTTTGCCGCGGCCCCTCGTTGACGTAGGCTTCGGCAACGAACAGCCTGTCGACGTCGACGTCATCCGACTTGTTCTCCGCATTCGCAATCGCCGAGCGCAAAACCTTTTCAACTGCCGGCGCGATGCGCTTGTTGGTGCCACTCAAAATGGTGATGGCATCGCCCGCCTGCCGGCCGCGAATCATGTCGACCACCAGCCGCGCTTTCTGCGCCGACACGTGA
>Ga0213876_10000940_pt1 | contig 19203 bp, 15 predicted proteins | sample BarmaccomBMRX_R9_FD_160113 | JGI IMG/M metagenome (GOLD analysis project Ga0213876, IMG submission 160113) | Root-associated microbial communities from Barbacenia macrantha in rupestrian grasslands, the National Park of Serra do Cipo, Brazil - RX_R9 | ecosystem: Host-associated > Plants > Roots... | reverse complement strand
AGGATCAGCCGTCGAGAGCATAAGTGCGGCAATGATCGAGGTAGGCGCGCTCGTGCATGGCGGCGAGGTCGACGACCGAGTTCCACAACCATCCGGGAGGAGCGCGATCGTCCTCGCCGCCGCCGCTGAGGCATTCGAGCCAGGATTGACGGCCGGCCTCGTCGAGCTGGCGCGCATGGGCGCGTCCGACGACGTAAGCGAGATAGGCCGCCGCCCGGACCGCCTCCTTGCGCGAGAATTGCTCGACCTCGAGCTTGAGATCCTGGGGCTTCAGTTCGCGAAGCACCACGGGCCGCGAGAGAAGGTGCGCCGCGATCATCCTTTCCCCGAGGTTCGGCGCCAGGGCGCAGGCGCCCGCCACCACGCGCCGGGCATCGTCCCGCGGCATCTTCGCCCGCCTTGCCGCCGGCGCGAGAGGGGGAACGGCCTCCTTGATGTCGACCAGCGCCAGATGCTCCCCGCGTCCTTCATCGGAGACGCCGAGAAGCACGGCGAACCTGAGGTGGCCCAGCGAGCTGCAGCCCTTCTTCCAGTAAGCGGCGTCGAGCAGTCTCAGCCCGCCCTCGGGTCCAAGGCCGGCCAGCTCCATCGCGCGCCTTCGCACCGCCCGCTGCTCGAACAGCGCGACAATGGCGGCGCGTTCCGCCTCGTCGATGGGCCAGAAGCGCTTGCCGAGCGGAATTGTGGGATCCATATCGCCGATCCGCTCCTCGGCCAGATGACGCCAGCGCCGCTTCAGGGCGCGGCGCCGGGCGGTCCGGACGACGTCGGGCTCGGGCAGCTTGCACCGGGGATCCGCATCGAGAGCCGCGCGGTAGGCAGCGCCCATGGCGCCGAGCATGTTCACCGTCGCCACGCCCGGCAGGTCGGAGCTGCGGGCGGCGGTCTCCAGCGACAAGGCGAGCCGCACCAGGTCGAGCGCGGGGTTGCCGACGACCGTCTGGTCGAGGTCGCGGATTTGGAAATCCACCTTCTCGTCGGCGTCTCCCACCGGCCCCATATTGCCGAGGTGACAGTCCCCGCAGATCCAGATCGGCGGGCCTTGCGGAATCGTCGTCGCCAGCGGGGCGTCGGCGAGCCATTCGTAGAATTTCGCGGTGTTGCCGCGCACGTACGAATGGACGCTCCTCGCCATCTTCAGCATCCGCACCGACCGCAGGACCTGCGCGCGCGAGGAGGGAGGCACGCTCTTCACGACCGTCAAACGAACCGCACCCGAAATGTTTCAAGTGCGGGCGGGCCCGGGTCCGGTCGGAGCAGGCGGGCGCCCGAGCCCCGCTCTCACGGCCAGTCGGCCGCGCGTTCCTGGCCCTGTATGATGACCTCAAGAAAGGGGGCTCGACCCGACGACCCTCGTATCCAAGGGTCAGGCCGCGCGATAGCCGAGCGCGCAGGGGACCTCCCGTCGCAGCCGCCCCGGCGATTGGCGCGGCCGGCGAACGCCCGGCGCGTCAGGACGCCAGGCGGTAGGCGAAGAGGCCGTCGCGGGCGGAGACCGTCAGCAGGTTGTCGGGGGTGATGGCGAGCGCGCCGCCCTTGGGGGCCGACCAGACGACCGGGAAGTTCGGTTGCTGCAGGTCCACCGCATAGGTCGTCGTGTCGCTGGCGACGAAGAGGTGGCTGCCGGTGACGATCACGTTGCTGACCAGCGGAGCGTTGGCGCTGCCGAGATCGATCGATCCGCGGACTGTTCCGTCGGCCGTGTTGATGAGATCGACGATGGCGCTGTTCGCGCGGATGGCGAACAAGGTCTCGTCCCTGAGCGCCGGATGGCCGACATAGGTCGCCGACGTCCGCCAGAGCGGCGCGGCGCTCGACAAGGAGAAGGCGAGCAGCGGCAAGGGCGTGGTCGCGACGCGGTTGTCGGAGAAGGTGAAGATCCGGCCGTTGCTTCCCAGGATCGGCGCGCCGCGATAGCTGCCGAAGTAGCTGAGGCCGAATTCCGTGAAATAGGGATTGCGGATCTTGTAGGCGATCGCGCCCGTGTCGCGCGCGAGGGCGAACAGGTTGCCGCCCCCGAAGAAATAGACATAGTTCTGATCCGCCGCGACGCTGGCGCCTTCCTGGACGTAGCCTTCCCCCGGCTGGGTGGTATCGCGCGTCCAGATCGGGTTCGCGGTTGCGGCGTTGGCGGCGTAGACGACGTCGCCGTAATAGCCGGCCTGGAAATAGAGGTTGTCGCCGACGGGCGTCGGTACCCCGCCATTGCTGAACTGGCTGGCATAGCTGATCACGCCGACCGCCGTCCCGGCATCGGCCGAGATGATCGGCATCGGCAGCGTGCCGGAGCTCAGGTTCATCGCCATCGAGGCGACGCGGCCGTTCACGTAGGACGGGCCGCTGGAATAATTGTTCGTCCCCAGATCGTAGGTCCACCGCGCGTTGCCGTTGGCCGGATCGAGCGCGCGGGTGACCAGGTCTCCGCCGGTCTGGCGAAAATTGACGAAAATGCTGCCGCGCCGGGCGGCGATCTCGGACGGTGCCGTCGCGGGGAGAGTCCAGGCGCTGGCGAAATCGGCACTGGTGTAGTTCACGGCGACATAGCCGGTATGGGCGGCGTCGCGCTGGAAAGTGGCCCAGTCCTTGAGGCGCACGTCGAGGTTGACGGTGAACGTCTGGGTCGAGCCGGGATAGACGGTGGTGCAGCTGGCGTCGGTGCACAGCCGGAACGTCACGGTGCTGGCCGTTGCGCCGCCGGGCGGGAGCGGAACCGTCTTCAGCGAAACGTTGAAGCTGTTCCCGTTCGCGGTCGGGGTGCCGTCGAGGACGTAGCGCCGGCTGTCGACCTGCACGCTGGCGACGACGGGGGAGGTGCTGCTGCCGCTATAGGTGGCGGCGAAGCCGAACGTCGCGCTCTGGCCCTCGTCGATCGTGACGTTCGTCGAGGAGGCCGAAAGCGTCACGGGCAGAGTCGCAATGGTCGGGGCGGGCGTCCCGCCGACCGGGCCGGACCCGCCGCCGCCATCGCCGCAGCCGCACGTCAAAGCGAGCGCCGCCGCGGCGGCGAATATTCTCAATCTGCCCATAGAACCCCTCGCGCCAAACGACCGTCGGCTGCGCCCGCTGCTTATCCGCATGCCAACCTATTGTGCAAGCAGTGAATTAGGTCGGTGCGGCGGGCCGGAGCTAGCGGGCCGGCGGCCGGCCGGGGGCGATCATGGAGCCGACGATCTTGCCGTCCGGGCCGAGGATGACTCCCATCCTGAGCGTGCCGTTCGCGAAGACCAGGTCGTAGGCATCGCCGCCGCCCAGGGGCGCGGCGAAGGCGGCGGAGCGGAGCTCGCCCAGCGGCTGCAACAGGCGCTGCAGGTCCGGCAGCTGCTCGCGCGTCCGCTCCGCCAGCTCGGGGCTCATCGCCTGGTAGTCCGGCTTGCCGCTGGCGAGGCCCGCGACGATGGCGCGGAGGGCCGCCTCGGTGCCCGGGAGCGGAGTGGAGCGCGGCGCGAAGACCTGCTGCCCGGACGCCTCGGCGACGGTGACGGCGGGCTTCTGGCCCAGGCGTTCGAGCGCCAGCTTGAGCGCTTCCGCGGCCGGGGCTTTCACATCCGGCTCGACGCCGCGGCCTTCCCAATTCGTCTTGGTGACCGGGTTCTCGGCACGGCCGAACGGGATCGAGGCCATGAAGCCGTTGCCGAGCGGCACCGGTCCGGTCGGATTGGCGCCCCCGCCGGTCACCTCGCCGACGAGCACGCCCCGCTTGAGCGACTTGACGTCGTAGGCGAACTCCTCGCCGCCGGAGAAGGTGCGGCTGCTGGTGAGGACGTACACCGGCACCCCGGCGAAGCTGACCGGGGTCGGCACGCGGCGGAAGCTTTCGCGGGTGAAGTTCGCGGTTCCCGCCACCCGGCTGACGATGTCGTTGATCGGTACCGCCTGGCCGGGCGGGAGCAGGAAGCTGACCAGGTAGGCGACGGAAGGCGGGGCGCCGCCGCCGTTGCGGCGAATGTCGACGATCAGCGCCTTGCTGCCGGCCAGCGCCGACATCGCCCGGTCGATCGCCGGCCTGAAGGCCTCCGGCGGCGGGAAACCGACCACCTCGATATAGCCGACGCCGCCCGGTAGCCGGTCGGCGCGCACGATCCCGGCTTCCGCGGGCGGCATCGCCTGCCCTCCGGGAGGAGGCCCGGGAGGCGGGCCGTTCATCGCGTTGATGCGCAGATGCTTGTCGTGCGCGACGGCGTCGACGTCGGCCTGCAGGCGCGCCGCGAAGGAAGCCGGGTCGCCGAGCGCGGAATAGTCGCCGGCCGCCAGGGCGGCGGTGATCCGCGCGGCGGCCTTTTCGCCGACGTCCGGGAACACGTAGCGCTCGCGCAGCGCGCCGCTCAGCTTGGCGACCACCTCCTGCCGCGCCTGTTCGCTCAAGGCTGCGGGCGCTGCCGGTGGCGCAGGCTGCGCGAGGACCGCCGGCGAGAAGAGGGCCGGCGCCGCAACCGCAAACGCCGCCAAGGCGATGATTCTTTTCCGCATTCCCGCCTCCCCTGGTGCCAGTGCCGACGGCGCCATCATGAGCGGCATTCGCGCGGCCCGCAATGGGATCGGTCGTGACAGTGACGAGTGACCGTCCCTGGCGACGGTCACGCCCCGGGCCGCGAATAGCCGCGCGGCACCTCGCCCCTGCGCAGCGCCGCGACGAGCGCGACGGGGTCCGCCCCTGCCTCGCGCAGGCTCGCCAGGGTCGGCGCGCCGTGACGTTTGGCGAGACGGTTGCCGGCGGCGTCGGTCAGCAGGGCGTGGTGGTGGTAGCGGGGGGTCGGCAGGCCGAGCACAGCCTGAAGCAGGCGGTGGACATGGGTCGCGGCGTGGAGATCGTTGCCGCGGACGACGTCGGTGACGCCCTGGGCGGCATCGTCGACGGTGACGGCGAGGTGGTAGCTCGTCGGCGCGTCCTTGCGGGCGAGGACGACGTCGCCGAACGCCTGCGGCTCCGCCTCGACCTCCTCGTCGCCCTCGCGCCAGGCGAGGGGGCCGGCCTCGGCCGCCGCCGTGGCCACGTCGAGGCGCCAGGCGTGGGGCTGCGTCATCCGGGCCGCGCGCTCGTCGGCGGAGAGGCGGCGGCAGGTCCCGGGATAGAGCGGGCCGTCCGGGCCGCCGGCCCCGGGCGCCGATCCGGGGTGCGGGGCGGCGGCGCTGGCGGCGATCTCGGCGGCGATGGCGGAGCGGGTGCAGAAGCAGGGATAGACGAGGCCCCGGGCCTTCAGCCGGTCGATCGCCGCGGCGTAGAGCGGCAGCCGCTGGGACTGGCGGACGACCGCCCCGTCCCAGGCGAGGCCGAGCCAGGCGAGATCCTCCTCGATGCCCAGGACGAATTCCTCGCGCGTCCGGCCGGGATCGATGTCCTCGATGCGCAGCAGGAAGCGGCCGGCGCGCATGCGTGCATGATCATGCGCCAGAACGGATGAGTATGCATGGCCGAGGTGCAGCCGCCCGGTCGGGCTCGGCGCGAACCGGGAAACAACCTCGCTCAACGACTTGGCCCTTGACCGCGAGTCGCCGCCCATGCAGTCATGGCGCCGTCACCTTCTCTTGGCAGAAGGGGCTGGACCGGGGACGCGCCGCCCCCCGTCCTGGGTGCGACAGGCCGGGCCGGCAATGTCCCCGCGGGACATGGAGGGCCGTCGCGAGCGTATGTACCATCCCGATCTCATACGGCATCCCGACGCCTGCCCCGCCCTGGTGCTGAACGCGGACTACACGCCGCTCAGCTACTATCCCCTGTCCCTGTGGCCGTGGCAGACGGCGGTCAAGGCGGTGTTCCTGGAGCGCGTCGACATCGTCGCCCAGTACGCGCGGGAAGTGCACAGCCCGACGCGGACGATGCAGCTCCCCTCGGTGATCGCGCTCCGCCAATATGTGAAGCCGAGCGACAATCCCGCCTTCACCCGGTTCAACCTGTTCCTGCGCGATCGCTTCCAGTGCCAATATTGCGGCGACACGCGCGAATTGACTTTCGATCACGTGGTGCCGCGCGCGCAGGGGGGGCGGACGACCTGGGAGAATGTCGCCACCGCCTGCGCGCCGTGCAATCTGCGCAAGGGCGGCCGGACGCCGCGCGAGGCGCACATGGCGCTGTTCCGCCGCCCGTTCCGGCCGACCAGCTGGCAGCTGCAGGAGCATGGCCGCTCCTTCCCGCCCAACTATCTCCACGCCAGCTGGCGCGACTATCTCTACTGGGACGTCGAGCTGGAGGCCTGAGGCCGCGGAAAATCGCGCGGGTGGACGAATTCGTGGCGGAACCAGGGATTGGCCTCGGGGTCGGTGCAATGGCTCAGCCAGTCGAGCAACGTGCGCACGCCCGCGCCGTCGCCCGAGGCGGCTGAAAAGACCGCATAGACGTCGAAACGCAGGTTGAGCGGCGGCTCGATGGCGACGAGGTCGGGCGACAGGACCGCGACATAGGTCGGCATCGCCGCGATGCCGGCGCCGGCCTCGACCGCCGCGAGCTGGCCGGCGCTGGAGTTGGTGCGGATCGGCGGCGGCGAGCCGGACTGCGGCGGGCCGAGGATGTAATCGAGGATGTGGGTGTGGAGCCCGGGCGCGCTCTGCTCGACCCGCCGGCGCCGCGCCACTTCGTGGAGACCGATCGGACAGCCGTGCGCCGCGACATAAGCGGGCGCCGCGAACATCATGTAATGAAGCGTGGCGATCCGTACCGCGTCGTAGCCGGGTTCCTCGGGCGGCTGGAAGGCGATGGCGACGTCGATGCCGTCCACCGGCAGACCCCGAAAGTCGTAGCTGAACTGGACTTCGAGGCCGGCCGGCCCGAGCCGGTCGGTGACCGCGCCGAGGCGCGGCATCAGCCACAGGACGCCGAGGCCCTCGGTGGTGGCGAGCCGCACCGCGTCGCGAACATGGCCGGGCAGCGGCCGCGCCGCCGCCCCCTCGGCACCCTGGCGCATCCCGCGCGCGATCCGCAGCAGCCGCGCGCCGGCGGCGGTGACCGAGCTGCCCTCGCGCGTGCGGGTGAGGAGCGGCGCGCCATAAGCCGCCTCGAGCCGCTCGACGCGGGCACGGACGGTGTTGACCGACAGCCGCCGCGCCTCCGCCGCCGCGCGCAGGCTGCCGCGCGAGGTCACGTCGAGAAACAGGCGCAGATCGTCCCAGTCGAGCCGGTCGAGCTCCGGCGCCCCGGTATTCACCGGGGTGTTCGGCGGCTGAACACCCTGTTCGGAATTCTTCATCGCGACCGGAGCCCCCCACGGCCCTAGCTTCATCATTGGAATGGCCGGCTAACGTCCGGAAAACAAGTCGACAATGATGCGGGTTAAGGCGGGGGACAGGTGACGGGCAAGGGGGGCAAGAGCGGGACGGGCGATGTGGCGGCGCCGGCCCGGGAGGAGATGTCGGTCGATCTGGCGCGCCGTATCCTGGCGATGCGGCGGCTGCGTGACCGCCTGCTCGGGGAATTCTTCGCCGAGCCGGCGTGGGACATCCTGCTCGATCTCTACGTGCAGAGCCACGGCGGCAAGGTCGTGACGGTGTCGCAGCTCAGCCTGTCGACCGGCGCGCCGGCGACGACTGCGCTGCGCTGGATCAACAAGATGGCGCAGGAGGGGCTGCTGACGCGCCGCTCGGACGAGCTGGACGGCCGCCGCGTCATCGTCACCCTCAGCGCGCGGGGCGAGGAAGCGATGCACCTCCTGCTCGCCTCCGTCCTGTCCGAGCTGGAGACGCCGCTCGGCACGCGCACCGGGCTGGACGGGAGCCGCAGCGCGGCGCAATCGTTGCGCAGCCGATGCGAGACTTCTCCCAGCTCCTCGACGCGCTCGTCTACACACGATCCCGAAACGGCAAGCTGAAGCTGATCGGCGATTATCTTCGCCGCACCCCCGATCCCGACCGCGGCTATGCGCTGGCCGCGCTGACCGGCGAGCTCGACCTGCCGGGGGTCAAGCCGGCCGCGATCCGCGCCATCGTCGAGGCGCGGATCGACCCGGTGCTGTTCCACATGAGCTGGGACTATGTCGGGGACATGGCGGAGACGGTGTCGCTGCTCTGGCCGAAGCGGGAGGAGCAGCCCGAGGAGGTCGACGACGGCAGCCTGCGCATCGGCGCGGTGGTCGAGCGGCTGAAGGGCCTCGGCCGGGTCGAGGCCCCGGCGGCGCTGGCCGGCATGCTCGACCATCTCGACGCGAGCGGCCGCTACGCTTTGCTCAAGCTCGCCACCGGGGAGCTCAGGATCGGCGTCAGCGCCCGCCTCGCCAAGACGGCGCTCGCCCAAGCATTCGGCCTCGACGTCGACGCGGTCGAGGAGGTGTGGCACGGACTCGGCCCTCCCTACCTTCCCCTCTTCGCTTGGGCGGAGGGCCGGGGCGTCCAGCCGACGGCCGACAACGTGCCGGTCTTCCGGCCCTTCATGCTCGCCCATCCGCTCGAGGATCTGCGGCTGTCGATGGACGACTATGCCGCCGAATGGAAATGGGACGGCATCCGCGTCCAGATCGTCCGCGCCGGCGGCACCACCCGCCTCTACAGCCGCGCCGGCGACGATATCAGCGGCAGCTTTCCGGAGGTGGCGGCGGCGTTCGACCGCGACGGTGTGCTCGACGGCGAGCTGCTGGTGAAGGGGGCGGCGCAGGGGGCGGAGACGGCAAGCGGCGGCGCCGCCAGCTTCAACGCCCTCCAGCAGCGGCTCGGGCGCAAGGCGGTCTCGGCGAAGATGCTGCGCGACTTCCCGGCCTTCGTGCGCCTGTACGACATGCTGTTCGACGGGCGCGCGGACGTGCGCGCGCTTGCCTGGACGGCGCGGCGGGCGCGCCTCGAGGCGTTCGTGCCGACGCTCGACCGCGAACGCTTCGATCTCTCCGCGCTGATCGCGGCTAATAGCTTCGGGGCGCTGGAGGCGATCCGCGCCGGCGCCCGCGACGCGGCGATCGAGGGCGTGATGCTGAAGCGCCGCGACAGCCTGTATGTCCCCGGCCGCCGGGCCGGCCTGTGGTACAAGTGGAAGCGCGATCCGCTCACCGCCGACTGCATCCTGATGTACGCGCAACGCGGCAGCGGCAAGCGCTCCTCTTATTATTCGGACTTCACCTTCGGCTGCTGGAGCGGGAGCGGCGAGCTGCTGCCCGTCGGCAAGGCCTATTTCGGCTTCACCGACGACGAGCTGATGTGGCTCGACCGCTGGGTGCGGACCCACACCGTCCAGCGCTTCGGGCCGGTGCGGGAGGTCGATAAGAGCCTGGTGCTCGAAGTCGCCTTCGATTCGATCCACGCCAGCCGCCGCCACAAATCGGGCCTCGCCATGCGCTTCCCGCGCATCTCGCGGATCCGCACCGACAAACCGGCCGCGGACGCGGACCGGATCGAGACTCTGCTGAGGATGGCGACGTAGTTGGATGGGGACACGTACTTTCACGCTCGCCCCGCGAAGACAGGTCGGGCCGCGGGTGTAAGTACGCGTCCCCAGGGCAGGGCCTGTTAACCGGTCGCCCGAGGTTATCCCTGCGCGGGACGACGAAAAATCGGGGGATGACAGACACATCGCCGAAGCGGATGGAGCCTTGACCCGGCGACCCTCCCGCGGTCGCCGCAGCCGAGGAGGCCGACATGGCGCTTTCGATCCTGCCGCTCGGAGCCGAGGGCCACGCGCACGACCCGCGCAGCCGCGGCTATTGCGTCGTCTACCACGAGGACGAGGTGAACCATTGCCCCGGCTGCGGCCGTACCCAATGGTATGTGGGCCGCGTCTCGGCGGAATGCGGCTTCTGCGCGACGGCGCTGCCGCTCGCCAGCGCGACGGCGCGCGGCGCCGGCAGCCACAGCCGCAACTGGCGCCCGGTCTCCGAAGCCGCGTGACCTAGAAGGGCAGCCACTTACTCTTCTGGGTGAACTTCATGTAGCCGGCGTTGACGCCGAGGCGGGCGCCCACGCCCATTCGGATCGGGATCAGCACCATGTCGCCCCAGCGCAGGTAGCTCGCGGTGAGGCCGCCGACGACATAGGCATTGCCCTCGGCGGCGGGGAAGCGGCGGAACAGGCGCTGGGTGTCGTGGAGGTTGTAGACCAGCACGAACACCTTGTTGGCGTCGGCGCCGAAATCGAAGCCGACCGAGGGGCCGGTCCAGAACACCCGGCGGTCGCCCTCGATCTGGTGGTGGAGCGTGCCCGAGCCGTAGCGCAGGCCGACGACGAAGGCGCCGCCCGCCTCGCGGCCGGTAATGTAGCCGGTCGGCTGGCCCTGGTCCTTCAGGAGCTTCTCGATCATGTCGGCGAGGCCGTTGGCGCCCTTGCCGAACACGCCCTCGGCGGCGCTCAGCACGTCCTTGTTGGCGACCGTCTGGTTGGTGACGTCGGCGTGGGCGCGCTGGAAGGCGATCTCGCGGCCATCGGCGGGAGCCGGCACCGGAGCGCCGGGGTCCGCGGCCGGTGGCGGCGCCGGCGCGGCCGGAGGAGCGGCGCTTTCCCATGCCGGGACCGGCTGCGTCTCGGCGGCGGGCGCGGACGCCGGAGCCGGCTTCGCCGGCGGCGGCGGACCGCTGGGATCGATCCGGTCGACCTGGGCGGCCGCCGGCACGGCCAGCACGAACGCGCCCAGCGCGGCGAGCAGCTTCACGGACACGGACCTGCGCATGGCAATACTCCCCCTTACGCTCCGCCCGGAAGCTAAGCCCGCCAGGGCTTTCGCCGCAATGAACGGGCGACGAAGCGAGTCGTTCGCGCGCCGAAACCGTGGCGCGGGGGCGGTTGAACGCCGGGAAAGCCCCCGCTATAGCCCTCGCCGGCGGCCTCCCGGAGACGTGGGTGAGTGGCTGAAACCAGCGGTTTGCTAAACCGCCGTAGGGGGATTACTCCTACCGAGGGTTCGAATCCCTCCGTCTCCGCCATCAACGCTTCTCTCGCGCCGGTCGCCGTTTGAGCGCCTCGCCGCGCCTGCCATGGCCGCGCCACGAAGATCACCGCCCCCCCCGCGCGATCTGGCGGCGCTCGCCGGCTTGTCTTCGACCGTGCCGATGCCCTAGGCGGCGGCCCATGCTGAGCCTGCAATTCATCCGCGAAAACACCGACGCCGTGCGCAAGGCGGCGGCCGAGAAGAACGTCGCGCTGGACCTCGACGCGCTGCTGCGGCTCGACGGACAAGTGCGCGGCCTCAAGACGCGGATCGACGAGCTCCGGCGCCAGCGCAACGAGATCAGCGCGAGCTTCAAGACCGCCGCTCCGGCGGACCGGCCCGCGCTGGGACAGCGGGCGAAGGCGATGGGGGCCGAGGCGTCGGAGGCGGAGGCGGCGCTCGGCGAGAAGCAAGCCGCGCTCGACGCGCTGCTGCTGCGCGTGCCGAACATCCCCTGGGCCGGCGCGCCCGTCGGGCCGGACGAGACGGCCAACGTCGTCGTGCGGACGGAGGGCGAGCCGCCGCGCTTCGACTTCGCTCCGCGCGACCATGTCGAGCTGATCGAGAGGAACGACTGGGCGGATCTCGCCCGCATCACCCAGGTCGCGGGGTCGCGCCAATATTGCCTGAAGGGGCGGCTGGCGTTGCTCGAGCAGGCGCTGATGTTCTGGGCGGAGCGCAAGCTCGCCGCCGAGGGATTCACCTTGATGACCGTGCCGGCCCTCGCCAAGCCGCAGGCCTTCGTCGCCACCGGCCACTTCCCGGGCCATGAAGAGGAAGCCTATGAGATCGAGAAGGACGGTCTCTATCTCGCGGGCACCGGCGAGATCGCCCTGACCTCGCTCCATTCCGGCGAGATCGTGGAGGCCGACACCCTTCCACTCCTCTACGCCGGCTATTCGCCCTGCTTCCGCCGCGAGGCCGGCAGCGCCGGGCGGGACGTGCGCGGGCTGCTCCGGGTCCACCAATTCTACAAGCTCGAGCAATATGTGATCTGCGAGGATGACGATGCGGTGTCGGCCGAATGGCACGCCCGGCTGCTCGCCAATGCCGAGATGCTGCTCCGGGAGCTCGAAATCCCCTATCAGGTGATCGAGACGTCGACCGGCGACATGGGCCTCGGCAAGTTCCGGATGAACGACATCGAATCCTGGGTGCCGAGCCTCGGCAAGTATCGCGAGACCCACAGCTGCTCGACGCTGCACGACTGGCAGGCGCGGCGGGCGAACCTCCGGTGGCGGGACAAGGAGCGGAAGGTCCGCTTCGTCCACACGCTCAACAACACCGCCCTCGCCTCCCCGCGCATCCTCGTCCCGCTGCTCGAAAACCACCAGGAGGCGGACGGCCGGGTGCGGCTGCCCGCGGCGCTCCGGGAGCTGATGGGGGGCGACTATCTCTGACGATCCGGACGCGCGGCGCCCGTCAGCCTTCCTGCTGCTGAAGGAAGGCGCCGCGCTCGCCGCCCGCTTCTGGCGCGGCTTGGGCAGGCTCGGCGAGCGCGGCCCCGCCGACGGGCCGCCGCTGATGGTGGTGCCCGGCTTCCTCGCCACCGACCGCACCACGCTCGGCCTCCAGCGCGCGCTCGCCGCTGCCGGCTATCGGGTGGCCGGCTGGGGCATGGGCATGAACCGCGGCGTCCGCGCCGACACGCTCGACAGGCTCGCCGCCCAGATCGCGCGGCACGGCCGGGGCGAGAAGGTGATCCTCGTGGGCTGGAGCCTCGGCGGCATCTTCGCGCGCGAGGTCGCCAAGGCGCGGCCGGACCTGGTCGCGAAGGTGGTGACGCTCGGCTCGCCTTTCTCGGGCGATCCGCGCGCCAACAATGCCTGGCGGCTCTACGAACGGGTCGCCGGCCATCCGGTCGACCGGCCGCCGATAGCGGCGCGGACGAACGAGAAGCCGCCGGTCCCCACCCTCGCCATCTGGTCGCGGCGCGACGGCATCGTCGCGCCGGCCTCGGCCCGCGGCGCGCCGGGGGAGAGCGACCGCCAGGTCGAGCTCGACTGCGGCCACATGGCGTTCGGCGTCAGCGGCCGCGCCTATCCCAAGATCGTGGCGGCGATCCGCGCCTTCTAGCGCCCGCGCGGCTGGCGGCCAAAGCTCCCTCTCCCCTTGGTGGAGAGCGTTCAACCCTTCTCGCGAGAGCCCTGCGCACGACCCTGTTTTGCGGGTTTCCTCCGCGCTTTCAGGCCGTTAAGCTGCTCTGCGGGTGGGGGGAAACGCGCGCATGTTCACGATCGGCGACCCGAGCTTCACGGAGATGGCGGTCGCCGCCGTCATCGCCTTCCTGTTCGCCTACGGCTTCTCCTGGGCGCTCGACAAATGGCTGCTCCGCCGCCTCCTTGCCGACCGCATCGCCGGCATCGCCCTGGGCGGAGTCGCGGCGTTCGTGACGCTGATGGCCGCGGGGACGGCGCTCTTGACCAGCCGGATCCACGTCTTCGGCAACAGCAGCGCGATCGTCGTCCCGCCGATCCAGTTCGTCCTCACCTTCCTCGGCGGCACCTTCGCGGCGAGCGCGCTACGCATGGTCGTCTACGCCCGCGAATATGAGAAGGGCGAGGACCAGCTCGTCTTCGATCCCGATTATGACGACCTCTCGCGCTACGACGACGAAGTGAACGACTGGGACGAGAAGAATCGCGGCCGCTCCTACCTGCGCCGCCACTGGGTCGGCCACCTGCCGCTGCCTTTGTCCTACTGGGTCAACGGCGCTTTGCTGTCGGCGCTCGTCCTCGGGATCGCCGAATATCTCGCCTACCGGATGCGCAACGACTGGCACTCGCTGCGCGGCATGGCGGCGGTGGCGCTCGGCTATCTGATCGTGTCGACCCTCGTATGGCTGTGGAGTTCGGTCGGCATCTGGCGCTCCGCCTACTGGCATCGCCGCCGCGGCGGCGCGGCCGGCTGGGGCTTCGCGGCGCGGGCGCTGGTGCTGCTCGGCGCGGTGCTGACCGTGTTCCGGAGCGGCGACATCGCGCTCCAGGCCGCCGAATTCGGCAACCTCGCCCGCGGCAAGGACAGCATCGGCGAGATCGCCGACATGAAGGTGTCGCCCGACGGACGGGAGCTGATCCTGCGCGGCAACATCGCCGTCGGCGCGGCGGACCGTTTCGACACCGTGCTGGCGGCAGCGCCGCAGGCGAAGACGCTCGTCCTCTCCTCGCCCGGCGGCCGCATCTTCGAGGCGGAGCGGATCGCGGAGGCGGTGCGCAAGCGCGGGCTCGACACGCGCGTCGACGATGCCTGCATGTCGGCCTGCACCGACATCCTCCTCGCCGGGCGGGACCGCAGCGCCCCGGCGCGGGCGCGGATCGGCTTCCACCAGCCGGACTTTCCGGGCCTCAGCGATGCCGAGCGCTATCGCGCGACGATGGCGATGCACGACCGCTATGTCGCCGCCGGCGTCAAGGAGGCGTTCGTCTGGCAGGCGATGCAGCCCCCGCCGCAAAGCATGTGGTTCCCGACCGCCGACGAGCTGGTCGACGCCAACGTGCTGACGACGCGCGAAGCGGTGGTCCGCGCCTCGGCGAGCGGGCGCGCGCCGGGAGGCGAGACGCTCGCCGACAAGAGCCTGCGCAACGATCTCGCGGTGACCGCGGCGAAGCTGAACGCCGGCACGCCGCGGCAGGTCGACCGGCTGACGACGCTCGAGCACGTCTCGGTCGCCGGCTTCACGATGACGCAGGTCTACCGGATGAACATCGGCAGGGTGGAGTTCGCCGGCAGCCGCGCCCGCATGCAGGCGGGCCTGCGCCGCCTCGTCTGCAGCGACCGGGCGAGCGCCGAGGCGGTCGCCGACGGCGCCCGCTTCGCCTTCCTCTACAAGGACCGCGCCGGGCGGCCGATGCTCGACTACACCGTGACGAGCTGCGCGGCTTGAACTCCTCCCCGGAACGGGGAGGGGGACCGCGACGCGAAGCGGCGTGGTGGAGGGGCCCCGACTCAGATGCGGCGGAGGGGCCGGGCCCCCTCCACCATGCTGCGCATGGTCCCCCTCCCCGTTCCGGGGGGAGCTAACGGAACGGCGCCGCCACCTCGGGCGGGACGCGGAGCGGGCGTCCCGTCGCCTTGTCGAGGATCGCCCAGGTGGTGCGGGCGCGGACGCGCGGCTTGCCGTCGGCCCCGACGAATTCGACGTGGCGGTCGAAGCGGGCACCCTTCGGCGCCTCGCCGACCCAGGTGCGACCGGTGACCGTCTCGCCGGGCAGCACGGCGCGCAGATAGTCGATCTCGTGGCGCGTCACGACCCAGACATAGGCCTCGCGATGCGCCGGCGGCGCCACCGCCTGCCAATGCCCCGTCGCCATGTCCTGGATCCAGCGCACCCAGACGGCATTGTTGACGTGGCCGAGCTCGTCGATGTCGGCTGCGGCGGCCGTGATCGCGAGCTCGAAGATTCTCACGCGCCGCCCATCTGCGTCAGCACGAAGGCATAGGCTTCCGCCACTTCGCGCAGCTGTTCCCACCGGCCCGACTTGCCGCCATGACCGGCGCCCATGTTGATCTTGAGGAGCAGGAGATTGTCGTCGGTCTTGGTGGCGCGCAGCCGCGCCGCCCACTTCGCCGGCTCCCAATAGGTGACGCGCGGATCGTGCAGGCCGCCGGTGATCAGCATCGGCGGATAGGCCTGGGCACGGACATTGTCGTAGGGGCTGTAGGAGCGGATCAGGGCGAACGCCGCCCGGTCCTCGATCGGATTGCCCCATTCGGGCCACTCGCCCGGGGTGAGCGGCAGGCTGTCGTCGAGCATCGTCGCCAGCACGTCGACGAACGGCACGTCGGCGACGATCGCACCCCAGACGTCCGGATCGGAATTGGCGACGGCGCCCATCAGCTCGCCCCCGGCCGAGCCGCCCTGCGCGGCGATGCGGCCCGGGCGGGCGAAGCCGGCGGCGACCAGGCCTTTCGCCGCGTCGACGAAGTCGTTGAAGGTGTTGGTCCGCTTGTCGAGCTTGCCGTCGAGGAACCAGCCATAGCCGAGGTCGTCGCCGCCGCGGATATGGGCGATGGCGTAGGCATAGCCGCGGTCGAGGAGGCTGATCCGGCTGGTCGAGAAGCTCGGCGGGATGGCGAAGCCGTAGGCGCCGTAGCCGTAGAGGAAGAGGCGCCCCGACCCGTCCTTCGGGAAGCCCTTGCGGTAGACGACCGAGACCGGAACCTGCTTGCCGTCGCGCGCCGGCACCATCAGCCGCTCGCTCGTGTAGAGCGAGGCGTCGTAGCCGGAGGGGATTTCCTGGACCTTGCGGACTTCCAGCTCGCCGCTCTCCGGATGGTAGTCGTAGACCGTCCCCGGCGTCACCATCGACGAGTAGCTGAGCCGGTAGCTCGCGGGCGCGAATTCGGGGTTGCCGGAGAAGGCGGCGCTGTAGGCGGCCTCGGCGAACGGAAGGCGGGTCTCCGCGCCGGCATAGGTACGCAGCAGCAGCTGGTCGAGGCCGTCGACGCGCTGCGAGAGGGCGAGATGCTCGCGATAGGCGGTGACGTCGGTAAGATAGACGCGGTCGGACCCGGGGATAACGGTCCGCCAGTCCGAGGGCGCAGCGACATCCGCCTCCGCAAGCCGGAAGTTGACGTGATCGTCGTTGGTCAGGATCCAGAGCTTGCCGTGCGCCGCATCGCACGAATAGTGGCGGCCCGTCTTGCGCGGCGAAACCAGAGTCGGCGCCGCCTCCGGATCCGCCGCCGGCACGAACCGCACTTCGTCCGTCGTGTTGTCACCGGTGGCAAGGAAGATCAGGCTCTTGTCCTGCGCCTTGGAGACGCCGACGCTGAAGCCGAGATCCTGCGTCTCCTCGTAGAGCGTGCGGTCCTCGTCGGTCGGGCGGCCGAGCCAGTGCAGCCGCGCCCGGTAGCTGCGCCAATGCTCGTTGACCTCGGTGAAGACGACGCCGCGGCTGTCGGCGGTCCAGACCGGCTCGCCGATGCCGACCTCGGTCACGGTCTCGATGTCACGGCCGGTGGCGATGTCCCTGATGCGCAGCTTGAAGCGTTCGGAGCCATTGTCGTCGACCAGCGTCGCCGCCAGCTTGCCGTCCGGGCTGACCGCCAGCGCGCCGAGGCGGAAATAATCGTTCGCCGCCGCCGCGGCGGGCTCGTCGAACACCACCTGTTCGGGTCCCTCCCCCGCCGCGGGCTTGCGGTACCACACGCGGTATTGCGCGCCGGGCGTGAACGCCCACCAATAGAGCCAGTCGCCGTTGCGGATCGGGACGGACGCATCGTCCTCCTTCACCCGCCCCTTCATCTCCTCGAACAGCGTCTCGACGAGCCCCTTGTGCGGCGCCATCGCCGCTTCGAAATAGGCGTTCTCCGCCTCGAGGTAGGCGAGCACCGCCTCGTCCTTCACCTCGGGATAGAGGGGGTCGCGCAACCAGTGGAACGGGTCCTCGACGCGAATGCCGTGACGCTCGTAGCTGTAGGGGCGCTGCTCGGCGCGGGGCGGCGGGAGAAGGGTCATGCGGCTCTTTCGTGGCAAGGGCGGCTGGTCTATTCGCAAGCGCAGCCCATAACGCCGAGCGAGGAATTTGCCATGTCCACCTACGAAGCCCGCCTGGCGGCCCTGCGCGAGCAATTGAAGGCGGACCGGCTCGACGGCTTCGTCGTGCCGCTGACCGACGAGCATATGAGCGAATATGTCGGCTCCTATGCCCAGCGGCTCGCCTGGCTGACCGGCTTCCAGGGCTCCGCGGGCTCGGCGGCGGTGCTGCCCGAGGAAGCGGCGATCTTCGTCGACGGGCGCTACACGCTGCAGGTGCGCGACCAGGTCGACGGCCGGCACTGGTCCTACCAATCGGTGCCCGAGACGAGCGTCGCCGACTGGCTGAAGGTCCACGCCCCCGACGGCGGCCGCATCGGCTACGACCCCTGGCTCCACACCAGCGACTGGGTGGCACGGGCGAAGGAGGCGCTGGCGGAGAAGGGCGCGGAGCTCGTCGCGGTCCGCCGCAACCCGATCGACGCCGTCTGGGCCGACAAGCCGGAGCCGTCCAAGGCCCGCCTCATCGTCCATCCCGAGACCTACACGGGCAAATCCTCCGCCGCGAAGCGCCAGGAGATGGCGGACTGGCTGCACGAGCAGAAGGCCGATGCGGCCGTGCTGTCGGCGCTCGATTCGATCGCCTGGACCTTCAACGTGCGCGGCGCCGACGTCGAGCATACGCCGGTCGCCCTCTCCTTCGCGCTGGTCAATGCCGACGGCACCGCCGAGCTGTTCGTCGCGCCCGAGAAGATCGGCGACGAGGTGCGCCAGCATCTCGGCAACGGGGTGCGCGTCCACGATCGCTCGGAATTCGAGGCGTATCTGGGCGGCCTCAAGGGCAAGACGGTCGTCGCCGACCCGGAGCGCGCCGTCGCGGCCATCTTCGAGGCCCTGGACAAGGCGGGCGCGAGGGTCGTGAAGAAGCGCGATCCCGCCGTGCTTCCCAAGGCGATCAAGAACGACGCCGAGGTGAACGGCCACCGCGCCGCCCAGGCCCGCGACGGTGCCGCCCTCACCCGCTTCCTCCACTGGATCAGCCTCGAGGCGCCGAAGGGCAATGTGGACGAACTGATCGCGGTCGAGACCCTGCACCGCTTCCGCCAGCAAGCGGGCGACCTGCGCGACACCAGCTTCGACACCATCTCCGGCGCCGGCCCCAACGGGGCGATCGTCCACTATCGCGCCAGCGAGGAGACCAACCGCACGCTGGAGATGGACTCCCTCTATCTGGTCGATTCCGGCGGCCAGTATCCGGACGGCACCACCGATGTGACCCGGACCGTCGCGATCGGCACGCCGACCGCCGAGATGCGCGACCGCTTCACCCGCGTCCTCAAGGGCCACATCGCCGTCGCCCGCGCCCGCTTCCCCGAAGGGACGCGCGGCAGCCAGCTCGACACGCTCGCCCGCCAGTATCTGTGGCGCGCGGGGCTCGATTACGCCCACGGCACCGGCCACGGCGTCGGCTCGTTCCTGGCCGTGCACGAGGGCCCGCAGCGCATCGCCCCGGTCGGCTCCAGCCAGTCGGGCGGCGACGAGCCATTGAAGGCGGGTATGCTGCTCTCCAACGAGCCCGGCTATTACAAGACCGGCGCGTACGGCATCCGGATCGAGAATCTGGTGCTGGTGACGCCGGTCGAACCGGAAGGGGCGTTCGAAGGCGAGAAGCCGTTGCTCGGCTTCGAAACCCTCACCTTCGCGCCGATCGACCCGGCGCTGGTCGAGGTGTCGCTGCTGTCGCCGGAGGAGCGCGAGTGGCTCAACGCTTACCACGCAAAGGTGCTGGAAGTCGTCGGCCCGCAACTCGATGGCGAGGTGAAGGCCTGGCTCGAAGAGCAGTGCAGGGCCCTCTAGCTCCTCCCCGGAACGGGGAGGAGCGTCTGCGCCAGCGCTG
>Ga0213876_10000939_pt1 | contig 19213 bp, 15 predicted proteins | sample BarmaccomBMRX_R9_FD_160113 | JGI IMG/M metagenome (GOLD analysis project Ga0213876, IMG submission 160113) | Root-associated microbial communities from Barbacenia macrantha in rupestrian grasslands, the National Park of Serra do Cipo, Brazil - RX_R9 | ecosystem: Host-associated > Plants > Roots... | reverse complement strand
TGCTGTTGTACTTCGCCGTGACGATGATGCCGATCTCGCGCAATCAATGGAGACGGCTGCTGTTTCTCGTCGTCATCGGCGGCGTGGCGTCGGCCGGCTACGGCATCCATCTCTTTTACGGTCAGTTGCCTAATATCCAAGATTCCGCCGCGATGCGTCTGATCGTTCAAGCGGGCGACAATTTCATCGATCCCAATCACTTTTCCGACGCGCTTCTGTTTCCGGTGGCCGTTCTCGCGATGTGGGGACTGCGCTCTCGAACGATCTTCGCCAAGGTTGCGAGCCTGGCGGGCGTCGGTATTATGGTCTGCGCGATCTTGCTGAGCGGCTCCCGCGAAGGCGTCGTCGCCCTCCTTCTGATCGTGGCGTACTATCTGTGGCGCACCCGATATCGTCTACAGGTTGCCGTCATGCTGATCGCGACCCTCGCCGCGCTCATCTTAGGCCGATTTCCGGTGATGGAGCGGTTCGCGTCGGTGTTGCAGACCGGCGGCTCGGGGCGAACCTCGATCTGGGCGGTTGCGATCGAGGCCGCGAAGCACCGTTTGCTGCAGGGCTTTGGGATCGGCAACTTCGTCGACGCCTTCAACCAGTTTTATCTAGGCGTGCATCAGCCGTATCCATACGGCTGGGATAGTCCCGCCCACAACCTCGTCATGCACTACCTCGTCGAGCTCGGACTGGTTGGACTCGTGTTGATTGCAGGATTCTTCATTTCGCAATTCCGTTCGCTCAAGTACATCGGTAAAGACAGTCCGTTCTACGACGACCGCATCGCGATGGAGGCGGCATTATTGGCGACGATAAGCGTGTCGCTCACCATCGATCTGTTTACCTATAAGTACGCGTGGCTGGTCTTCGCTATGGCGGCGCTGCTTCGCAATGCTGCGGCAACTGCTCAGCAGGCGGCGATCCGGGCGACGAGTTCGTCCATCACACCGGCCCGATCGGCGCGCTCAGCGAGCTTCGCTTTGCCGGCTTCGCCAATCGCGCGGAGCGCTACGCGGTCCAGCTGCGCCAGTTGACGTAGCGCGCGGGCGAGCGCATCGGCGTCGGCCGGCGCCGTGCAGACCGCGCCCAGCGTAGCGCCTTCGCGCTGCGCTTCTCCCTCGGCAGCCACTATGACCGGACAGCCGACGGAAAATGAGTCGTAAAGTTTGGTGGGCACGCTCTCTTGAATGCCTTTGCGCAACGGGATGATCGAAACGTCGGCGTTGGCGATCCGCTCCAGCGCCTCGTCGCGGGGCATGCTGCCCTGGAGCGCGAGATTGTGCACCTTTTCTTTGCGCACTCGTCCCTCGAGATGAGGCCTTTGTGCGCCGTCTCCGACGATTTCAATAGTAATGTTGTCTCCTGCCACTCGAGCTGCCGCATCCGCCAGGAGATCGACGTCGGTCGCAACGCCGAGATTGCCGGCGTAGATCGCCGTGAACGGCTTCGGGCGACCATTCGCCGAGCGCGCGACGGAAGTCGGTGCCGCCGCATTACGCGCCAAAAAAAGCCGCGATCGAGCGACGCCGCGGCGACCGATTTGTTCGATCGCGGTAGGAGTTACCGCAACGACAAGATCGGCACGGCGGTAGAGCGCACACACGAACGACTCCACGGCGCGGGCTAGAAGGCTTTCTCGGCGCCAGGCGCCCATGGCAATGGCGATATCCGGAAAGACGTCGCGCACGTCGACGATCAGTCGCGCCCCGTGCCGCCACGCGGCAACGAGCGCCGGAATCGCCGTAGTGAGGGGCGGTGAGCTCACGATCACGAGATCGTAGCGCGCTCGCGCCAGCAGCGCGTACAGCGAGGCGGAGAGGGCCGCACTCGCCCAATGGATCAATCGCTCGCCGCGCATGCCCGGAAGCAACAACGAAAAAACTCGAACTATCCGTGTGGTTCCGGATCGCTCGACCCGCACAGGCGGCCGCCCCACCTCAAAGAAGCGGCCGCGCGGAAACGAAGGAAAGTTCGTCAAGACCGTAACGTCGTGGCCCGCGCGAGTCAACGCGTCGACGAATGAGGCGATCCTCGCCGAAGCGGCACCCGGTTCGGGGGGATAAAAGTGCGATACGAAAAGCGCCTTCACGTATGCGCACCCCCCGCAATAGTATCTCGGCCGAGCGCCCGTTCGGGGATGCTGCGCAGTGCCGCGAGCAGAACTCGAATGCGGCAAGTGGGGCGCTCGATATAGTCGGCCCACCGCGCAGCAGCCTCTTCGAAACACGATTGGTCAAACATCCGAGCGAGCACGCGCATTTGCGCGATGTGGAATTGGTGGTACTTCAAGGTCGCGACATGCCGCTGATCCCCGCCGCTGTGCAACAGGCTATAGCACGTCCACCATCCTGTGTCGAATCGGGGAAGCCATTTACGCAGCGTGTCGACGCAGTTCGATATGATACGTTCGAGGCGGTGATCCTCGCTGCGCCTCCAGAGTTCCCACACTCCCCACAGCGCAAAAATGCAGCCGTTGAGAATGTGGGGAGCGTGCTGGTTCGCAACCTCCTCGAAGAAAAGGTCGGGGCCGCTACGCCACGCAACTCCTCCACTGCCGCAATGGATGAAGAACGGGCGAACGGCCCGCAAGGCGGCGTCGCCGTAGTTGTTCGCCGGCTCTAATGCGTGTGCGCGGAGTAATACCGAAATGGCCTCGCCTTGCGCCATGGCCGAAATCCAGCCGGCCTCCGCTCCGTACTTGGACCATGGAAACGGGAAGCGATAACGACCGAGGTGATCTTGATGGTCGCGCAGCCATTTCGCTTGTGCGAGAAAATCGCTCTTTGCCTCCGATTCGGCCGTGGCGTGCCACCGATTGAAGCGGTGCAAAGCAAACTGTGCAATGCGTATCGGATGATACAGTCGCGATCCGTAGAGGAGCACGCCATCCGCATCGCGCGCCGCACCAATAAAGTCTTCTCCGTAGACGCCGTTCCCGGGGAACCAATCCAGAAAGTACGGACCTTTACCTGGCGTCCCGACGGCCGGTAACGAGTAGGGCCGCCGATGCGACCATGAAACCGGAAAACCTAACGCGACCCGGCGAAGGGCGATCATGCGACCGCGTCGAGCAGGCGTTTCGGCGCCGGCCGCCCGAGCGTGTAGCATTCGAAGCCTGCGCGCTTCCACTGGTCGGCGTCAAAGAAATTTCGCGTGTCCATCAAACGCGGGTGGCGCATTAGTGCGGCAACCTCGCCGGGGTCAATTTCGGCAAAGACCGTGTGCGGTGTAAGCAGTACCAGGGCGTCGGCGCCGGACACCGCATCGCGCAGCGAACCGCACAGCGGCCGGTGAAACCGTTCTACGAGGGGGTCGTAGATCGCGGTTCGGTAACCGCGCTCGCGTAACAACGTGTCGATGCGCGATGAGGGACTCTCGCGCGCGTCCTCCACGTCGGCTTTATATGCGGCGCCGAGCAGGGCGATCGTGCTGCCCGTCGCTGGTTGCACCAGTTCGGTAATTCGGCGCGCAATACGATAGGGCATACGATCGTTCACCCGTCGCGCGGCCTGAATCAGTTCCGTGACGATGGGATTGGCATCGGATAAGAAGTGTGGGTCCACGGGGATGCAGTGTCCGCCTACGCCCGGGCCGGGCTGCAGAATATTCACGCGGGGATGCTTGTTGGCAAGCGCAATCGTCGCCCAGACGTCGACCCCCAGCTCTTCGGCGAAGATTGCGAGTTCGTTGGCAAAGGCGATGTTGACGTCCCGGAACGTGTTCTCGACGATCTTGACGAATTCGGCCACGCACAACGACGTTCGCGCGATCTCTCCATTGCAGAAGGACGCGTAGAGGCGGCTAACCATCTCCGCATCCTGCGGCGTGCGACCACCCACGACGCGCGCGTTCTCTCGAAGTTCGCGCATGATAGCGCCAGGAATGACGCGCTCGGGGCAATGCGCGATTCGAAACTCATCGATGGCTTTACCCTGCGCCGCCAACGCGTCCCCAAAGATGCGCTCGGTTGCCCCGGGCGGCACCGTCGATTCTAGGACGATCATCGAGCCCGGCTGCGCGACGCCGGCGACCGCGGCGGCGGCGGCTTCGACGTAGCGCAGGTCCGGTTTACCCTCGACGGTCGGTGTCGGAAGACAAAGGATATACGCGTCCGTCGCGCCGATGCGTTCGACGACCGTTAGTCCCCTCGAATCGAGCGCGTCATGCACCGCCTGTCGCACCGCCGCTTCGCGGGTCGCGACTTCTTTGTTTTGCAGTTGACGGCGCAGCTGCGCGTTCACGTCGTACCCGTAGACGCGATGCCCACGCTGGGCGAGCAGCGCGGCGGTGGGGAGTCCGATATAGCCTAGACCGACGACGGTAACGTTCATTTTACCCCTTACAGATGAGGCTAGCGAGTTTGTTCATTTGGTTACGAACGTCGTGTCCTGCAACGACTCGCTCGCGGGCAAGTTCGGCGCGCGTTCGCGCCCCGCGCGGATGGTAGTAGCAATCACGCAGCGCTCGAGCCAGCAAATTCCAGTCTCCAGGTGGAACCACTCGCGCGCAACCGTTGTCGACGAGCTCTCCGATGCTGCCCGATTTAGTCGCTACGACGGGCACGCCGAAGGCCATCGCCTCGAGTAAGGCGGATGGAATGCCCTCCATCATGCGTTCGCCGGCGTCTCGGCTAGGAAGCACAACCGCGGCGAACCGCCCTTCGCTATACCACTGCAGGAGCCGTTGCTGTGCCACAAAGCCTGCGAACTCGACCGTTTGAGACAGGCCCAGCTCCGCGCAGAGCGCTTCGAGCCTTTTACGCAGCGGTCCGGTGCCGCAAAGCGTGCAATGCACCGGGATGCGCCACCAACGCAACTGCGCGAGTGCCGCGAATAGCACGTCGTGTCCCTTAACGGCGACCAATGCGGCCGGACAAACGATGTTGAAGGCGCCGTTGCCGTTCGGTAGCGCAGCCGGCACCTTAGGGAGTATCGTGCCTAACCCGATCTGAATGATGCGCCCGTTGAGCGACGGCATACGGGCCGCAAGGTCGGTCGAGCCGCGAGCCGAGATAGTCCGCACGAACGCGACGCTGCGTTCCTTAATGTCGAAAGCGTTGCGCTCGTAAATGTCCCAGCGATGCGCCGTTACGCTCCACTTTGCGTTACTGAGACCGGCCGCCAGCATTGCCACGGTTGCCGGGGTCGAGATCCAATAGGCATGAATGTGGCTCACTCGATTCTTTTCCGCCCAATCCGCAAGCGCGAGCGCCTTTATGGCGACGGCAAAGTTCTTGAGGCGGCCCGGATCGCGCGATTTTGTCAGTCGCCGCAGCGCGTGCAAAGCGCTCTTGGGATGACGCACGACGGCGCTGATCGCGCCAACGAGCAGCCTCGGGCCGATCAGGGGCCACGCCAAAACTTGCACTCCGAAGGGAACCGGGTGCGCGGCGGAAGTGCGGGGCGGGTGAACCGGCAGGATGGTGAGACGGTCGAAATATCGCCGCAGTTCCGCCAATTCTGCGCTCAGGTAGCTCTCTTGCGTACCAAACGGGTATCGCGATGTAACGAGGACGAGGTGATCGATGCGATCGGTCATGCCGCTTTGCCGCAGGCTTGTAAGTATAACTGCTGATGGGCATCGATCATTTTCGCCATGTCATAGGTTGCGTCAACATGCTGCTTCGCTCGCGCGGCAACGTTGGCTCGAATCTTCGGACGCGCGATCGCCCGCTCGATGGCGGCAGCGACCTCATCCGGCGCGAAGCCGGCAGTTATAAAACCCAAGCGCCCGTTGTCGAACATGTTGCGTGCTCCGATCCAGGGCGTTGTGACGATCGGCACGCCCGCAATCATCGCCTCGAGCAGCGCGAGTGGCATACCTTCGAACCAGGATGTCATCAACACTAGGTCCGCACCGTTGATAAGGGCGGCAAGGTCGCTGCGATATCCGAGAAACCTGACGCGATGCCCGATCGCAAGAGCGTGCGATAACCCGCGCAGCACCTCCTCATCCTTACCTGACCCCGCGAACAGCAGCAACGCCCGATCGCGTAGGGTCGCCGGCAACGCCGCGAAGGCGCGCAACGCCAGGATGTGGTTCTTTTGGTACTCCATGCGGCCGATCACCATGATGGCGAAGTCGTCGCGCTCGAGGCTGAGGACGTCACGGGCCGCTTGACAATCGTTGCGTTGCTCGCAGGGCCGAACGGCATTGGGGATGATTACCAGCTTGTGCGCGGGTAGATTCTCCCTGCGCACGATCGCATCGCCCTGTTCGGCAAAAAACGTCACGACGCGCGACGTGCCCCGGTGCAGGAGCCAGTCCGAAACGCGTTCGAGGGGCGTGCGACGAAAATCGCAAGGGTTGTGTTCGGTATGGATAATCGTTCGCGCTCCCGCGACCATTGCCGCGAAGCGACCCCAGTACTTGCCTACGTGCGTATGCGTGTGAACCACATCCGGCTTGCAAGAGCGAATTTCGCGAACGAGCCGATAAAAGAAGAGACGGTCGTGACGATGCTTCCGTCGGGCGCTGTGGATCGGAAACGGAAGCGCGGCGCGCGTTTCTTCCGGCGTCTCATAGATCGTGAGCAACGCGACGTTGATTTGCGGCGAAGCCAGGTTTTTGAGGAGTTCGACGACGAGCCGCTCGGCACCGTATCCGCTGACCGACGGAACGATGTGCAGGACGGTGATCTTATCGTTCATGCGGCCCGATGGAACAGAAACTCGCAGAGCGTTTGAAACAGTACCGCGATGTCAAGGAACAGCGACCAGTTTTCGATGTATTGAAGATCGTAGTGTAGTTTTTCGCCGGCTGCGGAAGTCTCCAAGACGCGCTTCATGTGGACTTGCGACCAACCCGTGATTCCGGGTCGCACCAGGTGGCGCTCGTCGTAGCGCGGCAGCGAGGTCCGGAAGAGATCGACGAAGATCGGCCGTTCCGGCCGGGGCCCCACGAGGGACATGTCGCCGCGCAGGACGTTAAAGAGTTGCGGTAATTCATCGAAACTGAAGCGCCGCAGAATAGCGCCGACGCGAGTCGTTCGTGCGTCGTTCTTGGAGGCCCAGCGTGCCTGTCCGTCCATTTCGGCGTCGTGACGCATCGAGCGAAATTTCAAGATTGAGAACGGCAACCCACTGGCACCAATGCGCTGCTGTTTATAGAGAACGGGTCCTCCGGACTCGAGGTACACTGCCAGCGCGGCGAGCAACATTACCGGCGCGAAAATCAGTAAAGCGACTGAGGCCAGGGCGATGTCCATCATGCGCTTCACGAGTTGAACGCGCGGGGTACATGCTCGCAAGCGCGCCGGCACGATCAGGACTTGGCGCCCGTCGGTTCTTAGCGAAAGGTCGTACGCGTGCCGCGTCATTCGCGGTGCGAAGGAAAGGCTGATGTGCTGTCGAGCGGCTACCTCGAGAACGTGACAGAGGACGTGCGGCGGAATAATCTCGGTCAAGATGAGGGAGTCGCATCCCCAGGCGCGCGCGCGGTCGAACCACTCTACCGTCGCCAGGTCGGCATCCCGCATCAGGTCGATCCGTCCAAGGCTTTGCGCGAGCCCCTCAACGACGATCGCTTGCGTCTGCGAACCATCGCCGAGTTGAAGATTCTCCATGACCTCCGCGATGTGCGCGGCACTGCCGACGATACTGATGCGCCTGCGGCTGCGCAGCCATTGGCTCTGACGAATTCGATGCAAGATCGCCCTTGAAGATCCGACCAGCACTATGGAGTAGGCCAGCGCGTAGAGCAAGACGATGCGCGAGGTCGAGATGCCCGGGTAGATCGTAAAGAGTATTAGCTGCGGCACGGTCCCTATGATCAGCGCCGCTACCGTATAGTAGAGCTCGTCTTTGATCGACAACGCGAAGGTTCGGCGGTACAGCCCCAGGCGGTCGAAGACGACCACCCACAGAGCGACGTAGAAAACGTCGGCGATCACGAGATGGCTTTCGATACGCGGCGAGTTCCAATGATGAAAACCGCTGAACGCGCCCAGGCACGAAGCGACGATGAAGAGCAGCACGTCGCTGATAAGCAGAACTAGCGTCCAGCTTACGGGATAGACGTTTGGAGCAGGGCGTAACGCCGGCGCTTTGAGGCGTACGGGCTGCTCGACGATCTGCGTCGACATCAGTCACTGTAATGATACGAGCGCGGCTGCGCTGTCCCGGAGAGCCGTTAGTCCCGGTTGGGATGACCGCGGTACGGCAGGAAACAAGTCCCTGCCTCGAAGGTCCCGCCCTCTGGGCATTGCTGTCCTTACGGTAAGAGTGGGCCGCAGCGTACGATGCTGCTAACAATATGGGGCCAATCGAACCGTATACCGGCGGTGCGCCGTTAGCGCACACGCCATTAGCGTACAGTGACGCGCAGCAGGCCGAATCCGTGCCGTCCTACGATCTCACCGGGATCTTCCTGGCGGTGCGTAAACGGTGGCGCCTCTTTTTGGCGGTGTTTCTCGGAGTCGTCGGCCTCGTGGCGGTCGGGACGATCGCCGCTCCCAAGTCGTACACGACGACCGTTCGCCTGTTGGTAGGGCGCCCGGGCAACGACGTTGCACCGAGCGGGAACGATACCGCATTGCCCGTGCTCAATGCGCTCGTCCTTCAGAGTGGCGCCCAGTCGGCCGAAACGCTCGCGACGCTGGCTCAGCAACGAGACATTGCGGCGGGCGTAACTCAGCAATTAAACTTACCGGACAGTCCCGAGGCGCTACTGAGCCACGTCAGCGTCAAACCCGTCGTTAACACGTCGTTGTTAAACCTGAGCGTCAAATGGCGGTCACCGGCCGAATCGGCCCAAATTGCCAACGCGTTCGCCACTTCTTTCGTGGACCAAGAGAGGGAGTTCGTCCGATCGCAAGCGGTGGCTGCGATCCGGTACCTTTCGCAAGAGTTGCCTCGTGCCGGCGCGGAGATGCGCGCTGCCGCGTCGCGTCTGGCGCAGTTCCAATCCAGCCATGGATATATCGACGCCGGTGCTCACGCGCAAAGCATCGTGGCGGCCGCCGATTCCATCGATCAACGCATCGATCAACTTTCGGTCGATATTAAGGAAGCCTCCGCGCAATTGGCCAGCGTGAACTCGCAACTGTCGTCGATTTCGGCGACCATTGATAGTGCCAAGGACGTCGCTGCGAATCCCGTTACGACAGACCTGCGGACAAAGTTGGCCGCCGTGCAAACCGAGCTCGCCGCCGCCCAGCAGCGATACACTTCCCAGCATCCAACCGTGATCGCGCTGCAGCAGCAGCGGGACGCACTGATCAAACAACTTGCGTCGCAACCGGCCGCGGTCGTCAGTCAAACGACCGTAGCCCCAAACCCGCTCTATCAATCCCTGCAGCAACAGGCGGCATCCTTTCGCGGGCGGATTGAAGGAGATCAGGGCCAACTCGAGGCGTTGGAAGCACAGAAAAAAGCGTATCGTCCGGCCATTGCCGCCATGCCGTCGCAAGCCATCGCGTTCACGACGGTCCAAGAGGAGGCCAAGCGGGCCGCAAACGTTTACAACGCGTTAGAACAAAAATACAATGACGCGCTGGTCGCAAAGACGACTGCGATCAGCGATATCGTTGTCGTCCAATCGGCGAGCGCCGATTCCGCGGTTAAATCTCCGAGCCTGCGGGTCAATCTTGGAATCGCGCTGGTGATCGGCTTACTCTTGGGGCTCGCCGTCGTCGCCATCCTCGATCTGCTCGACCGCCGCGCATCGGACGCGGCTTTCACGCAGCGTCTGGGGCTGCCCGTCATAGCGCGTATCCCGGCATTCGATACGCCGAACGCGCGCCTGTTGCCGTGGCTGCAGTCCATGACGATGGAGGCCTTTTTCCACCTGTGCGTCACGCTGAAAGTACGCGCCAGCCGTCCCCCAAAGACGCTGGCGATTCTGAGTGCCCGCCGGGGCGAGGGCAAATCAACCGTCGCGCTCAATCTGGCGAAGAGTTTCGCCTCGTTGCAAGCCGGCATTCTTCTGATCGATGCCGATCTGAGGAAACCTACTCTGCACGAAAAGGCCGGCTGCGGCAACGCGGTGACGATAAACGACGTCTTACGGGGCAGCGCCACTCTCGAGGACGCGGTACAGGCGCTCGCTCCGGGGCTGGATTTGCTGGCGGGCCAGAAGGACGAAAATCCCGTCGCGTTACTGCAATCGTCGTTTAAATCGCTGCTGGAACGCGCTGCGCAGAAATACAGCATGATAATCGTCGATGCGCCGGCACACGCGGTTTCCGATGCGCTGCTGATTGCGGCCGACACCGAGGCATCCCTGATCGTCGTAGGCGCGGATCGCGTGGCCGAGACGGAGACGCAGGCACTGCTGGCGCGCATCAACCTGATCGGTGCGGGTAACGGCGTTATTGGCCTGGTCGTCAATCGCGATCACCCCCCTGCCAACTACTACGACGACTATCTAACGCCGAAGGACCTGGCGTTGACGGCGGGCTCGGCGTGACGACGGTTACGGTCGTCATCCCCGCGTACAACGAAGGCCTCGCCTTCGCGGGTGCCTTGGCCGCCATCGCCGACGAGATCGCGTCGTATAAGGCGGCGCCCTATGACTTTCGCTACTTGATCGTCGATGACGGCAGCACGGACGAGACCTATGAACTCGCTTGCCGCTTCGCTCGCTGGCGCAACGGCGTGCGCGTGCTGCGTCACGAGAAAAATCGCGGGCTGGGTGGCGCGCTGCGAACGGCATTCGCGGAGATCGATACGGAGCTCGCCGTCGTGCTCGATGCCGACTTGAGTTACAGCACCGCGACCGCGCTGAGCCTCATCGAGCATCTCGAACGAGAGGGCGCCGACATCGCGCTTGCATCGGCGTATGCCCATGGTGGTGCGGTTCGCAACGTCCCGTGGATTCGCCGAATTCTAAGTCGTGAAGCAAACCGTATTCTTTCTCTCGCCACCGGTGGGCGCTATGCCACGATCACTTGCATGGTTCGGGCTTACCGCACCGACGTGTTGCGGCGGTTGCCGTTCCGCAGCGACACGATGGACGCCGTGGCGGAACAGTTGCTATCGGCAATGCGCGCCGGCATGCGCGTAGTCGAGGTTCCCGCTACGCTGGAATGGACGCCAGAACGGCGCCAGGACACCGGTCGCTTACGGGCGTCCACCGTGGCGCGCCGGATCGGCATGACGCTGAGCATGGGGTTGCGCCATCGACCCGCGTTGTGGCTCGCGATGCCGGGACTCTTCCCGGGCCTGTTGCCCATAGTGGTCGCGATCGCGTTGGCGCTTCGCGTCAACACGAAAACGCTGGCAATCGTGACGGCGGTGACCGTCGCAATTCAGTACGGTAGCCTCGCGCTGTTCGGCGGACAGCTCACCGCATTTTTCGCACGTAAATTTACCCAACGTCATCATCGAAACGGAGCACCCATCCATGGTTACAAACTCCCCAGCCGCTCGGCATAGAATCTTGCCGTCCGACCAGGACGCTTCCGGCAGACGGCTCGGCGCCGAGGAGATCGCGGCGGTCACGGCCGCGCTGCGAAGCGGCGTTCTTACCAGCACTAAGGGCACGTTCGTGCGGCGGCTGGAGTCCGGCTTCGCGCAGATGCTCGGGGTGAAGCATGCCTATGCGTGTGCTTCAGGAACTGCGGCGATTCACTGCGCGCTCGCGGCACTCGATCCGGAGCCTGGTGATGAAATCGTCACGAGCCCTATTACCGACATGGGAGCGCTCGCGCCCATTCTCTATCAGGGAGCGATTCCGGTCTTTGCCGACGTCGATCCGCTAACGTGCAACATCACGGCCGCGACGATCGCGGAGCGCATCGGTCCGCGCACAAAAGCGATTATCGTGACGCATCTCTTTGGTAATCCCTGCGACCTCCACGAGATTGTCTCATTAGCGAAAAAACACGGCGTCGCGCTCATCGAGGATTGCGCACAGGCGTTTCTAGCATCGTACGATGGTAGCTTCGTCGGAACGATCGGCAGAATTGGGTGCTTCAGCTTACAGCAAGGCAAGCACATAACGACCGGCGAGGGCGGGATAGTCGTAACCAACGATGACGCCCTGGCGCGACGCATCTATCTGTTCATCAATAAGGCGTGGGGGTACGGTGAGCCTCATCCGGACCATTACTTCCTCGCGCCCAACTATAGGATGTCGGAACTTTGCGGTAGCGTCGGAGCCGCGCAGCTTGCGAAGCTGCCGACGGCGGTAGCCCGCCGCCGCATGCTCGCAGAATTGCTTGACGCAAAACTGCGCGGTATTGAAGGATTGATGCCGCCGGCCGTCGCTGGACGCGCGGTGCATAGTTACTGGAAGTATGCGGTCCGGTTGACCGAACCGCTGGACGTTGACGCGGTGTTCGACGTGGCCAAACTGTTGCGCGACCGGGGCATTATATGCGCGCCACGCTATATTCAGAAGCCCGCCTTCATGTGCGACGTTTTTCAAGACCGAAAGACGTTCGGCACGAGCGGCTACCCGTTCACTTTGGCGCGCCCGCAAGCGCTCGATTACCGGCTGGAGGCCTATCCGGGTGTTAGAGACGGGCTTGAGCGGCTGCTCGTGGTTCCGTGGAATGATTGCTACGACGAAGCCGACGTGGAGTATATCGCAGATTCCCTGATCGACGCGGTGTGGCAGGTTCAGGAAAGGCTCGCGTCATGAGCGTCATTCGCTTTGCAATCGTGGGAACGGGCGGGATCGCCCGTGCCTACGAGACGGCATTCCAATCGCTGCGCAGCGCCCAAATCGTCGCCGGCTGTGACACGAATCCGGTGGCAGCGCAGGCCTTCGCCGAGCGCGTCGGCTGTGCGTCCTACTCGTCGCTCTCCGATCTGCTCAACGGCGTGCGATTCGATGCCGCCGTGATCTGCACTCCGCCCGCTTCGCATGAGGCGGTCGCTTGCGACCTCTTGCGATGCGGCAAACACGTTCTGTGCGAGAAGCCACTGGCGATCAACTCGGCTCAGGCTCGCCGCATGCTCCAGGTCGCCGAGTGCAGCGGCGCGCTGTTCACCATGGCATCGAAGTTTCGCTACGCCTGGGATGTTCGTAAAGCGCGCGATATCGTTCTCTGCGGCGCCATCGGCGATTTGGTGCTGGTTGAGAATGCGTTTACCTCGCGCGTGGATATGCGCAACCGTTGGAACGCCGATGCCGCGGTCAGTGGGGGTGGCGTCCTGATGGACAACGGTACGCACGCCGTGGATATCTTGCGCTACTTTCTCGGCAATCTTCGGGACATCCAAATAGTCGAGGGGCGTCGCATGCAAGGTCTCTTGGTGGAAGACACTGTGCGGCTGTTCGTCCACAACGATCAAGACGTGATGGGCTCGTCGGACCTCTCGTGGAGCATCGACAAAGAACTGGAGACCTTCGTCCGACTCTACGGAAGCGACGGAACCATCTTGGTCGGCTGGAACGAATCGCGCTTCCGGCGCCGCGGCGAGTCGGAATGGCACCCCTTCGGGCGAGGCTACGACAAGATTCAAGCCTTCCGCGACCAGCTCGAGAATTTCTGCGACGCCGTCAACGGCACTGCCGACCTCATTATCACGCCGCGTGACGCCCTAGCCTCCGTGGAGGTAATCGCGGCCGCGTACGCCGCGCTCGAGTACGCGCGCTGGGAGCGCATCGGCACGCGGTTGGAAGAACTCGAAGTCGTCCCACTGCGCGAAGTGGAGGAGGCCAAGGCGTCCTAACATGGTCATCCATCCCTCGGCCACCATTGAATCGCGCGTTTCGATCGGCGAAGGCACGATAATATGGGATCACGTCCACGTTCGGCATTCCACGCGCATCGGCCGGGACTGCATCGTCGGGGGCAAGACCTACATCGCCTACGGCGTAGCGATCGGCGACCGCGTGAAAATAAACTCGTTCGTCTACATCTGCACGGGCGTGACCATCGAGACCGGTGTTATGGTCTCCGCCGGAGTCGTCTTCACGAACGATCGTTTTCCACGCGCAACGACGCCCGACTTACGGCGCCTCCTGCCGTCGGACCCGGACGAAAAAACGCTCCCGACGCTCGTGCGTGCCGGTGCCACCATCGGCGCGCAGGCGACGATTGGGCCGGGCTTGACGATCGGACGGTTTGCGATGGTTGGCATGGGAGCCGTCGTGACCCGCGACGTTGAGGACTTTGCAGTTGTCTGCGGCAATCCCGCCAGAACCGTTGGCTACGCGTGCGCCTGCGGCGCGACCCTCGCGCCCTCGATTGCGCCGCCGGAGAGCCCCGAGGAGCTCCACTGCGGCATTTGCCACGCACAGTACTTGTTTAGCGCATCGGGCGTCGTCGAGCTCGCAGCCCGATAGTGAAATACGCCGTCGTCGGAGGCGGGCTGCTCGGCATGACGACGGCCTGGAACCTCTCTAAGGCCGGGCACGACGTTACGATCTTCGAGCGGGCTGAATCCTGCGGCGGTTTGGCTTCCGCTTGGGAGTTGGGGGGCGTGGTCTGGGATCGCCACTACCACGTCACCCTCGCGAGCGATCGCAACCTGCGCGCGATGCTGGCCGCACTCGATCTCGACACGGAACTGCGGTGGATAAAGGCTCGCACGGGATTCTACGTGGATGGTGCGCTCCATCCGTTCTCCGGGATTCGAGACTACCTCCGTTTTCCGCCCCTTTCAGCGTGGCAGAAATTGCGCTTGGGCCGAGCCATACAACGCGCAGCGAAAATAACGGACTGGCGCCCGTTGGAGCGCCTTACAGCCGTGCAATGGCTGACGCAGTTGTGCGGTCGCGACATCGTCGAACGGATCTGGCTCCCGCTGTTGCGCGCGAAGTTGGGATCCTCGGCCGAGCGCGCTTCGGCTGCATTCATTTGGGCGATCATCGCGCGCATGTACGGCGCTCGTCGGACCGGTAATAAGCAAGAGCTTTTCGGCTATATGAGCGGCGGCGGTTACAATCGCACGGTACGGCGCTTCGAAGAGTGCCTGCGGATGGCCGGCGTCCGAATTCGAACCGGATGCAGCGTTACCAGCGTCGAGCCATACGACGGCCGCATTAGCGTCGCCGCCGCCGAGGGCACCGGCATATTCGATCGCGCGCTTGTGACGCTCGTGCCGCCGCTGGCGGCACGAGTCTGCAGTAGCCTTAGCCCGCAGGAACGCGCGCTGTGCGCGGGCGTGGAGTACCAAGGCATCATCTGCGCCTCGGTATTGTTGACACATGCGCTGACGCCGTACTATATCACGAACATCGCCGATCGAGACGTTCCGTTCACCGCCGTCATTGAAATGACGGCGCTAGTCGACCGCAGCGAGTTGGGAGGCAAATCCCTCGTCTATTTGCCGAAGTACGTCGGTTCCGACGATCCGGCGTTGCATTGGGACGATCCAGACGTCGAGAAGACCTTTCTGGGCGCGCTGGAACGAATGCATTCGACATTCTCGCGGGACTCTGTCGCTGCGTTTCGCGTTTCACGGGTTCCTTACGTCTTTCCGATTCCAACGCTCGATTACTCGAAGCGGCTGCCGCCGATGCGAACCTCGACGCCGGGACTCTATATGGCCAGCAGTGCGCATATCGTCAACGGCACGCTCAACGTCAATGAAACGGTGACGCTCGCGAACGCCGTGAGCGCTATGCTTGAGGCCGAGCCGGCCGAGCCACGATTGGAGGTTGTTGCATGAGAGCCGCACTATCGCTGGACCTCGATAACCAATGGTCGTATATGAAGACTCACGGAGACCCACAGTGGCGATCGATGAGTTCATATTTGAACCTGCTCGTGCCTAGAGTTCTCGACATTTTAGATGAATTAAACTTGCGAATCACCTTTTTCCTAGTAGGGCAAGATGCGGCGCTTCCGATGCACGCCGAGGTCCTATCGGAAATAGCGCGCCGCGGTCACGAAATTGGCAATCATTCGCACTACCACGAGCCGTGGATGCATCGGCGTGGAATAACGGAAATCAACGACGAGATCGCGCGAGCCGAAGAACATATCGAACGAGCGACGGGATACCACCCACGCGGATTCCGGGGACCGGGCTTTACGCGCTCGAGCGACATCTTGGAAGTTCTAGTTCGTCGGAATTATTTGTACGATGCCTCATCCCTGCCGACGTTCATCGGGCCCCTCGCACGAGCGTACTATTTTCGCAGCGCAAAACTCACTCCGCAAGAGCAAAGCGACCGTGCGGATCTCTTTGGATCTTTTGCGGACGGTTTCCGGTCGAATCGGCCCCACGAAGTGAAGACGCCCTCCGGCTCGATCGCAGAGGTGCCCGTCACGACGATGCCCTTCGCGCGCGTGCCGATTCATATCAGTTACGTTCTCTATCTTGCCGCTCTCTCGCCAACCGCTGCCCTGATGTATTTTCGCGCCGCCTTGTTGCTTTGCAAGCTAACGCGCACGGAACCGTCGATCTTGCTTCACCCGCTAGATTTTCTGGATGCTGCCGAATGTCCCGAGTTGGCCTTCTTTCCCGCGATGAGCTTAGACGGGCAAGTCAAGCGCAGCGTTGTGGTTGAATCGCTTAAAGCGTTGGCCGCAGCATTCAGAGTGCATCCGCTGCGCGCTTTCGTACTGCCCGCTCTAGTAGAAAATGACTACGCGCGCGGCATTGCGCCTAGCATTAGCTGCACGTTAGAATAAGAGTCCTCCTTATCGTGAACGCCAACCATTTAGAAACAGAGCTGCCTGAATCGGATCTGCTCGATCGTTCAGGTGCTCCAAAGGCACGCGTCGAGTCGCATATCGTGCGTCTGATTAAAGGCGCCCGCAATAGCCCGTGGGTATTAGGAGTTTTTGATGCCGACGGTAACGTGCGGCACTTTGCACTTAGCGGCGAGGTGCTGAATCGCCGCCGCGCCTTGGGAATACTGTGCGCGGTGCCGTTGCCCGATGCGACCGGCACGGTTACGTTACGCGTTACGGGCGAGAACGGAAAACTCTCTTCCGTGTTGGGCGCGTCGACGATGCTCGACCACGGGCGAGCGCTGGTCTTTGCGGTTTCGCGTCCACCCGGGATATCGGATAAGGCGTGGTCACGTGTCGCATACAGCCTTCCGGGGGCCATGCGACGGATGGTGACCGTCGTCCAGAGCGTTATGCGCGAACCTTTGCATCGGACGAAGCCCATCGTCGAGCCTACCGGTGAAGATTCCGGCTTCGTATTGCTGACCAAGGACTTCAAAGTCGCTTTTCATTGGCATCCGGTCGAGAACGTTTCAACGGAAATCGCTAAGTTGATCGCTCCTCAGGACGAACGCCTGCCGACCCTCTTGGAGCGAGCCGTGCGGCGGTTAACCGCAAGCTGGGACTTTGCACGTCTCGAGACGTGCACTGCCGGAGTTGTCGTTCCCATTCCAGGTCTCCGCCTGCGCGTCGTGCCGATGGTCGGAGACGGGATCTTCATCGGTGTTTCTCTGGAGTCGCAGTCGCGCGATCCGATCGACCAGTCCGAGCCGGGTTTTCGGATTTCACCCCGCGAACGCGAGGTGCTTCATGCACTGCTTGACGGCCACTCCGTCCGCGAAATTGCCGCGCGTTTGGACCTGGCGGAATCCACAGTTCAAGATCACATTGCACGCCTGATCGTCAAGACGAATTCCCATAACCGAATCGAAATGGCGGCCGCCTTCCTAGGATGGCGCAGGCACAGAACCGGGTCGGTGAAAGGCGATGCGACGCGCCGATTCGCCGAAAGCGCGTACGGCTACCCTTAACATAGCTTAAGCTGAGACCCACGTAAGGCGAATCGCCCGTCGATACCGCGTCGACGGTGCTTCGGCGCTATCGGGCCACGTTGCGCACGCGGCACTGACAAATTCCTACTACGAAAAGCCGGTGTAGTCGGGGCCGAGTCAGGGACCAATGGCCCCTAATAACGCCCAAATTCACCCTTTCGACTCCCTAAGAATTCAGGTTGGCGGCGAGCGGCCCGTGCTGTCATCCTAATGTCCCAGGCCTAAAGTCTGCCGAGTTTTTCGGCGTAAGAGGGCCGATACTTCGTAGGAGACAGTTCGATGGATACCAACGCTCAAATCCGAGTTCTCATAGTAGAGAAGCAAGTTCTCTTTGCAAAAGCGGTGGCTCAGGTACTTTCTGCCGATCCGGAGATCAAGGTTGTCGGCATTAACGCGGGCGCCCAGACCGCGACGCTGCCCAAGGACATCGACATCGTCATCATCGACATTGACAATGAAGAAATCGACGATGTGGTCGAGCATTTCAAGGCCCGCTCGCCCGGGGCGAAGATCTGCGCGCTTTCCGCACACACACAGGGCGAACTGATGCAGCACTGTCTTTCGGCGGGCGCCGAAGCCTATATCGTCAAGGATTCGTCGCTTCAGGAACTCGTTGCGGCGATCAAGACGTTGGCCGAAGGTTCGAGTTACGTCGACCCTCGGGTTGCTGCGTCGCTGTTGCGCCGCCGGGCGCCGTCAAACCGGCCCACGAATGAGCTCTCGCCGCGCGAACGCGAGATCATTCGGTTGATCGCTCAGGGGCTTTCGAATCGCGATATCGGCCGACGCCTCGTTCTATCTGAAAAGACGATCAAGAATCACGTCAGCCATATCTTTGCAAAGATACACTGTACGGCGCGCTCTCAGGCGGCGGTTCACGCAATTCGGATCGGCTTGGCGTAAGACCAAGGCGAACGATGCAGACGAGCGTCAGAAACAGGCCGAGCAAGGTCGGAACTTTCACGCCCGCGTTCGAATTCGTTAGCGCGGGCGTGGAACGAAGGTAGATGGCCCAGGCATTTGCGGCCCAATCGTTGGGAGCCACATGAAACGGCGCCGTGATAATCTGCGATCCGGCAAGCGGCGTCAGGTAGCGTCCGAGCAGCAAAACCGCTGCAATTGTCACCGCCGCAGCCGCGATCGCGCGAGCGAGGCGGTTTCCGGCCGGGGAGAGCGCGCCGTAGACCGCACCAGCGACCCCCGCACCATCGAGGATGAGCGTCGCGCGCGCCGCCCGCTGCGTCCACACCGCGACGAGCAAGGCCAGCGCCGCGAGCGCCGTCGTCCGGAACGTGACGCCGCGGGTCCGCGCTGCCGCGGCAAGCGCGGCCGGAATCGCAAGCAGCATCTGAATGTCGTGCAAGTAGATGCCGAAAAACAGCGCGCCGAGCGGCGCGATCAGTGGGACGAGCGCTGTTTCGCGGCGCCGTATGGAAACCACGCCCGCAATGGCAATGCTTCCAACCGTAGCAATCACAAACCATGTTCTGCCCAGCAGAAGTGCCGAGTTCGGTGCCATGCCGGCCGCGTAGAGCAAGTGGCTCAAGCTATACTGATCGGAGGCGACGAGTTCTGCGCGCGCCATAAGCGGCAG
>Ga0213876_10000938_pt1 | contig 19222 bp, 22 predicted proteins | sample BarmaccomBMRX_R9_FD_160113 | JGI IMG/M metagenome (GOLD analysis project Ga0213876, IMG submission 160113) | Root-associated microbial communities from Barbacenia macrantha in rupestrian grasslands, the National Park of Serra do Cipo, Brazil - RX_R9 | ecosystem: Host-associated > Plants > Roots... | reverse complement strand
CCAGCACGGCCTCGGCGCCAAGAAATCCCTGGGTCAGAATTTTCTCTTCGATCTCAATCTCACGCGGCGCATCGCCCGCGCCGCGGGGCCGCTGGAAAACACGACGATCTATGAAGTCGGCCCCGGTCCCGGCGGATTGACGCGCGCATTGCTGGAAGAAGGTGCCGGGCGGGTCATCGCGGTGGAGCGCGATGCGCGCTGCCTGCCCGCCCTGGCTGAGATTGCTCACGCATATCCCCGCAGGCTGGAAACAATTTCCGCCGACGCGCTGTCGCTCGACGAAGCGGCAGTGTTCGCGGAACGCGAGATAACCGGCGACGTGCGGGTGGCGGCCAACCTGCCCTACAATGTGGGCACCGCGCTGCTGGTGAAGTGGCTGTCGGCGCGCGACTGGCCGCCATGGTGGCAAAGCCTTACCCTGATGTTCCAGCGGGAAGTGGCGGAGCGGCTGGTGGCGCGGCGCAACTCCTCCGCCTACGGACGGCTTTCGATTCTGGCGCAATGGCGCGCGCGGCCGGAGATTCTGTTCGACGTCAACCCGCGCGCCTTCACGCCGCCGCCGAAAGTGATCTCGGCTGTGGTGCGCCTTGAGCCTCTGGATGAACCAATGGCACAAGCGCGGCTTGCCGATCTGGAAGCGGTGACGGCGGCGGCATTCGGGCAGCGGCGCAAGATGCTGCGGCAGAGCCTGAAGTCACTGGCGCCGGATGCGGAGGGCCTGCTGCGCGCCGCCGGCATCGATCCCACCGCGCGCGCCGAACAACTGTCGATCGCCGATTTTGCCGCGCTCGCGCGTGCTCGGCGTACCGCTCTCGACTGATGGCTGCACGCAGGGTTACTTGCCCGCGGTCCGGCTCTCCCAGAGCGGCTTTTCCCGCGCCGAATAGATCACGAGGTTGCCGTCATCCTGGGCGGCGAGAAACGCCCGCGCATTGCCAAACGTGCCGCTCGACCAGATGCAGGCGCCGTCGTCGCCGTAGATGGCGAGATTGCCGTCCTCCTGCATTGCCATCTTCTTGCCCTGCGTGCCGGTCTGCCACACGATCTTGCCATTTGCCTCGTTGGACAGCTCGAGATTGCCGGATGGCGTGAACCACAGCCGGTAGCACCCGAACGACCATGAGGTGTTGCGGCCAAATTCAATGGCCGTGAACACGATTTTGCCCAAGCCCGACCCCATCGGTAGGAGGCTGATTTTAATCAATCATTAGGCACTTGCCAAGGCCCCGTGTGATTTAGGTTACCGGGACAGGGCGCGCGGCGCTGGGCCAATTCCGGGCACGCGCGAGCAAAAGGGCCGGAGATGGGTTCAACTCCGGCCCAGCGCAAATAAGCAAGATTGGCAAAAGCTACTTCGGGGCGCCCGCCGGCCTTTTGCCGGAGCGGGCCGGGGCGTACCCATCCGTCCAGGTCCCGGAACTGATCACCTGACCTGTCGCGCCACCGTCAAACGTGCCGACGATGATCCAGGTATGGTCACTGAAGATCAGCGAACTGCCGGTAAAGCCGTAGTTCACGAAGAAGGACTCGTCGCCCAAAATCCAGCCCTTGTTGCCCAGGCCCTTTCCGGCGACGCCCATGATGGCTGCATTGGCATTGTTACCGCCACAGTTGTCATAGAGGTGCGTGCCGACGGCGAGTCCCGTGTCCTTGTCGGCTGTGAAGTCCCAGCCGTCGCAATAGCCGTCCAGGGTCATTCTATAGTGTTTTGTTTTGGCATCTGCCGTCGTGGCTGCTCCAAGCGCCAGAAGGGCAGCCAACGCGATTTTCAACGTCATGGAGATCCCCTGCAAAACATGCCGACGATTCGGCAAGCAACATTGAGGAACGTAATGACCGAAAAGTCCAATCCGAATCCCGCCAAAGGGAGCGCAAGATGACGGCTGCAAGGATTGTTGGCGTGGCGTCCTTGCTCGCGACGCTGGCCGTCGCCGTCAAGTATGGCAACCAATATCTGGACGATGCCCACGTCGGCCTGCTTGGACCGGCGCGCGAGTCGTTCATTCGCGCGGCGGTGCAGAACTGCAAGGACCGGCAGGGCGCTTTTCCTACCACCGCGATGATGAAGGCGGTCTGCTCATGTTACTCGGAGCGGCTGGCGGACACGCTCTCCAACAACGACGTGCAGGCGATCGGCTCGCACGACCCGAGCCTCTCCATTCCGATGCAGCCGAGAATCGATGCCGTGGCAAAATACTGCGTGGACCGGGCCAAAACCACCGGCAATTTCTGATCGGGTTGCCCTGCAAGGGTTGGGCAAGAGCGCGGCAGGGCTCCGGCGGATTTCGCCGGCCCGGCGGCTAACTGTGGCGCGATGAGCCGCCGAGGGATTAGTTTTCACCCTATTTTGTTCACACTATTCCGCCATTGGCGGTCAGTTGCGTGCCGGCCCCAGACTGGAGGCCATGAGCTCGTAGCTGTTGGCTAGCCGCAAGAGTGTGTCGTGGCATTCCTGGGTGACAAGGTCGGCGGCAATAGTCCGCAGCTCCTCCGCGCGCTCCCGGTATCGCCTCGCACGGTAATTTACGGTGCCTTCGCCGCAGGGAACGATAGCAATCGGGCGGGAATAGAATGAGTCGTTCGACAAGAGCTGTTCCTGAACACTGCCCAAAAGACAACGGCCTCCTGTGCCGGATGTTCCTGATTTTCACACTTGGCCGCGTCACTCACTTGCCGGAATGGGATCTGCCATATGGTCCAGAACCCCAGCCAGCATTACATAATCCGATGCCACGCTCATGAGAAACTCCTTGGTCTCCGGATGCTGCATCATCTCGGCGATCACACGAGTTTCCTCCGCCTTTTCACGGTAGTGCTCCGCTCGGGCAGACATGTTCCTCATATCGCGCTGCTCTCCAAACTATTGCGACGGGCGATTTCTTCCGCCATGCGGTCGTAGTCGTTCGCCAGATTCAGCAGCAGCCGCCGCGTCCCCTCGATCTTGTAATCTTCCGCGACGATCCGAAGTTCTTCGGCCTTGTTTCGGTAGTTCTCATACTTGAAGGCGGAGGACATGGTCGTGCCGATGCCGCTGCCCCGGTAGATCATTTCACCCCGCCAAACTTCAAGGGTCCGGTAGCCGGTGCGTTTCGCGGCAATGGCGGCACGAACGGCATCTGCATCCGCGGCGCCTTCATAGATTTCCGTATCGACCTGAGCCCCGATCGCGTTCAAATACCGAAAGGTATAAGTCGCCATCCTCAAACTCCCGTCTCGCAGGCTGTTATCCTACCTCCAGCCGCGAAAACGACATTCACATAGATTAACGGCAATCCGTGTCTGTCTATAGTTCGCGCCCTCTGTCTCAGCGCCCTGGAAAAGAACAAATGTGGGGTATTTAGGTTGACAACCGTTCCTCTATCAGACTATATTCCGATATGCAGAGTATATAAGGATATCGGCAATGGAAAATCATCAGAATTCTCAGGCACTTGCCAATGGGACGGACGCCCGGCTGCCGGCTGCGGCCGGCCAAAAGCCGCTCGCGGCCGTGCCTCCAGCGGTACCTCCCGCAAAGATAGCACCGCCTGCTCCCAAACCCGCGGGGCGGTATGCCTTCTCGCTGCCGGAGAATTTCGACGTTTCCGACATGCTGGCCGTCCAGCTCGCCGAATGCGTGCGGCTGACGCAGACCCTGTCGGATGAGGTCATTACCTTGCCGATGCAGCTCCACGAGCGGAGCCAGACCATCCGTTCGCTGGGCGAAGTGGTCGCGTCGTCGGGCGATCTCGCCGAAAACATCGACCGCTTCCAGGGCGGCACCGGCTGGCAGGCGGAGCAGCTGACGCGCCGGAAAGCGCGAAAGTCGTGACAACGACTGTCGATGCCGTACGCGAGATACAAGATGTAGTGGTGGCGAAGCGCAAGCCAGGCGGGCAACCCGGCAATCGCAATGCGCTAAAGGCCGGATACTGGTCAACGCGCAATCGCGCCACGCGATCGAAAGTCGGCAGGCTGAAACGCTCGGTGCGCGATGTGCTGCGGCTCGCCAACGCCGCAATCAACGCGCGCGAGGTGGAATTATCCTCCCCCGTTTACGGGGTAGGTGGATCGCCGCACAGCGGCGAGACGGTAGGGGCACAGCGAGGTCCCCCCTCCGCCTCGCACGCGAACTGCGTGCTTGGCACCTCCCCCGCAAGCGGGGGGGGATAAATGGTCGCTCGCTTCACCGCGTCAGTTGCGCCACGAATTCGCCGACACCCACCAGGCGCGTGCGCCGCGCCCTCTCCGCTTCGAGAATGGCGAGAATTTTGGCGTGCGCGCGATCCACGTCGTCGTTGACGACCACGTAATCGTATTCCGGCCAGTGGCTGATCTCGCTCGCCGCCTTCGCCATGCGGCGCGAAACGACATCGTCGGAATCCTGCGCGCGGGCTTTCAGGCGCCGCTCCAGTTCCTCGTGCGATGGCGGCAGCAGGAAGACGCTGACGAGATCCTCCCGCGCCCGCTCCTTGAGCTGCTGGGTGCCCTGCCAGTCGATGTCGAAGAGGACGTCGCGGCCCTGCGCGATGGCCTGCTTCACCGGCGCGGCCGGCGTGCCGTAGCGGTGATCGAAGACATCGGCGTGTTCGAGGAATTCGTTGTGGTGCATCATCTCCGCGAACCGTTCGGTGCTGACGAAGAGATAGTCGCGGCCTTCCACTTCGTTCGGCCGCTTGGGCCGCGTGGTGGCCGAAATGCTCATCAGGATGCCGGTGTCGGCTTCCAGCAGGCGGCGAGAGAGCGTCGTCTTCCCCGCGCCGGATGGCGAGGAAAGCACCAGCATCAGGCCGCGACGGCGGATGGCGCTCATTCCACGTTCTGCGCCTGCTCGCGGAACTGGTCGATGGCGTGCTTCAGCGCCAACCCGATGCGGGTGAGGCCGGTGTCCGCCGATTTCGAGCACAAGGTGTTGGCTTCGCGGTTGAACTCCTGCGACAGGAAGTCGAGCTTGCGGCCCACCGCTTCGCCGGATTTCAGCAGCGCGCGCGCTTCTTCGACGTGCGCATGCAGCCGCGCCAGCTCCTCGCGGATGTCGGCGCGGCTGGCGAGCAGCGCCACTTCCTGCGCCAGGCGCTCCGGCGAAACCGGCGGGTTTTCCATCAGCTCGCGCAGTTGGTTGGAAAGCCGCTCGCGCAGCGTGCCCGGTTGAGTGGCGGCGGTTTCCGATGCCTGGGTGGTGAGGCTGTCGATCTCGCCCACCATTTCCTTCAGGTGCATGGCGAGCTTGGCACCTTCCGTCCGCCGCGCGCGCACCAGCTCATCGAAGGCGGCGGCAAGGGATTTGAGGAGCGCGGCATCCCGCTCCGCCCGTTCGGTGGGATCGGCGATGGCGGTCTCGTCCTGCACGATGACGCCTTTGAGCGCGAGCAGGCCGTCTACCCGCGCTGGCGGCAGCCCCGTCTCGTTGGCGATGCGCTTGGCGAGCTGCACGGCCGAGGCCAGCGCCTCGGCATCGACCTTCAGCCCGCGGCTGCCTTCCTGGGGTTCAAGCGTGAGCGTGGCCTGCACATTGCCACGGCGAAAGCGTCCGCTCGCCAGCAGCCGCGCCGCCGGTTCGATGCTGTCGAAGCCGGGCGGCGTGCGGAGCCTGAGATCGAAGCCGCGTCCGTTGACACTCTTCACCTCCCACCGCCAGCGCAGGGTTTCGTGCGCGCCATGCGCCTCTGCAAAGCCGGTCATGCTCAGCAAGGACATCGAACGACTCCTTCGCGCAACCTTAGCGGCGCGCGGCACAAGAATGAAGGCAGTATCAGTGGCGGCGGCGGCGCCGGGCATGACGCGCCGCCACGTGGCGGCGGATGTGGCGGCTACGGGCCACAGGCGCCGTATCCCTCATCCCTCGTAGCGGCGCCAGCGTTGGCGAAGGTGGGATGGCGATTGGCGGCGCCTGCAGGCTACGTTCAAGCTGGCGCAACCGCGCCACATTCTTTTCGTGCTCGGCGATGGAAGATGTGAAGACGTGTCCGCCGCTTCCGTTCGCCACGAAATAAAGATCGCTCGAATCCTCGGGCTGCAGCACGGCTGCGATCGAATCCTTGCCGGGATTGCAGATCGGCGTCGGCGGCAGTCCGGCAATCGCGTATGTATTGTAGGGCGTCGGCGCCGCGATCTCACTCTCGCGAATGCCGCGGCCAAGCGGATACCCTTTGGTGAGTCCGTAAATGATGGTGGGATCGGATTGCAGTTTCATGCCGAGCTGCAGCCGGTTGATAAACACCGCCGCAATGTGGCGGCGCTCTTGCGGAACGGCGGTTTCCTTCTCGACGATCGAGGCCAGCGTCAGCGCCTCCTCAGGCGAATTGAAAGGCAGGTTCGGTTTTCGCTCCAGCCAGGATCTGGCGATGAACTTCTGTTGCGCCCGAGTCATTCGGGCGAGCATGGCCGCGCGCTCCATCCCACGCGTGTAAAGATAGGTTTCCGGCAGCATGCTTCCTTCGGGCGGAACGGCGCCGGGATTTCCGTTCAACATGGGATCGCGGCTCACGGCATCGTAGATCATCTGGCTGGTGACCCCTTCGGCGACCGTGAGTTTGTGCTGGATCGACGTCCCGTTCGTCAAAATGCCCAGGATGCCGGCCATGCTGCTGCCGGAGGGAATCGCATATTCGCCGGCCCTGAGCGCGGTGTTCTTGCCGCGCAGCTGCACGCCCAGGCGGAACAGCGTGCCGCTGCGAATCACACCGGCATTCTGCAGCTTTTGCGCGATCACTGCCGAGCGTTCGCCGGCATTGATGAGGACAATCGTCGCCTGTCCCGACGGCATCTGTGGGCCGGCTGCAAAGAAACTCCACTGCTCGGCGAAGAACGCAGCTGCGCCAAGCGCAATCAGAATCAGCAGGAGGATGAAAAAACGGCGCATGCCCAGAAAGGACTCACCTGTAGCGGCGAAAGACTACTGCACAGCGGTGAAGATCAGCGAGGCGTTGGTGCCGCCAAAACCGAAGGAATTCGACAGCGCGGCGTTGACCGCGCGCTTTTTGGCGTGATGCGGCACCAGATCGATATCGGTCTGCACCGACGGATTGTCGAGATTGAGGGTCGGCGGCACGACCTGGTCGCGGATCGCGAGAATGGAGAACACTGCTTCCACCGCGCCCGACGCGCCGAGCAGATGGCCGATGGCAGATTTTGTGGAAGACATCGACATCTTGCCCGTCGCGTTGCCGAACAGGCGCTCCACCGCACGCAATTCAATCTCGTCGCCCAGCGGAGTCGATGTCCCATGGGCGTTCACGTAATCAATGTCAGACGGCGAAAGCTCGGCGCGCTTCAGCGCCATTTTCATGGCGCGGAAACCACCATCGCCGTCGTCAGCCGGCGCCGTGATATGGTGGGCGTCGCCGGAAAGGCCATAACCGACGATTTCAGCGTAAATCTTTGCGCCGCGCGCTTTCGCATGCTCGTATTCTTCGAGCATTACGGCGCCTGCGCCTTCGCCCATGACAAAGCCATCGCGGTCGCGGTCATAGGGGCGTGACGCCTTCTCGGGCTTATCGTTGAACGCCGTCGACAGCGCGCGGCAGGCGTTGAAACCGACAATGCCGATGCGGCAGACCGCAGCCTCGGTCCCGCCGGCCAGCATCACATCCGCATCGCCCAGCGCGATCAGACGCGCCGCATCGCCGATGGCGTGGGCTCCGGTAGCGCACGCCGTCACCACCGCGTGGTTCGGGCCCTTGAAGCCAAAGCGGATCGAGGCGTAGCCGGACACCAGATTGATCAGCCGCCCGGTGATGAAGAAAGGCGAGATCTTGCGCGGACCTTTCTCGTGCAGGATGACCGCGGCTTCGGCGATTCCATTCAACCCGCCAATTCCTGAACCGATCAGGACGCCGGTTGCGTTCCGGTCGTCATTGGTTTGCGGCCGCCATCCGGAATCGGTCACCGCCTGCTGCGCGGCGGCGAGACCGAAAGTGATGAAATGGTCAACCCGCCGCTGCTCTTTGGAATCCAGCCATTGATCGGGATTAAACGTGCCGTCGGTGCCGTCCCCGAAGGGCACGGTACAGGCGATTTTGGTCGGCAAGTCGTCGCATTTGAAGGCGGTAATCGGGCGAGCGCCCGAACGGGCGCCGAGCAGGCGCGACCAGCTTTCCTCGACCCCGCACGCCAATGGCGTAACGAGGCCGAGGCCCGTGACCACTACTCTGCGGGGTGAGGAGCCGTTCGCCCCCAGCATCAAGCCGCTTGTGTCTTGTCGATGTACTTTACGGCATCGCCGACCGTGACAATCGATTCGGCCGCATCATCGGGAATCTCGATACCGAACTCTTCCTCGAACGCCATCACCAGCTCGACTGTGTCGAGGCTGTCGGCGCCAAGATCTTCTATGAAGGAGGCGCCCTCTATGACCTTGTCGGCATCCACATTCAGATGCTCGACCACGATCTTCTTCACGCGCTCGGCAGTATCGCTCATTGTTGTTTGAAACCTCTCCTTGTTTCCGATACCGCGATCTGGGCACGCGGCGGGCCCCTCCCGCGGAAAGCGGCCAGGCTTAAGTGTTCGTAACACAATCCCCTTGCACCTGCCACCGCAGCCTAAGGTGCTGTTTTAGCTGCTAAATCATTGCCATACCACCATTGACGTGCAGTGTCTGGCCGGTCACGTAACCGGCCTCCTCACTCGACAGATAAACGACGGCAGCCGCAATTTCGTTCGGCTCTCCCATGCGTCCAGCAGGAATTCGAGGAAGGATGGCTGTCTTCTGATCCGGCGTCAGGGCAGCCGTCATGGGAGTCGCGATGAACCCCGGCGCCACGCAGTTCACCGTGATGTTCCGGCTGGCGACCTCTATCGCCAGCGATTTGCTCATGCCGATAATTCCGGCCTTTGTTGCAGCGTAGTTCCCCTGTCCCGGATTACCCGTAACACCGACGACAGAAGTTATTGAGATGATGCGCCCCCAGCGCTTTTTCATCATGCCCCGCAAAACGGCGCGGGACAGCCGGAACGTGGCGCTCAGATTCACCGCGATGACTTGATCCCACTCCTCGTCCTTCATGCGCATGAACAAATTGTCTCGGGTGATGCCGGCGTTGTTCACGAGAATATCGATAGGCGCGCCAGCTGCGGCTTCGGCGGCCTTGGGCAACGCCTCGACAGAAGCCACATCCGACAGATTGGCGGTGGCGACGTATGCGCGTTCGCCAAGCTCGTCTTTGAGCGTTTCCAGTGCCTCGGCTCTCGTGCCCGAGAGCACAACCATGGCGCCTTGGGCGTGAAGTCGGGTGGCAATGGCTTTTCCGATGCCGCCGGAGGCGCCGGTCACGAGTGCAGTCTTGCCGGAGAGATCGAACATTCACAGTGTCTTCGCAAAGGTTTCGAGATCGGCAGGTGTGTCCAGAGTGAACGACCTTAGCTCAGGATCGGTGCGCTTGTTCATGGTTGTGAGAACCTTGCCGCCACCGAATTCCACCGTCGTATCCACACCGAGGCTTCTGAAGGAAAGCACGCTTTCGCGCCAACGCACCCGGCCGGTAATCTGCTCAACCAGCAAACGCCGGATGATTTCCGGTTCGGTGACCTCAGCTGCCGTGACATTCGCGACCAGCGGCGTGCCACTGGGCCGGACGGTGACAGAAGCAAGCGTCTTTCGCATCTCCTCCGCCGCTGGAGCCATGAGCGGCGAGTGGAACGGCGCACTCACAGAAAGTGGAATGGATCGCTTTGCCCCTTTGGCTCTTGCAATCTGACCGGCCCGTGCGACGGCGGCTTTCGTTCCGGAAATCACCACCTGCCCCGGCGCGTTGTCGTTGGCCACCACACAAATCGGATGGAATTCCTCTTCACCCGCAGTATCGACTGCTTCCCCAGCCGCTGCTTCCGCCAAATCCACGTCCGCGCCGAGCAGAGCCGCCATGGCCCCTTCACCGGCGGGAACGGCCGTCTGCATGGCCCGGCCTCGCGCCCTCAGCAGGCGCGCCGTGTCGGCAAGGGAAAGAGCACCGACGGCGCAAAGCGCGGAATACTCGCCGAGCGAATGGCCAGCGACCAGCCGGGCATACCGGGCAATGTCCATGCCTGCCTCGCGCTGGAGCACTCGCAGCGCGGCAATGCTGGCCGCCATGATGGCCGGCTGGGCATTTTCGGTAAGCGTGAGGTCGGCTTCCGGACCCTCCCACATCAGGCGGGAGAGCGGCTGACTTAGCGTGTCATCGATTTCCTCGAAGACCTCCCGTGCCGCACGGAAAGCTTCGGCCCAAGCCCTCCCCATGCCGACGGTTTGGCTGCCTTGCCCGGGGAAAAGGAGTGCACGGCTCATCGGGGCGGGAGAAATCAGGGCTGCTTCAATCCGTCAAGCTATTAGCGCTGGCGCAACTATCATAAGATAATGGGCGTTCTGCAGAGACCCCGAATCGGGTATCTGTCGTCTCTCATGCACAGGGGATTTCCCATGAAGAAACTGCTTGTTCCTACCTTGGCGATTTTGATCGGCGCAGGAACGGCCGCCGCCATCTCGGCTGCTCCTGCTTCGGCCGCGGCCGTTGTGGTCAAAGTCGGGCCCGGTCATCATCACCATCCTTATTGGCGGGGCCACCATGGCCGCTGGATGTGGCACGGCCGTGCCTGGGGCCATCGCGCATGGCATTGCCGTTGGTGGCATCATCGCAAGGTCTGCGCCTGGCGTTACTGGTAAGCGAAAAGGGGAGCGGCAATGCCGCTCCCCTTCTCTTCAACGAGACCGGCGCGCCACCCGCTCGACAGCCGGGGTGGTACGAAGGTTAGCCCGCGAAGAATTCGAGGCTGCCAATCGACGCTTTGGAACAGGCGCTCCTTTTTGCTTTGCCTGTGCAAGCAGGGTTCCGCAATTGGCATTCTTTGCCAATCCGGGATCGATCGTCGCAATGAGCGACGCCAATGGATTGATCAGACTTCCCAATGCGACCGCCAGGCCGCCCTGCGCCAAGGCCTTGCTCGCCTGCACGCCAACTTTGGGATGGGTAAGCGATCCGGTCAGCGTAATCGGCGCATTCAGGCGGAGCAGGCGAAACGATTTCGCGTCGCCGCTCAGTGTCACGCCAAGGGTCTCATTTTTCAGGTTGATGTAACCGTTCCCTGTGCCACGCTCGACGTCGGTATCGAGCGTGATGTTTTGCGAGCGAAGCACGCCATCGCGCGCCTGAAAGGCCGCCACCGCGCAGCGGATGTTGGTCTGTTCCTGATCTCCCGTTAGCAATGCCAGGCCCCCATTCAGCAGATTGATACCCAGCAGTTCGGCGAACGCCTTGCGCATCTGACCGCGCGGAATCACAACCGTCAGGGAGCCATCCGCGGTCGATGCGGCCTTGTGCACCGTATCGCCCGTTCCGGTCAGAATCGCGCGCGCTTCCAATGGGCCCGCAACAGTCGCCTGACCACGGACCGGGTGCACCAGGCTTTCAAGCTTTACATCACGCACCCTGAGATCGAGGTTCGTTACGGGCACGCTGCGGCTGGCATCGACCTTCACATGGCCGGCGACCGATCCCCGAGCCAATGCCGCTTCCATCGGATCGAGGCGCAAGACACCTTCGTTCAGGCGCACGTGGACGGACAGACTGCGCAGCGGCAAATCTGAAGAAACAATCGCCGCTACGCGGTAGCGCACGTCGGCATTCATCTGCCGAACGCGATCGACATCGAGAGGCGCATTGGGAAGGAGCAGCGTGCTTTGCGCGGCGGGTTCCGTATCGCCTGCCAGGCCAATCCCGGGCGAAGACGCGGCAGCCGCACGGGTAACGGCGGGAGCGCGAGCGGCGATCTTTCGCCCCTTGCCGCCACCGAACAGAAAGCCAAGGTCGTCGAAATACACTCTGCGCGAGCGAAGCGTTCCCGTCAGCAAAGGTTTTTTGTCGGTGGCATCGACCGTCAAGTCGCCCCCGATATCGCTACGGCCGAAGAGACCCGAAATTCCAGTGATCTGGAATATCTGTCCATCGCGCACAATGTGCGCGCTAGCCTCATATGCCGGCGTATTCGGAAGAACCAGACCGGTCAGATAATAGAGGTCCGCGATATCGCGTCCCGAGAAAGTCGCTGACGCGACAAGGCCGCCGAGATCAAATGGACGCGCAATCTCACCACGCGCCGTCACATGCGTGTACCCCGCCCGCACGTTCATTGTGAACGGATAGGGTTTGCTCTGGTCAACGTTGAGCAGTGGAGCACCATGCACTTCAGCGGTGAACACCTGGCCGTTCAGCGTCCCGTCGCCGGTGAGCACGAATCCCTTGCCTTCACCGGTGGTGCTCTCGCTTGAAGAGGCGACGCCCGTGAATCGCATCTTCTTGCGCGCATCGACGATCCTCAGATGCCCATCATTGATGAGGAAGCGGTTGATGGCGGGCAGCTTCAGCGGCTTGTTGGAAGTCTTCTTGTCAAAATCCCAATTGCTAAGCCCTTCGAGGTTGCGCACGTAGACAAACGACGACTTGTCGAGCTGCACCAGCGGCAGCCGCAAATGCCCGCCCAGCAGCGGCCACAGCTTCACGCTGACAGCCAGATGGCCAATGTCGGCCATATCTCCACCGCCCGCCCATTTCGTATTGGCGATCCGAAGGCCGCCGACGTCAGCGCGCGGCGTCCAGGACCACAAATGGACATGGAGGTTGCCGTCAATCCGCACTTCCCGGTGCAGGCGAAGGGATGCGTAGCGGGCGATCGGACCGCGCAGCATGTTCCAATCGAAGAAAATGAAGAGAGCGATGATCGCCACAATGAACGCGCCAAGGATGCCTCCCGTCCATTTCAGGCCACGATGACGGCGTGACGGAGCGGCGTTGGCCGTTGGTTCACGATTGTCCTTGTATGCAGGATCCTCAGTCGGTGCTGATTCCCGCTGCATGGATATCTGTTGTGAGTCTGCCATGGATTGTAAATTCTGAAACGGGCTTGAGCGTTCCGGCATCAATGTTGCGATGCGGGATGCAAAACGTGATCGTTAACCGCGTTGACCCGCTGTCATTCGAGGCGGACAGTGAGTTGCCCGGCCTTTTAGGCATGAGGGCACATGACGGGCCCGCCCCGCGGGCCGGTCGGTCTCAAGCCAAGTGCTGAGACCGCAACGAGGGCGCTGCCTTGGCAGCGCCCTTCGTCTTTTCAGGTCGAAAGAAGTTTGCTTAGGGTGCGACCGGAGAAATGCGTTTAAAGGCTGCCGACAACGCCTCCAGTGCAGCCGCCTCATGTTCCATCGCCGTTTGCAGGTCCAGATGGACGCTGTAATCGACGTCAGCATTGGGGGTTGCCGCGTCGGGCGCGGCAGCCCCCGACGGACGCAGTGTCATGACTGGCCGCACGCGGCCTTTCTGGGAGAGAACAGTCTGCGTTTCAGGGCTGAGTTGCGAGGTGCTGGGCGCGCGATTGTTGGTGAGCTTGTTCAATTCATCCTGTTCGGCCCAGGCGTCGCGCGATTGGTCCGATGTACTGCGCAAATCGGCATCTGCGTCACGCGCCGCCTGCATGAGCAGAAGGAAGCTGAGGACATTCACATCCTGGCCGGCAATTCGATGAGCCCCCTGCCCCAACGATCTGGCCCGGTCTTCTGAAATCCGCCCCGAAGAGACCATGACGCGCGCTTGCTCCTTGACCCAGGTCTGCGAACTCGCGTCCAGTTTCGAAAGAAGGTTGCGCTCGACAGCTTCCGCGCCTGCTGGAAAATCGGCGGCTGCCCACGCCTTTGCGGAACTGAACACAGACAGGGCAAGAGCTAAACCTAACGCGCCACGCATGGCCGAATCCGGATTTGGCACCGGGACGCTAGCACAAGGCCTGCGCGGCAGGGCGAACAATTCGGCGAGACCAGCGGCCGCGATTGCTCCCAGTTTACACGGGAATCCAGACCAGACCGAAAGGCTTTGACGCAGGCTCGCAAAGGTTTCCCCTCGTACTGAAGAAAGAAAGGGAGGGCGTAACCGATTGTAAAGGCAGCCGTGATACTTTGCCGTCGTTCCTTCTCCCTTTGGGTTCTGGTTGGGAGTGTCAAGGGGCGGCCCGTCCCCCTACGGACCGCCCTCTTTTTTAGCCCGAAAACCTGTTGCGGAATGGCCTTCGGCGCCCTATAAGCCCGCCCTTCCAATGGACTGCGGTCGCGGAAAAGCCTGTTCCTGCGGGAAGGGCGATGCCGGAATCCGGCGTTTTCGCGATCCATGGTTTCGAACGGGCAATCCCGCCGGTTCAGGCCCCGCAAGCCGGAAAGGGACAATATGGCTCTGTATGAGCATCTCCTGATCGCGCGCCAGGACATCAGCGCGCAGCAGGTGGACGCGCTGGCGACCCACCTCAAAACCATCGTCGAAGGCGAAGGCGGCAAGGTCGAAAAGCAGGAATATTGGGGCCTGCGCGGACTCGCCTATCGCATCAAGAAAAACCGCAAGGGCCACTACGTGCTGTTGAACCTCAACGCGCCGGCCAAGGCCATTCAGGAGCTCGAACGCCAGCTCAAGATCAACGAGGACGTGCTGCGCTACATGAGCGTGAAAGTGGACAAATTCGAGCAGTCCGCGAACAAGAACAAGCGCGAGCGCGAAGAGAACAAGGGCGAAGGCGCCCAGCCTGCGGAGACGGCGCAATGAGCTATGGTGGAGAGCGCTCCGGCGGCGGTCAGCGGCGTCCGTTTTTCCGGCGCAAGAAGACCTGCCCCTTTTCCGGAGCCAACGCGCCCAAGATCGATTACAAGGATGTGAAGCTGCTGCAGCGATTCATGTCGGAACGCGGCAAGATCGTGCCGTCGCGCATCACCGCGGTTTCAACAGGCAAGCAGCGCCTGCTTGCGAAAGCGATCAAGCGCGCGCGTTACATGGCGCTGCTCCCGTACGTCGTGAAGTAGGAGAACGCATATGCAAGTCATCCTGCTGGAACGCGTCGAGAAACTCGGACAAATGGGCGATGAGGTGAGAGTGAAGGACGGGTTTGCCCGCAACTTCCTGCTTCCCAAAAAAAAGGCGCTCCGAGCGACCAAAGCCAATCGCGATTACTTCCTGACTCAGAAGGCGCAGCTCGAAGCACGCAACCTCGAGCGCCGCAGCGAAGCGCAAAAGGTGGCCGAAAAACTGGAGGGCCAAACCTTCATGCTGTTGCGGCAGGCCGGCGATCGCGGCCAGCTCTACGGATCTGTCAGTCCGCGGGACATCTCGGACGCGATTTCGGCCGGCGGCTTTTCCGTCAGCCGGACTCAAGTGCCGCTGGATCACGCGATCAAGACGATCGGATTGCATGCCACCTCGGTGGTGCTGCACCCCGAAGTGCGGGTGAAGGTGACGATCAACGTCGCCCGCACCGAAGACGAAGCAGAAAGGCAGGCGCGCGGCGAGGATGTGCTCGTCGATCGAACCGCCGAGGAAGAGGCGGCAGCCGAAGCCGCGGCAAGTGCGGAAGCTCTCTTCGAGGAAGGTGCGGGCCCGGCGCCAGAAGCGGACGGCGCCTAGCCGCTTTCGCGGATGCAGCATACCGGCTAGGATTAGGTTGCCATTCGGCAGGAGCGCCCGATGTCAGCCATCGTCCAAACGAAGCGCGTCACGGTTCCGGAGATCCGTGCGCACAAGAACGCCAAGCCTGTAGTCTGCCTCACCTGCTACCACGCGCACACCGCGCGGCTGCTGGACGAGCATGTCGATCTCATGCTGGTAGGCGACAGCCTCGGTATGGTCATGCACGGGCTGGAGAATACGCTCGGCGTCACGCTGGAGATGATGATTCTGCATGGCAAGGCTGTGGTGCGAGGCAGCAAGCGTGCGCTCATCACAGTGGACATGCCGTTCGGCTCCTATGAGGAGAGCCCGCAGGTTGCCTTTCGCAACGCCGCACGCGTCATACAGGAAACGGGGTGCACGGCGGTGAAACTGGAAGGCGGCGAGCGTATGGCCGAGACCATTCGCTATCTCACGAGCCGCGGCATTCCGGTGATGGGGCATATCGGCCTCACACCCCAGATGACCCAGGTGATGGGCGGTTTCAAAACGCAAGGCCGCACACAAGCGGAATGGCCGGCTATCGAAGCAGACGCGAAAGCGGTGGCGGACGCCGGGGCCTTTTCAGTGGTGCTGGAAGGCATAGCCGAACCTCTGGCCGCAAAGATCACCCTCGAGATTGCCATCCCGACGATCGGCATCGGCGCAAGCGCTGAATGCGACGGCCAAATCTTGGTGCTGGAAGACATGCTGGGGCTGAACCCAAATCCGCCGCGCTTCGTGCGGCAGTACGCCAGCATGGGCCCGGACATCGAGAACGCGGTGAAGTCTTATGCAACCGACGTCCGCTCGCGTCGCTTCCCCGGCATTGAGAATGTCTACTCGATGAAGAAAACGGGCTGACCCCGCGGACGCGCCTAACGCTTCGCTTCTCAACGAAAAAAAAAAGCGCCGGACATTGCTGTCCGGCGCCAATTAATTTGAAAGCGAATGTTATCGGCGTACGCGGCGCATTGGGCTCAATGCCCCCGGAACGATACCGCCCTTCTTATGGCCGGTCTGCGCATGCCGCGGGGCGTGGGCCGGGCTTCCACAAGTGTAATCGTCGCTGTCATATACGATGTTGTTTTGTACGGCGGCATATTTGTTGTTGCCGATGTTGTTCTCGCCTTCCGCCGGCCCGCTAAGGATGCCGACACAGGCCACGCTGATTTTGTTGCCGGACACCGAGTTGTTCTTCCCGGACTGCGAGCCGTCCGGCTCAGTGCACAAGCCATCGAGATGGACGCCGGCTTCGTTGGAGCTGCCGATCTTGTTCTTCGTGATCGTATTATGGTCACTGCAGGCATCGATGCCGTCATACACGCTGGTGTTCTGGATCGTGTTCTGGCTGACGTCGATGTAGTCGTTGCTCTTCGGCGGGTCGTAATAATTGTCGCTGTAAAGGCCCACGCCAGCGAACTGCGAATTGCTGATCGTGTTGCGCGAGATCGATACCGGATGTCCTGCAGTTCCCTCGGCTGCGTCCAAGACAACACCATATTGTGCGGAGTCTATAGTGTTTTTCCCCACGGACGACGGCCCGCGGGTTTCGCTGGCCTGCAGATCGTACAAGATAATGCCCGCCGAGCCATAGGTGCCGGGGCTGTAGATCAGGTTTGTAAGGGTGTTGGACGTGATGCTCGCCCGCGCGCCGTATGCAACCTGAATGCCGTTCTGCGCGATATAGTCGATCGGCCCATTGCCGGTTACCACGTTTCCGCTGATGTCGGCATCAGCCTCCGCGTAGTCGATCGTGATGCCGTTCTTGTCGAAATTCTTTACCGTGTTCTTCGCAATGGTGATCGTGTGCGTCCCGGCCGTCTGGTTTTCGACCAGAATACCGAGGCCGTTCTGGCAACCTTGGGTATCTGGCGGCAGAAGTTGGTTCTGCTCGGTCGTGCCCTGGATCGCGCCGCCCGCATTTTTGTAATAGATGCCGACCAGATCAAGGCCGCAGGTCCCATGAATCTCGTTTCCCGCGCCATCCACCACCACATTGCGAATGGTTACATCCATCGGAGACGTCGGAGTAGACGGCGGTGCAACCAAAATCTGCGCGGCTACAGGGAAATTCAGCCCGATTTCGTTTCCGTTCTGCACGGCGCCGCCCGCGGGAATGGTGATAAGCGGATTGGCCATGTTCTTCACGTTGGTTAGCGTGAGGGCTTTGGCGACACTCACCTGCTCGGGATACGTGCCCGGGCAGATTGAGACCGTGTCGCCGTTGAAGGCTGCGTTTACGGCTTGCTGTATGGTGTCGAAGTGCGCCTGTGCGGGCTTGCAGGTTCCCACCTGCAACATGCGCGCGCTGGCGGGATGCATGCTGCAAAGCACAGCCGCGCCCGCCGCAAGCAATGCTTGCGTAGTTCTGATGCTCATTTTGAAAAACCCCACTTTGTATTGAGGCGCGGCCTGTACAGAACATCAATTTCGTCGTCAAGTTTTTATTCAGTTCTATTGTACTTTGTCTTGCTATTGTTACGTTACTTTCACGTTCACAAAATCTAATGCCTCTTTTGCTAACAGAGCCTGCGTATACAGCGGGGACCGGGGCAGTTTGCCTCGTCTCGCGCCATCCTTATGATGATGATGAAGCCGACGAGAAGCGCCGTGAACAAGCCCGCCACAGTGCCAGAATTTGCCCGCCCGGATTTCGTGGTCGGTGCCCAGGCCGAGTTCGAGACTTTCGCCGGCCGTACGCCGGAACTTCAGTTCGTGGATGCGGTCGTGGCCGACCTTTGCGGCACGCTGCGGGGGAAGCGGCTGCCGGTTCACGAAGCTCGAAAAATCTTCGACAGCGGCGTCCAACTGCCGCACTCGATTTATCTCATGGACGCCCGGGGTGAGATGACGAACCCATTCGGCCGGGGCTTCGGAGATGGCGATCCCGACGGTACAGCGTGGCCGCTTCCCGGCACGCTGTGTCCTGTGTGGGGAGAGGGACCTCCGCGCGCGCAAGTGCTCCTCACCTTGCGCGATGATGCCGGTGAACCAGACCCCGCCGAACCGATCTCGGCATTGGAACGCGTGCTTGCGCGTTTTCGAGAGACAAAGCTCACGCCCGTTTGCGCCCTCGAGTTGGAATTCTACCTGATCGACCGCGAACGACAGTCCGGCGGCGGGCCGCAACCCCCGCTCGATCCACGCAGTGGAAGACGCGAGGCTACCGCTTCGGTTTATGGCCTGGATGACCTTGATCGTTACCAGGATTTTTTGCTGTCACTATCTCGCGCCGCCGAACATCAGCGCATTCCGGTGTGCGCCACGAGCAAGGAGTACGCACCGGGTCAGTTCGAGGCCAACCTGAAGCATCAAAGCGATGCGCGACGCGCCGCCGATCACGCCATCCTGTTGCAGCAGATCGTGAAAGCCGCAGCGCAAACCAATGGGTTTGATGCGACGTTCATGGCAAAGCCCTACATAGACCGGGCCGGTAACGGCCTGCATATTCATCTGAGCCTGCTCGATGAGAGCGGCCGCAACATCTTCGACAGTGATACCCAGCAGGGATCACAGCGTCTGCGTCACGCCGTCGGCGGCCTCCAGGCCGCCATGGGAGAATCGATGGCGCTGTTTGCCCCCAACGTGAATTCCTACCGCCGATTCCAGCCTGATATGTTCGCGCCCGTGAACCGGCGCTGGGGTATCAACAACCGGTCGGCGGGAATTCGGGTGCCGGCGGGCCCCAGCGAAGCACGGCGTATCGAGCATCGTGTCCCCGGGGCGGACGCGAATGCCTATCTCGCGCTTGCCGCGGTTCTGGCGGGAGTCCACCATGGATTGGAGGCGAAACTCGATCCCGGGCCGCCGGC
>Ga0213876_10000937_pt1 | contig 19243 bp, 15 predicted proteins | sample BarmaccomBMRX_R9_FD_160113 | JGI IMG/M metagenome (GOLD analysis project Ga0213876, IMG submission 160113) | Root-associated microbial communities from Barbacenia macrantha in rupestrian grasslands, the National Park of Serra do Cipo, Brazil - RX_R9 | ecosystem: Host-associated > Plants > Roots... | reverse complement strand
GCCCTGCACCCACGGATGCGCCGTCGTAATACAGGGTGACGTCGCCGCCTTTGGCCAATCCGCCGCCATCGTAGGCGAATTCCATGCGCACCTGGTGCTCACCGGCGGGGATGGGCTGGTCGGCGGTGACCATGTAGTGGTGGATACCGAAGAAGTTGTAGCAATACTTCAGCCGGCCATGGTGGGTGTATAGAGTCCAGCCTCCGGCGCTGCCGCCTTGGGTGATGATGACACCGTGGGCTCCAGATTCCGGAATCACCAGGTTCGCGGTCACCGCGTGCGACTTGTTTTTCAGGGTGAGCACGCAATTCTCGCCGACGCGCATGCCCGCGAACAGGAGCTGGCTGTTGCCGCGGATTAGCTGCGGGCGACCGGCTAAATCGGGATTCAGTCGTTCAACGGAGCGATCATCCAGCGGCACGACGTTGTATTTGACGGCCTCAATCAGCCAGAGGCGCTGCAACTCGGCGAGTTTCTCGGGCATCTCGGCGGCAAGGTCGTGAGCCTGGGTCCAGTCCTCCGGGCCGTACAGCTCCCAGACGTCCTGGTCAAAGGGTGGCGGCGTGTCCCATTTCCACGGAGTGCGATGTTTGGTGACCGCGGTCCAACCCTGCTGGTAGATGCCCCGGTTGCCCATGATCTCGAAGTACTGCACATCGTGGGTTTCGGGCGCATCGACGTCACACAACGTCGCCAGCATGCTGATCCCTTCGAACGGTGCCTGCTGTATACCGTTGACGGAGTCGGGGGCGGGCAGTCTGGCCGCCTCCAACAACGTCGGGGCAACATCGATGACATGGTGAAACTGGTTGCGGGACTTGCCTTTATCGGCAATGCCGCTGGGCCAGTGCACGATGGCGCCGTTGCGGGTGCCGCCCCAATGCGAGGCGACCTGCTTAGTCCACTGATACGGGGTACATAGCGCATGCGCCCACCCGACCGCGTAGTGGTTATACGCCCGCGGGGTGCCGAAGTCGTCGATCTTGCTCAGCAGAAACTCGGTGGTCTCGATGCCGGGCATGCCGTTAAGTGAGCACATCTCGTTGAAGCAGCCGATGAGCGTGCCCTCGGCCGAGGCGCCGTTGTCACCGATGATGTAGTAGATCAGCGTGTCGTCAAGCACTGCCAGGTCTTGGATCGCGTCGATGACACGCCCGATTTCGTGGTCGGTCTGCTCGAGGAAGCCGGCGTAAATCTCCATCTGGCGGGCCAGCACCGGCTTGAGCTCGTCCGGCATGTCGTCCCAGGCGGGAATCTCGTCGTGGCGCGCGGTCAGTTCGGCGTGCTCAGGGATGACCCCGAGCTGCTTTTGCTTGGTGAAGATCTGCTCCCGCAGCACATCCCAACCCGCATCGAACTTGCCCTTGTACTTGTTGGACCACACGCCCGGCACGTGGTGCGGTGCGTGGGTGGCGCCGGGGGCAAAGTACATGAAGAACGGCTTATCCGGGGTGAGCGCCTTCTGCTGCCGCACCCAGGTGATAGCGCGGTCGGCCAAGTCCGCGGTGAGCGTATAGCCCTGCTCGGGTGTCTTCGGGGGCTCCACTGCGGTGGTGCCCTCGTATAGGCCGGGGTAATACTGGTTGGCCTCGCCGCCGATGAAGCCATAGAAGTACTCGAACCCAGAACCGGTGGGCCACTGATCGAACGGCCCCACCGGCGAGACTTCCCAGACCGGCACCTCGTGGCATTTGCCGAATTGGGCCGTCGAATAGCCGTTTAGCCGCAGGGTTTCGGCGATCGGTGCCTTGTCCTTGGGCCGGATACTGCTGTTTCCCGGCGCTGAGGTAGCGATCTCGGTGATTCCACCCATGCCGACCGAGTGGTGGTTGCGGCCAGTCAACAAGGCCTGGCGGGTGGGCGAGCACAGGGCGGTGGTGTGGAAGCGGTTGAGCTTCAGCCCGCCCGCGGCCAGCCGTTCGGCAATAGGCGTGTCGCATGGGCCGCCGAAGGCTGACGAGGCGCCGAAGCCGACGTCGTCGATCAGCACGATCAAGACGTTCGGGGCACCCTGTGGCGGACGAAGCATCGTGATCGGCGGATACTTCGTGTTCGGATCCTTCGCGTCGTAGGTCGTCAAACCGACATGCTTGTGATCCGGGATGGGTAGCGTTTGGCGCATAACGGGGTCCGGCTGATCGGTATCACCTCTCGATCGATCGGCTCGCGCCTTCGCTCCGACACGCGCCTCGCCGGCGCCAGAAGTTGTCGACATCGCGATCACCATCACCTTCCTAATCAATTGCGGCCGTTGATAATACGCTGTGCAGACTGCTTAAGATATGTTTTTGCCCAAACGCTCAGCGACGCCGAAGTGGCGACCCCATCAGCCTCGCCTTGCTGACGGTGGAGGCGCCGTTCATGCCGCCCGGCGGAGCGGCATATAAAGCAGATTCGACGGACGCCGATCGACCGGGTGCCACGTGCACCAAGCTGCGCGGCTATGGCACTCGCCGCGGCGACAACCCAGCGCCGCGCGGTCCGTTCGATACGTTGGATGGTGTGCGCGAAGGCGATCGGCACAGGTTGTTACAAAGCGTGAATTCCGTTGTAAAGCACCATTAAACCGATGACGACCAGGATTGCCGCCATCAACGCGGCGTTGTTTTTCTCCATCCAGTCTTTGAGTCGGACCATGGCATCGTCGAGACGGTGACCGGCAACCGCATAGGCCACTATCGGGATGGCGACTGTTGACGCGGCGATGGCGACGAAGAACGCCGCGGATATCCAGTCACCGGCGACGCCCAGGCCGCTGGCGCCGATTGCCAATCCGGCCGGAACGCAAATGAGAAGTACGTCGGGCCGCATCACCACCAGCGCGGCTGCTGTTATCGCCGCGCGCGCCGGGGTGATCGTCGCGAACGAGCGCATCCAGCCCGGCGACTCGGTCTGGCCATGCCGGGTCAGCCACCGAAAGATGCCGAACAGGATGAGCGCCACCCCCAGGGCCACGCGTAACCACGAAGCCCAGGTTGGCGGCGACTTGTGCAGACCGCCGAGCAGTCCGGAAGCCCCGACACAGAGCGCCGTCAGACCGGCCAGGCCCAGTAACCAGCCAGCGAGGAAAGCAAGGCCGCTCGGCCGCGGCCGCGCCGCCTGCAAGACCAGCACCGCTGGGATGACCGTGATCGGTGAGAGTGCGATGACCAAGCCGAGCGGAATGAGTCCGGTTAGGACAGGGCCCCAGCTTCCTGCCATGGGCAGCACTCTAGCGTGCCGCAGGGCGGCGCGATCATGCCTAGCAGCGTGCCGCTGCGATGGCGAACGAAGGCCGGGAATCGAGCCGGAGCCCCGGGCGCAGTGTGAACCCGCCAGGTTAATCCGCGCAGCACGACCAGCCTTGGGTAGACGAAGCAAGGTGGCGGCAATTTGAAGTCAGCAATAGTGAGCGCCGCGGTCACCGTTGGGCCGATCGCCATCGCCATCGCCACGCCCGCGCCGGCCGACCCCGCCGGCGCGCTGACTGTCGAGGTATTGAAGTACGTCACCCCCGAGTTCGGGGTGCGGTTGGCCGACCTGGTCAACGGGGCGCCCCCCTTCGACATGGACATCAAGGCGCCGCCCGACAACGAAAGAGACATGGACGGCGGGCAAGTCTCCCATTTCTATGTGGCGACACCCCGCAGCCAACCCTCCACCGCCTCGGCCGTTTACGACGTCGAACAGAACGGGCGGTTGCTCGGCAAGTTTCGGATCGACCTGAAACTCGGCTGGGGAGGCAACCCGAACAACCTCGAAGTGAGCTGCGATGAGCAGGATTCACCCATCGATTGCTACGCGTTCGAAGACCCATTTATCGTGCGGGTGTATCCCAAGGACCCAGCGCGCAGCGAGTAGGTGGATGGATCTTGTCGGACAAGCCTTGACTTGTGACCGGTGCCGCCTGGCGCGAGCCGTTGGCCGACGCATGGTTTGACCAGGGACGAAGCGGGTATTTGTCCGCCATCGTGGCGAGTAGAGGAACGGGGGAACTGATGACAATTGAGCACGGACATGCGCGGTGCCCGCGATGCATGGCGTGGGCGGAGTATCGGTTCCTGGACCACGGTGACAACAAGCTTGAGTATGAGGTGCAATGTGGCGCCTGCGGCAACATCCACTCCGAGGTAAATGTCCTCGCGACTCCCAACGCGGCTGCGGCGTAGTGGATTTCAGCCGCGCCAGACGGGAAGCTCGTGTCATCGAGCACATGCAGAGCGAGAACGTCCAGCAGTGGGACCGGACGATGGCGACGTTCAGCCACCCCCGCTACGAACTTCCCGACGGCAGCGTGATCGACGGCGCCCAGGACGTGATGCAGTACTGGATCGACGGCCGCACACTGGTCCCCGACCAGCGCAACGAACTCATCGAGCTCACTCATCTTGACGACGGCCAGGTCCAGATCGAGTTCTGGCTGCGCGGCACCCCGACGACGGGCAATCCGTTCGAGGTGCGCCTGTGGGCCGTGTTCGGCTTCGACGACGCCGACTTGATCACCGGCGAACGCGTCTACGCCCAGGCCCCCAGGGCGTAACAGATCACCGCCGAGTCCACTCCGTTGGCAGCACGGCGGCCGCAGGGCGGGCTCGGTTGAGTCTTCTGCCCTATCGAGGCCCGGTATAGGCTGCAGAAACGCATTGAGCAGCCAGTGCCCGGCGTTTGCCGCGAAACCTCTTGAAGCAACGATGGTGACCACCAAGCAGCCGTTCCTGGGACTGATCAGAGAGGGATGCCAGTGGTCTTCCGTGCAGACCAGGAGATCGGACGCGATCTAACCGCGGTCGACTGGTCGTCCACTCCGCTGGGCCCGGTCGCCGGCTGGCCACAAAGTCTTCGGACGGCCATAAATATCCTGCTGTCCTCGCAGTTTTCGATGTGGCTGGGGTGGGGCCCGGAGCTGACCTTCTTCTGCAACGCCGCCTACCGCCGCGACACGCTGGGCCGCAAATATCCCTGGGCACTGGGCCGTCCGGCGCGCGAGGTGTGGGCGGAGATATGGACCGACATTGGCCCGCGGCTCGACCACGTCCTGTCGACAGGGGAGGCAACCTGGGACGAGGCCTTGCTGCTCATCCTCGAGCGCTCTGGCTACCCCGAGGAGACCTATCACACCTTCTCCTACAGCCCACTGCGCGACGAGGCCGCGCAGGTGGTCGGCATGCTCTGCGTGGTCAGCGAGGACACCGATCGGGTGATCGCGGAGCGTCGCATGGCCACGCTGCGAGACCTGGGCTCCGATCCCAGCGTCGTGCGCACCGAGCAGCAGATGCTGGACTTCGCCGCCGAACAGCTCGGTGGCAATCCCTACGACCTTCCCTTCACGCTGACCTACCTCTTCGGTGACAACGGAGACGCGCAGCTGGCCGGCCTCAGTGGAATCGCCTACGGGCACCCTGCGGCTCCGGAGACACTTCCGAGCGCCGGCACCTCGATATGGCCGGTCGACAAACCCGCGCAAGGAAAAGCCGAACTCGTCGAACTCGATGGCGGTTCCTTCGACCTCCCCGTGGGCGCCTGGCCCGAGCCGCCCACCGGGGCGCTCGTGGTCCCGCTGTTGCAGCGCGGTGGCGCGCCAGTCGGATTCCTGGTCGCGGCGCTGAACCGGTACCGCCCGTTCGACGACGGCTACCGAGGCTTCGTCGAACTCCTGGCCGGGCATATCGCCGCAGGCGTAGCCAGCGCGCGCAGCTACCGCGCCCAGCAGCAGCGTGCCGAGGAGCTGGCCGAACTTGACCGGGGAAAGACCACGTTCTTCTCCAACATCAGCCACGAGTTCCGCACGCCGCTCACCTTGATCCTCGGACCGCTCGACGACTTGCGCGGCCAGACGAGCGGGATCGACGAGCACGCGCGCCATGAACTGGAGCTCATCCACCGCAACGGCTTGCGGCTGGCCAAGCTGGTCAACACGCTGCTCGACTTCTCGCGCATCGAGGCAGGCCGCATGCGGGCCCGCTTCGAGCCCGTCGACCTGGCCTCCGTCACCGCCGAACTGGCCAGCGTCTTCCGTTCGGCGATCGATCAGGCAGGGCTGGCGTTGGTCGTGGACTGCCCACCCCTCGACGAACCGGTGTACGTGGACCGCGAGATGTGGGAGAAGGTCGTGCTCAACCTGCTCTCCAATGCGTTGAAGTTCACCGTCGACGGCTCCATCGCCGTCCAGGTGGGCCGCCAGGACACCGAGGCGGTAGTCACCGTGACCGACACCGGTATCGGTGTGCCGGCCTCGGAGTTGCCCAAGCTCTTCGAGCGTTTCCACCGCATCGAAAACGCGCGCGCACGGTCTACTGAGGGCAGCGGAATCGGGCTGGCGTTGGTCAAAGAACTGGTCGGCCTGCACGGGGGCACGATCACCGTCGATAGCCGGGAGGGCGCCGGCTCGACTTTCACCATCCGCCTGCCCTTCGGGGCCGGGCATCTGCCGACCGATGAATTGGCCCCATCGCCGGGCGCCGGGGCGGTACCCGGCGCGATCGCCGAACCGTATGTGCAGGAGGCCTTGCGCTGGCTGCCCACCGACAACATCTCCGCGTCGCCCGGGCCGACCACGCCAACGACGACCGCCCCGCCGGCCGGGAGCGACGGTGAGCGGGCACGCGTGTTAATCGCCGACGACAACGCCGATATGCGCGAATACCTCACCAACCTGCTGCGGACTTCAGGCTATGCGGTTACTGGCGCCAGCAACGGCCAGCTGGCGCTGGAAGCCATCCGCTCCCAAGTGCCCGACCTGGTCATCAGTGACGTCATGATGCCCAGGCTGGACGGTCTGCAACTGCTCGCCGCGCTGCGGGGCGACCCGCGGACCGCGGCGCTACCCGTGCTGTTGCTGTCCGCGCGCGCCGGACAGGAGGACTCCATCGAAGGCTTGCTGGCAGGCGCCGACGACTACCTCGTCAAACCCTTCGTCGCCGCGGAGCTGCTGGCAAGGGTGCGCGCCAACATCGAGCTGGCCCGGCTGCGCAACTATCACGCTCGCTGGCGCACGGCCCTGGTGGACTCGCTGCAGGAAGCGTTCTTCGTCTGCGACGAACACGGTGCCGTCATCGAGATCAACACCGCATTCACCGATATCCTCGGCTACGGCCCCGAACAACTGCCGTACGAGCCCATCCACCCGTGGTGGCCGGACGCCGACACCGAGCCCGAATCCCGGCGGCAAGTCGAGACGGCCTTCGCGCGCATGCTGAGCGAAACGCACGGCACATTCACCGTTCCGGTAACCCACCGAGAGGGGCACCTGCTGTGGATCACGGTCAACTTCAACCATGCTGAGGACCCCGAATCGGGCCGCCGGATCATGGTCGGCACCTTCCGCAACGTCACCGCCGAGCATTACGCTGTTCAGGGCCAGACGGCATTGGCCGAGCTCAATCAGCAACTGGCTCAAGCAGATACGCTGAACGACGCATTGCACGGCGCCGCCGAGGTGTTGCGCCGGGTGTGGCAGGCCCGCCACGTTCTGGCGGTGACGTTCGTTAGCGACTCGCCGCGCGAACGCGCGCCGGACGTGGTGTGTGCCGGCGAGCCGACCGAATGGACCGACCTGTCGCCGCGTCGCCGGCACGCGATCGATGCGCTGCGCGACGCCGATCTGCTGAGCGTCAGCACCGCGGAAGCCGGCGTCGCCGGAATAGCGTTGCGGCATCCGCGCGGTGTGCTGGTCGTCTGGATCGAGTTGCCCGAACAACGTCCATTCACCCGGGAGGACGACACCCTGCTCACGGTGCTGGCTGGGCGCCTCGGGCAAGGCCTGCACCGCATCTACCAGTTGGATGAGCAACGCGAAACCGCTGTGGCGCTGCAGCATGCGATGCTTGGCCCGGCGACCCTGCCCGGGGGCTTCGTGGTGCGCTACCACCCGGCGAGTCACCCGTTGCAGGTCGGCGGCGATTGGTATGACGTCGTCGATCTGGGCGACGGGCGGGTGGCGCTTACCGTCGGCGATTGCGTCGGTCACGGCCTGTCCGCCGCCACCGTGATGGGTCAGCTGCGCAGCGCATGCCGCGCCCTGCTGCTCGAGCGGTCCAGCCCCAGCGGCGCACTCGCGGCGCTGGACCGCTTTGCCGCGCGCCTGCCCGGCGCGCGCTGCAGCACCGCGTTCTGCGCGGTGCTCACCCTCGAGACCGGCGAACTGGTCTACTCCAGCGCAGGCCATCCGCCGCCCATCATCGTGTTCGCCGACGGTGCCACCGTGATGCTAGAAGGTGGGCACGGACTTCCCCTGGGTCTGCGGACGGTACGGGACCGACCCGAGGCCAGCATCTTTATGCCGGCGCGCGCGACGTTGTTGCTCTACACCGACGGTCTGGTTGAACGCCGCGGCAGTTCGATCGACGATGGCATAACCCGCGCCGCCGACCTCGTTCAGGACGGTCGTTCGCAGGCGCTGGACGAGGTGGCAGACCATCTCATGTCGCAGCTGGAGCCCGGCGGCGGCTACCTGGACGACGTGGCCATGCTCCTCTACCGCCAGCCCGCACCGTTGGCGTTGGAATTCGTTGCCGACGCCAACCACCTCGCCGGGAGCCGTGCCGCGTTGCGCGGTTGGCTGACCCGTGCGGGGGTCGAGCGCGATCAGATTCAAGACGTGCTCACCGCCGCCGGCGAGGCCGTTGCCAACGCGATCGAACACGGCCACCGCGAGCGACCCGAGGGCACTATCTCCTTGCGTGCCACCGCAATCGTCGACCGCCTGCAGGTGACCGTCGCCGACACCGGCGCCTGGCAGGTGCCGCGCAAGGTCGTCGGCACCAGTCGCGGGCGGGGTATCTCGCTGATGCGCGTCCTGATGGACGAGTGCAGCATTTACTCCAGCGAGATCGGCACCACCGTTCAGATGCACGCGAGGATCACGCCATGACCACACCGCTCAACCTGACCACCGATCGCGGCGCCGACGGAACGCCGCGGGTCATCGCCGCCGGGGAGATCGATCTCAGCAACATCGGTGTGTTCACCCGGGCGCTTGCTGACGCCAGCGGGGGCACCCGCGGACCGATCACCGTCGACCTCAGCGCGGTCAAGTACGTCGACAGCGCGGGCATCAACGCGCTTTTCGACAAGGCCGACGAGGTCGACCATCTGCATGTCATCGTTCACCCGTTGCTGATCCGGGTCCTCACGATCAGCGGTCTGTCCGATATCGCGACCGTCGAGGCCGCGACCGCAGACGGACGGGACTAGTCGTAGCCCGGCGAGAACGCCGCGCAGGTGGCGCGAGGATCCCCGAGGACGGCGTGGGATCGTTGACGGCGTGGTGATTGCTACCGAACTTGTGGCCTGCGTCAGGATGATCGCCGGCGTTGAATGGGCGGCTGCGGAGTGACCCAGCCCAGCGCCGTGCCCGATGAATCGTCGGCATCGCTGCCGTACCTGCTGCGTGACGACGAAAACCGTTATGTGCCAACCGTTAGCGCGCGCGGAGGCTGGGGCCCGTCGGTGTCCGGCCACGTCGTTGGCGGTCTGTTGGGCTGGGCGGTCGAACGCGCGGTGGGCGACCCGCAACTGCAACCGGCGCGGCTGACGGTCGACCTTCCGCGGCCGACCACCCTCGAACCCGTCGAGGTGCACACCCGGATCCGGCACGACCGACGCCGATTGCGCCTCGTCGAGGCCGTGCTCGTGCAGCATGGCAGTCCCGTCGCGCAGGCTAGCGCGCTGTTCCTGCGACGCGGCCCACAGCCCGACGGACACGCGTGGTCGCCATCGCTGCAGATGCCGCCGCTGCCGACCGACGGCACCCACCCCTCGCTTTTCATCCGGACCTATGGCTGGGGTTCGGGGGTCCAGAATCCCGACCCCGACTGGCCACACGCTTCCGGGCGGAAATTCACCTGGTTGCACGAAACACGCCCGTTGATCGACGGCGAACCGTTCACCGCCTTCACCCGCGCGGCGATGGCGGCCGATATCACGGCCTCGATCGCCAACTGGGGCACCCGGGGGTTGCAGTTCATCAACGTCGACTACACCCTCACGCTGAGCAGGCTGCCCGAGGATCCCCAGATCGGGTTGGCCTCACTGACTCACCACAGCGACGACGGCGCCGCACGCGGCTCGGCCACGCTCGTCGACCAACGAGGACCGATAGGCACCGCGGTGTCGAGCGCGATCGCGCACTCCGGATTCCGTCCAGTACCGAATACATGAGCGGGACGTTCTGGACGCTGATCACCGAAGCGGCGCAGCGTGATTCGGTACGGCCCCGCTGGCCGACGAGTACGGCCGGAGCCTGACCGCGCGCGAGCTGCACGACGCCGCGTCCGCGACGGCCGCCGCGTTTGCCGAACGCGGGATGCTGACCCACGTTCGCAACCGTTGCAGCGCTTCTTTTGACGCGCGCGTAACAAGTTTGCCATCGAACGTTCCTAGGGTGAGTCGGTCCATCTTGGACTTACACAGTGATAGGAACTCAATTGAGCGGAAACGCGGCCCGCCTGCAGGCGATCAACAACGTCGAGGCATATGTACCCCCAGCCATCAGTTTCGTAGCGGGTGAAGCCCCCGGCGAGATCTTCGGCTCCAACGTCTTCACCAAGGCCGAGATGCAGGCCCGACTGCCCAAGGCGGTCTATAAGTCCGTCGTGGCGACCATCGAGAAGGGCGCCAAGCTTGACACCGCCGTCGCCGACGCGGTCGCGGCGGCCATGAAGGACTGGGCGCTGGAGAAGGGCGCCACCCACTACGCGCACGTGTTCTACCCGATGACGGGCTTGACCGCGGAGAAGCACGACAGCTTTTTGGAACCCATCTCCGACGGGCAGACGCTCGCCGAGTTCGCCGGCAAGACACTCATCCAGGGCGAGCCCGATGCCTCCAGCTTCCCGTCCGGCGGCCTGCGGAGCACCTTCGAGGCGCGCGGCTACACCGGCTGGGATGTCACCAGCCCGGCCTACATTCTGGAGAACCCGAACGGCAACACCCTTTGTATCCCAACGGTTTTCGTCTCGATGACTGGCGAGGCGCTGGACTACAAGACGCCGCTGCTGCGTAGCCAGCAGGCGATGGGCGTGCACGCCGAGCGCATCCTGAAGTTGTTCGGTCACAAGGACCCCGAGAAGGTTGTCTCGTTCTGCGGTCCGGAGCAGGAGTACTTCCTGGTCGACCGGCACTTCTTCCTGGCGCGGCCCGACCTGGTCAACGCCGGCCGCACGGTATTCGGCGCCAAGCCGCCCAAGGGGCAGGAGTTCGACGACCACTACTTCGGCGCGGTGCCCGAGCGTGTCCTGGGCTTCATGATGGACACCGAGCGGGAGCTGTTCAAGCTCGGTATTCCGGCCAAGACCAGGCACAACGAGGTGGCCCCGGGCCAATTCGAGGTTGCGCCCATGTTCGAGCGGGCCAACCTCGCCTCCGACCACCAGCAGCTGCTGATGACGGTGTTCAAGACGCTGGCCAAGAAGCACGGCATGGAATGCCTGTTCCACGAGAAGCCCTTCGCCGGTGTCAACGGCTCGGGCAAGCACGTGAACTTCTCCGTGGGCAACGCCGAGCTGGGCTCGCTGCTGGTCCCGGGTGACACCCCGCACGAGAACGCACAGTTCCTGGTGTTCTGTGCCGCAGTGATCCGCGCCGTGCACAAGTTCAGTGGGCTGCTTCGGGTTTCGGTCGCCTCGGCCACCAATGACCACCGGTTGGGCGCCAACGAGGCACCCCCGGCGATCATCTCGATCTTCCTCGGCGAGCAGCTCGCCGACGTCTTCGAGCAGATCGCCAAGGGCGCGGCCACGTCGTCAAAAGGTAAGGGCACCATGATCATCGGTGTCGACACACTGCCCCCGTTGCCCACCGACCCTGGTGACCGCAACCGCACCAGCCCGTTCGCGTTCACCGGCAACCGATTCGAGTTCCGTGCGCCCGGCTCCGGGCAGACGGTTGCGGTGCCGATGATCGTCTTGAACACGATCATGGCCGACTCGTTCGACTACATGGCCACGATCCTGGAGAGCGCGGTGGACGACGGCGAGGACTTCGACGTGGCGGTGCAGAAACTGCTTACCGAGGTCATCACCGAACACGGCGCGGTGGTGTTCAACGGCGACGGGTATTCGGAAAATTGGCAGATCGAGGCGGCCGAACGGGGCCTGCCCAACCTCAAGACGACGCTGGATGCCATCCCGGAGCTGATCAAGCCGGACGCGGTCGAGGTCTTCGAGAAGTATGGGGTGTTCACCGAACGCGAACTGCACAGTCGTTACGAGGTCCGCGTGGAGCAGTACGCGCTGACCATCGCGGTCGAGGCGAAGCTGACGCTGGAGATAGGCACCACGGTCATCCTGCCGGCCGCGGTGCGCTACCAGACTGAGCTCGCGCAGAACGTCGCCACCTTAAGGGCGGCGGGTGTGGAGCCCAGTCTGTCAGTGCTGGAAGCGGTTTCGGCGCCGCTCACCGATCTGACCGCGGCGCTGTCGACGCTGAAGGCGGCGCTGTCCGATCACTCGGCGACGTCGGCGCTCGAGGAGGCGATCCACGCCCAGCAGGCGCTGCTGCCGGCGATGGAGGCGGTGCGTGCCGCGGTAGACGTGCTGGAAAGCGTTGTCGCCGACGACCTGTGGCCGCTGCCCACCTATCAGGAGATGCTGTACATCCTCTGAGGGATCCCGACCCCACGTCCGGCGATCCGTGGCAACTCAGCCGCGCTGGTCGTGGTCGCAGAGGCCCTGGTGGTGGGATTGGTTGCCGCCGTTGCGTTTCGCGTGGTACATGGCCGCGTCGGCGGCGCCGATCAGATGATCGAGCAGGGCCCGGTAGGTGTGCTCGGCGCGGCCGTCCATTGCCGCGCATACGGTTCCGACGCTGGCGGTAATCCGCGCGGGCAGCATGGCGATCGAGTCGCAGATCTGCCGGGCGAGCGCGGGCGGATGGTGCGGTGACTGGACCGTGTCGGCGATCAAGAATTCCTCGCCACCGCTGCGCGCGATCACCGCGCTGTGCGCGGTGGCCGCCCGCAGCGCGTTGGCGACCTCAATCAACGCCTGATCACCCGCGGGGTGGCCGTATTTGTCGTTGAGCATCTTGAAGCGGTCGAGGTCGACCAACGCCACCAACAGATAGGTGTCGGGACGCCGACTCAACAGCAGACCGAGAGTCTTGTGGTGAAACGCGCGCCTATTGAGCAAGCCGGTGAGGGGGTCAAGGTCGGCATTGACAAGATCGTCACCCAACGCGCGGACCAGAATCTGGATCGCCAGCGGCATCGAGATGTTGATCTGCAGGACCAACCACAGATCCACGCCCGCCAGGCTGAGGTGTCCGGCGTGCGCAAGCCGTACGGCTTGGAAGATGGCCACCGCGGTAGCTACGACGAAGTTGATCAGCACCAACGGCGCCGGGAGGAAGAAGGCTACGTAAGCCCCCGAAGTGGCAAAGGCAATGCAGCCCAACAGGGCGGCCAACGGATTGGGGTACGCGGCGCAGGCCAACGCGATCGCGGCGATGGTCACCACGCCGTATGCCGTCGACTGTGCCCGGTTCGGCCAGCGCCATGCCCACAGCGCCGTTCCGAGCACCCCACCGCCGACCGCGATCCAGGTCATGGTGACCGCGACGGGGTGCACGGGACCGTCGGACGGGGATCCCAGCAGTGCGAGCAGACAGAGGACCATCGCACCGGTGACGAATCCCATCAGCGCCCGCGTCGCCGTGATCATGCCGTGCGCTTGGAGGTAACCACTGAACCATTCGTAGTGGTCGGCTGATCGCTGCCACCGCTTCGTCCGCACCCTGTGCCGCTCCCTGCCCCGTACGTTTCCACGCATCATCCACCAATCTGGACATCCCGCGGCGCAAATGGACCAAACACTCGACCGATGACCAGTAGTCGTACTCATACGCGCGGTTGCGCGGGCACACGTTCGGCCTGAACAACGGCCGAATATGATCGACACTCGTCGGGCCTGATGCGGCGACCGCGAAAGATGGGGAGAGTTTCATGCCGAACGAGAAGCAAGCGGACCGAATGACCTCGGGCAAGGGATTCATCGCGGCCCTGGACCAGAGCGGCGGATCGACACCAAAAGCCTTGCGCCTGTATGGAATCGAGGACAGTGCATACTCCTCGGAGGAGGAGATGTTCGATCTCATCCACCAGATGCGATCGCGGATCATCACCTCCCCGGTGTTCAACGGCGACCGGGTGCTGGCGGCGATCCTGTTCGAGCAGACCATGGACCGCGAAATCGCGGGGCTGCCGTCGACCACCTACCTCTGGGAGACCAAGGGTGTGGTGCCCATCCTCAAGATCGACAAGGGCCTGGCCGAGGCGTCCAACGATGTGCAGCTGATGAAGCCGATCCCGGGCCTCGATGAGTTGCTGGACCGGGCCGTCGGCAAGGGGGTCTTCGGTACCAAGGAGCGCTCGGTCATCGGCGGGGCCAACGCCGACGGCATCGCCGCGGTGGTCGCCCAGCAGTTCGAGTTGGCCCATCAGGTCCTTGCGCACGGCCTGGTGCCCATCATCGAACCCGAGGTCACCATCTCGATTCCCAACAAGGCGCAGGCCGAGGACATCCTCCGCGACGAAATCACCAAACAGCTCGAGACGGTGCCCGAGGGGCAACGGGTGATGCTGAAGCTGACGCTGCCCAGCCAGGCCAACCACTACAGTCCCTTCGTCGAGCACCCGAAGGTGATGCGGGTGGTTGCCCTCTCGGGCGGCTACTCGCGCGAAGAGGCCGACGAGTTGCTGGCTGAGAACACCGGGGTGATCGCCAGCTTCAGCCGCGCGCTCACCGAGGGTCTATCGGCGGAGCAGTCCGACGAGCAGTTCAACGCCACACTGGACAAGTCGATCCAGTCGATCTACGACGCGTCGATCGCCGGCTGAGCAGTCTCACGCACTCTTGGCTAACGCCGGGGGTCCAGAAGCGCTGTCGTCCTTGGCCACTCGCCGAATCAGCATGCGGGTAGCCTTCTCCAGAATTTCCTGCGCCGCTCCAGCTCGGCGCGCACGCTCGGAGCGGCGCACGGCTTTGGTGATCGTCAGCCCATGCTCGTAACCGATGACCACGCGCGGATCCACGTAGGAGCCACGTGCCACGGCGGGCGTGTTGCCCAGCGACTCGGCGACTTGCCGCATCACCGCCGCCTCGACACGCTTGGTCACCCTTTGTGATACGGGCGGGTCGGCATCGGCGAATGCCACGGCGGCCAGGACCGTCCCATGCCAGGTTCGCAGATCCTTCACGGTGTATTCGGCGCCGACAAGCTCCTTGAATCGGGCGTTGAGATCGTCGGCCTTGACGTCTGCCCAACCGGATGCGTTGCGGCACACGAGGAGACGCTCGGTGCGTGCGGTACGACGCATCAGCGCGCGCACGGCGCGTACCACCTCGGGGTCCTCGATCTCCAGGGTGCGGCGCACACCGCTCTTGGCGGGGTAGTCGAATTCGACGGCATCGCGGTGCACGGTCACGTGCTCACACAGCAGGGTGGCGATCCCGTAGGACTCGTTCTCCTCGGCGTACTGCTCACCGCCGGCCCGGAAGTAGCCCTGGTCAAGCAGGTGCAGCGCCAATGCCAGCACCCGGTCACGGGTCAGACCCCGCCGGGTCAGATCCGTCACAACTTGGCCACGCCACGCGGGTAAGCGCTTGGACATTTCCAGGACGCGGTCGAACTTCTCCTCGGCCCGCTCCTGCTGCCAGGCCTGGTGGTACAGATACTGGCGACGGCCGGCCGCGTCGGTGCCCACGGCCTGGATGTGGCCGTTGGGGTACGGCGCGATCCATACCTTCTTCCATGCCGGGGGAATCACCAGGTCCTTGATCCGCTGCAAAGTATCCGGATCGTCCAGCAGGTCACCCGTCGGCCCGTAATACGCAAACCCCTTACCCCGGCGCTTGCGGGCGATGCCGGGCCCGCTCAACACGCTACGACGTAGCCGCATTTAGATCTCCCGTCCCGTATGGCTGACTGGAAATTACCCGCGCCGCGGGCGGTTCACACCGCGCACTGAGAAGAATGAATTCGCTGTAGACGCAAAACGGCCCGCCACACCGTTGTGGCGGGCCGTTGCTGACTGGATCAGCCGGCCATGAACTCGTGGTAGGCCGATTCCAGATTTGCCGGCAGCGCCGACACATTGCATTGACGTTCGGTGTCACCGATCGGCGCCAAAATGCCGCGCAGGTCGTAGTACTCCTGCGGGTGCGCGGTGAAATAACTGCGCAGGCTGGCCGCCGCTTCCGCGCGCGGCTGGCCGTAGGCGGCGGTGACCACCTGGTTGGCGCCCGGGTGACCGGCCAGATACGCCTGGGCCGAGGTCTCCGCCGACGTGACCGTGGCGTTCACGCCATCGGGGCTGCAGTCGGGTGCCGCTGCGGCCAGCGGGGCGCTGACGACGCCCATGGCCATACCCCCGAGGACGCAGGCTGCGCCGAAGCCGGCTGCGTGCCGGCGCGCGACGATACTACTGATTTTCATGATCAGTTTGTCCTTCGAATTGATCAGCTTGATCCGAATTGATGGGCGCAACTTCTCAACCCCCGAAACCCAAAGTAGCCGAAGCGAATGGACCGATCCGTGGTCGTTCGCTCTCGACGAACGGCCGCGTGACGCGTTATCGCCACACGCGTCACAATTCGCTAAGCCAACATTCAGATCGGCGAGGAAACGCTGAGAACTCTCAGAAATACGGCCCACTTCTTAGGGGATCGTGATCTCGATCGTGACAAAATTGTGATCGTGTGGTGCCGTTATCCGCGTCGATTTCGTGCTCGCCGCGGGCCGGCCTGTGCCTCGTCCATCCATTCGTGTTCGACCCGACCGATTTCAAGCGACAGCAACACCACGGTTGCGTTGTCGCAGTTGACGTCCTGCGCGGTACGGAATTGTGCGCCTGCGTCGCTGCTGGACAGGTGCGGACGCAGGCCTTCGAACCACTCGTCGCCCACCGCGTTCGGCGGATCGCCATCGCGCGGTCCGGCCGCCCACTGCCGGTAGCTGTCGCGGGCACCGGCCAGGCCGGCCCGCCACCGCTGCACCGTGTCGGCACGTTGTTGTTGCACGGTGGCGAGCAGCTGGTGCCTGTGCTCGTTGTTTGCCGCCATGCCCGGGTAGTACATCTGGGCGATCGACCTTGCGGCGCCCACCATGCCCACGGCTGACGCGCCAACAACCGTGCCGAGGATGCCCATCATCGCTGCACTCATGCTCCGAGTATCTCCGAGCGGTCGCCAAAGCGCGGACGCCAGGGCAAGGCTCTAGTTTGTCGGCGAGGGAGACGTCAGGCGGGGATCTTGCCGAGAATGTATTTGGCGATCGCGACGGCGGTTTGCTTCGGACGATCGGTGCTGTCCTGCGAGCCGACGTAGGTCACGTCCAAGTCAAAGATGACGTTGGATCTGGTACCCATCGCCCGGACCGAGCGCCGCGACTGTATCCCCTGGGTTTTGCGCCCCAAGGTGGTGATTCCGTCGCCGGCATCGGTGGGAACGCCCACCGTAAACGTCAACGCCTGCCCGGAAGGAAACGTCACCTTCAGGTCCGTGCCTCCACATTGCTGCCATCCCGCCAGCAGGTTCGACAGTTGCTGTTGGGCTGCCGCCGCGTCGCGCAACGCCGCGACTCCCTGGATGACTTGGATCGCGTTGTCGGGCTCGGACGGGTCGGAAAACGACGAGGCATAGAAACCGAACAGCGCTTCGACGTTGTAGGCGTCCGGGCTGCCCGGCACGACGCTTCCCCAGCACTCCGCACGGTCGATGGTGCCTTCCTTGTCGTATCTGACGAGGTGGTCCCGGGTTTCGCCGGTCGTCAGGCTTCGATCGCCCGTGATGCGCCTGACCTCGTCGATGCCGGGCAACAGCTTGGCCAAATCGCCGGCCGACACCGTGGGCGGTGCGGCGGTGCCGGCTGCGGGAGGCGTTGCGGTCCTGCCGGCGCCGGTGACGTCCACCGTGGTCCACATGATGAGCCCCACCGCCGCGACGGTGATTACTACATACGAGAGCGCCATTCCGGCCACCGCGCGGCCGCGGCCCCGTTGGCCGCTACGGCGGATCTGCGCCAGGCCCAGATGTCCCAGGACGGCCCCCGCGGGCGCGAACAACAACGCGAACAGCAGCGACAGCGTCGCCAGCGTGTTCACCGGCGGCAGATGCCGCGGCGGGGGAGGCGCGCCGAACGAATCGTCGGCCGGATAATCGACGACGTGATCGCTGGCCGGATATTCAAGGATCGGGTCGTCACCAAACCCGTCGTCACCAAACCCGTTGTTACCCAACCTGTCGTTACCAAACATGTTGTGCCCGAACGGATCCTGGGGGTAGGTCATGGCGGTGGCCCCCGTTCGCATGTTGACGTTCGCCACAGTCGAATATACGGTTACCCATAACCCTATAAATCCGGTCAAGACTACCAACTTATCCGAGTTATTGAGGGACCGTGTATGGATGACCACACACTGGCCGCCCAGCTGGCCGCCGAGGCAGGTCGGCTGCTGCTGCGGGTCCGGGAGGAATTCGCCGGAGCCACCGCTGGCGAGCGAAAAGCCGCAGGCGACAAGCAATCCCACGACTTCTTGATGGAGGCGCTGGCCGGTCAGCGGCCCGCCGATGCGGTGCTGTCGGAGGAGGGCGCCGACGATCCGGTGCGATTGCGCTCCGAGCGGGTGTGGATCGTCGACCCGCTCGACGGCACGCGGGAGTTCTCCGAACTGGAGCGGCAGGACTGGGCTGTGCACGTGGCCCTGTGGAGTGCGGGTGAGCTCGTTGCCGGGGCCGTGGCGCTGCCGGCTCAGGGGATCACCCTGGCGACGCCGCGGGTTGACTCGCCGCCGGACCCGCCCGGCAAGCCGCGCGTCGTCGTATCCAGAACCCGCCCGCCCGCCATCGCGCTGGAGGTCCGCGACGCGCTGGGGGGCACCCTGGTAGAGATGGGTTCCGCCGGAGCCAAGGTGGCGTCGATCGTCCAGGGCCGGTCCGACGTGTACGTGCACGCCGGAGGCCAATTCGAATGGGACTCGGCCGCCCCGGTCGCGGTGGCCCGCGCGGCGGGCCTGCACACTTCCCGCATCGACGGCTCCGCGTTGGCCTACAACCAGCCGGACCCGAAGCTGCCTGATCTGGTGGTCTGTCGTCCCGAGCTCGTCGACGCGGTGCTCGCCGTTACGCGTGCGAGTTGAACCCGCAGCGATTGCCGGGCGGAAAGTGGCACCCTCGTAGCGTACGTGGAACGAAATTTAGGTCATCTAGGAGTCGCCGTTGTTTACCATTCGGTTCGACATGCGCGCCCCGGCGTTTGGGGCCGCCCCGGC
>Ga0213876_10000936_pt1 | contig 19259 bp, 15 predicted proteins | sample BarmaccomBMRX_R9_FD_160113 | JGI IMG/M metagenome (GOLD analysis project Ga0213876, IMG submission 160113) | Root-associated microbial communities from Barbacenia macrantha in rupestrian grasslands, the National Park of Serra do Cipo, Brazil - RX_R9 | ecosystem: Host-associated > Plants > Roots... | reverse complement strand
TGAACATCAACTGGCCTGACGATGTGGTTCCCTCGAACATGAAAGCCGGCTCGATGACGCCAAGATTCAGTTCGAAACTGGGAATTCCGAGATAGGCAACGCGGGCGAGGCTGAGGTTCGGATCGCCTTCCGTCGCATTGGCGCCGCCGCCGTTCGAGCCGCCGGCGTTATAGCGGAATTCGTACCAGAAATCGTTGAAGGCCTTGCCTTCCACGCCGAGGAAGGCGCGCCGCACCACGGCGCCGTCGGAGAGATCTTTATACTGTGCCATATTGCTGGGATCGTGCGGATCGTCCTGGAAAAAGTTCGCCGCATCCACCTGAAACCGCACGCGCAACGCCATCGTGAAGCGGCCGTCGCCGCTTTTAATGGTCGGCCGCGCGTTGTCGAAGGTCCACGATGTGTCGTTGAAATTCTGCTCCAGGGTGGAGAGGCGGGTGTGTTCCGCCTGCGCCTTTTCCCGCTGCGCATCGAGCTGCTCTTCCAGCCGCCGCACGCGCTCTTCAAGCGACGGATCGGTGGATGCTGGAGGCGGCGGAGGCGCGGGCATGGCGGCGGGAGCGCGCTCGCTGGACGTCGTCACCACAGTGGTCTTCACGACCTTGCCACGGTGGTGATACCGGTGTTTGTGGGTTACGGTCGTCGTCGTGGTCTGGCCCTGCGCGACGGTGGCCGCCAGCAACAGGCTCGCTCCGCCGAGCAGCAATGCTTTGCCTCTCATGGTCTTCTCCGAGTTGCGGAGCGATCAGTTCGAAGTCCCGCAGGCAGGTTCGACCGCGAGGCTTCACCGCCCCTTCGGAGGGTCTGATTGCAGCGGCCTGCGAAGGGCGTGTGACAGTTCTGTTTCAGTTTTGTGACGATGGCCGGTCCGAACCATATTATTCACGATTTTCTTTGCAGTCTGATGACGGCGACCAGGCGAAGCGTTGATCGTCGAAGCGCCAACGCTGCTCCACCCCGCGCGAATGTGCGTCTGCCAGAGCCCAAGCAGGGCGTGAAAAATCTAGGTCAGAACCCCATCAGCTTGGCCATTAGACCGACAAAGGGGTTGCGAAACATCAGCGGCGCATCGGCAACGGTGAGGATAATGCAATCTTCGCCCTTATCCGCCATCGGCCGGTGCAAAAGTTCGCGCGTGGCCGTTTGAAAGTCCCCGCGCCGGTACTGTCCCGAGCAATCTGTGAACCCGCCGGTCAGGACCAGCGAAAATTCGTCACCCCCGTGCGTGTGCAGGCTGATGCGGTGGCCGGGTTTGGTGCGAACCAACTGAACCCGGCAATCGCCCACGAGGATTGGCCTGTAGGCAAGCCCGCGCGTCACTGAAATCCATCGAACGCTGTCCAAATCTCCGTCCAAATACGTTCGCAGCGGTTCCGGCGCACCGGTTTCGCGGCCCGGCACCGGCACGGCGGAATGGATTGGACGCAGGTCGTCGAGCCTGGATTGGACGCGCTCCCATGCCGCTGTCGTCATCGGTTCGGGAGCAAAATTCTCCAGCATGGCGCCGCCAGCGCGCTCCGCAAGACTGACCGAACACCTGCAATCCGGACACAGCGCGAGATGCGTTGCGACAACAAGCGAGACGGCCTCCTGCGTTGTTCCCGCCGCATAGGCAAACAGCACATCCTTCGCTGGATGATGTGTGATCATTTCAGGAGACTTTTCCGAACACGTTTTATGGCCATGCGCAGCCGCGACTTCACCGTGCCCAGCGGAAGTCTCAGCTCCCTTGCAATAGCGGCATGAGGCTTCTCCGCGAAATAGGAAAGCTCCAATACATTTCGCTGGGCTGGCGAGAGATTTTCGAGAGCCTTGCGCAAGCGCTGGTCGTCGTCACCGCGTTCCATGGCGGCATCGGCCTGCGGTTCCGGGTCGGGAACGAAGGCCGGATCGTTGGGATCGAATTCGGGACGCCGCTGGTGACGGACCGCATCGATGTGGAGGTTCCGCGCGATCGTGAACATCCAACTTGCCGCCGAGCCTTTTGCCGGGTCGTACAGATGCGCCTTGCGCCAGGCGATCAGCAAGGCTTCCTGCGCGAGGTCTTCCGCGAGTGAAGCGGACGCCCCGTGCCGGAGCATGTATGCTTTGATGCGCGGCGCGAAGTAACGGAACAACGCCTCGAACGCGACCCGGTCGCGCGTCTCCGCGACGGCACGAAGCAAAGAGCTCATTTCGCGGAAATCCGGGTCTGGCACGACAACCAGTTTCGCCAACAGCCACGGCCGGGCTTTACCGCTTGCTGGCCGATGATGCCATTGCGATGGCGCGGCAATGGGCAAAGGGGCTGCCGACATAACAAATCATACGGTTGGCAATCATTGCCGGATCGCCAGATAATAAAAAGATTTCCGGTTTAGGCTGATCCAACGAACCGGCTCTTCCGTAGCATTCATGTCGAGGGGCTTTTCCAACGGAGAACGCCCGCATGAAACGCATTTTCGGGGGAGCGCTGGCATGTGCCGCGGTCTTCTCATTGGCCAGTCTCGGACACGCCGGTTCCGCGGCCGCGCCGCCGCCGCCGCAGGACCATGGCAAGAATCAAACGGAAGGATTTGGCGCGGGCAAGCTGCTGAAATTCGGCTACCATCAGAATTTCGACTGCGTCGAGCAGCCGGGCAACAATCTCGACTTCGATAGCAAGAGAGCTGAAGTCGATCCGGACGAACTGCAAATCCCCATTTGCCAGGCCGGCAAAGATCCCACCATTAACCCGCCCGGCGCGATCGGCGCCGCGACCTCTACCACCGATCCGCTGTATGTTCTCGTCCCCATGTTCTCCGTCGACAAGGATCAGAACCCCGATGATGCGATTTCCTGCAAAGATGTGACGCCGGGAACATTGTGCGGGCCAGAGCTGGGAAAGGCTTTGATCAAGCTGTTCGGCGCGTTGCCTGAAGGATTCAAGGCGAAGCCGCTTGTGTTTTCGCAATGTCCCGAGCCCGGCGCCCGTCCTGGCACCTGCACGATGCACGCATCGCGGGTCGATCTTGCTCCCGTGCTGGCGGCTCTCGGCTACATCGACAATCCGCCGACAGCCAATGTGTTCGTCCCGACGCCGAACCACAGCCACGTGCTGGACGATGAGGACATCAATGTAAAAGCAGAATGGTGGCAGGTGTTGCCGGTGCTGGTTCTGGACAAGAACGACTGGCCCCCGCAGGACGGCAGCAGCGGCATTACCTCGGCGAAGGCCTTGGATGCCGCGGAAAAGGCTGGCCGGGCCATCGAGGCGCCATCGAATTTCTTTCTCTACTTCGGCTCTTATGTGAAGAAATAGCAGCACGCGCATTGATCGATTGCCGTTGAAAGAGTCGGACCCCATGGGTCCGGCTCTTTCGTCGAACAGGCAGAGTTTTTTTCAAGAAGGTTCAGTGGAAATCCCGCGAGCGCGGCAGGACGCGGACGTTCCTCGGATGCCGCGCCATGGGCGCGCGGGAATCGATGCGGGGAAAACTGATGTCTTCGAGTCGGCCCGGCGGCGTTCGCACATCCTGATCGGATAGTTGGTCGAGCATGGTGGTGCGGTCGCTAAACCGCTCGGCGATGAGATGCACGATTCCTTCCTCGCTGCGCTGGATCTTGCCGTCGATCAGCAGCAGACGGCCTCCGATGACTTCCTTGCGCCAGCGCTCGAACACGGCGGGCCAGACCACGGCGTTGCAGATTCCGGTTTCGTCCGTGAGCGTAATGAAAACCACGCCCGCATCGCCGGGCATCTGCCGCGTCATCACGATGCCCGCGCAGCGCGCCCGCGCGCCATCCTTCCCTTTCAGGAATTCGGCGCAACTCATGACGCCTTCAGAGCGGAACGCCTCGCGCAGGAACTCCATGAGATGCGCGCGCAGCGATAGCCGCATCATGCGGTAATCCTCGATGGTGTGTTCGACGAATGGCATCAGGGGCAGCGGCGCGGTCACCTCCTCTGGCAGGTCTTCAACGAATTGCGCGGCGAACAGCGGCAGCGCGTCATCGTCCGGCAAGCGGCGGACCATCCACAGGCTCTCACGGCGGTCGAGATCGAGCGAGCGGAAGCAATCGGCTTCGCACAAGGTGATCAGCGCGCGCTTCGGCAGTTTCGTCCGCCGCACGAAGGCTTCGAACGAGGCGAAGCGGTTGCCGCGGCCGGGCGCGATGTGGTCATTCCACCATGATTCCTGAAAGCTCGCGATCTGGCGAAAACCCAGCCGCAGCGCCGGGGAGCCGTCTGCGGCAAATTCGAGCGTGTTGTCCCATTCGCTGTCATTGATGTCGGGATGGCGCACCTCAACCCCATGCTCGCGTGCATCGCGCACGATTTCCGCCGGCGCATAGAAGCCCATCGGCTGGGAATTGAGGAGCGCGCAGGCAAAAGCCGCCGGATGATGCTTCTTGATCCAGGCGGACACATAGACAAGATGCGCAAAGCTGGCGGCATGGCTTTCCGGAAAACCATACGAGCCAAAGCCTTCGATCTGCCGAAAGCAGCGCTCGGCGAACTCGCGAGCGTAACCGCGCGCTGTCATGCCATCGATCATCTTGTCGCCGAAATGATCGATGGTGCCCACATTGCGGAAGGTGGCCATGGCGCGCCGAAGCCCGTTGGCTTCCTGCGGCGTGAAACCGGCGGCGACAATGGCGAGCTTCATGGCCTGTTCCTGAAACAGGGGAACGCCGAGCGTTTTCCCCAGCACCTGTTTCAGCTCATCCGGATCGCTGCCGGCGATGGTAGGGGAGGGGAATTCCGCCACCTCTTTTCCGGCGCGGCGCTTCAGATAGGGGTGCACCATGTCGCCCTGGATGGGGCCGGGGCGCACGATCGCCACTTCGATGACGAGATCGTAGAACTCCCGCGGCTTGAGGCGCGGCAGCATGTTGATCTGGGCCCGGCTTTCCACCTGGAACACGCCGATGGAATCGCCCTCGCACAACATGTCGTACACAACCGGATCTTCGCGCGGGACGTCGTCGAGATTCTTAAGCTTCGGACCGTAGGTCGAAACCAGCGCGAACGCCTTGCGGATGCAGGTGAGCATCCCCAGCGCCAGCACATCCACTTTCATGATGTTGAGCGCGTCGATGTCGTCCTTGTCCCATTCGATGAAATAGCGGTCCTCCATCGCCGCCGGGCCGATCGGCACGATGGTGTCCAGCCGGTCGCGCGTCAGCACGAATCCGCCGACATGCTGGGAAAGATGGCGCGGGAAGCCGCAAAGCTCTCGCGCATAGCGCAAGGTGCGTTCGACCAGCGGATTGCCGGGTGTGAATCCGCCCTGCCGCATGCGGGCATCCTTTTTCTCTTGCAGGCTTTCGGAATCCCCGCTGCCCCACAAACCGCCGACCAGCGCCGAGGTCACGTCTTCGGTCAGCCCGAATACTTTTCCCACTTCGCGAATGGCGCTACGCGGACGATAGGTGATGACGGTGGCGGTCAGCGCCGCGCGCTCATGTCCGTAGCGCTTGTAGATTTCCTGAATGATTTCCTCGCGACGCTCATGCTCGAAATCCACGTCGATATCCGGCGGCTCCTTACGCTCCTCGGAGATAAAGCGCTCGAACAGAAGATCGATCTCGGTTGGATTTACGGCGGTAACTCCCAGCACATAACAGACCGCAGAATTGGCGGCCGAGCCGCGCCCCTGGCAGAGAATCTTCTTCTCGTCGGCGATGCGCACGATGTCATGCACGGTGAGGAAATAAGGCGCGATCTTCATCCGGGCGATCAGCGCCAGTTCCTTTTCCAGCGTCGCGCGCACTTTGTCCGGAACGCCGCCGGGGAAACGCCAGGCGGCGCCTTTCCAGGTGAGATCGGCGAGGTGCTGGTCCGGCGTTTTGCCAAGCGGCACCGGTTCGTCCGGATAGTTGTATTGGATGTCGTCAAGCGAGAATTCGATGCGCTCGGCGAAGCGGATGGTTTCGGCGATTGCCTCTGGCATTGCCCGGAACAGGCGGGCCATCTCGGCCGGCGCCTTGAGATGACGCTCGGCATTGCTTTCGAGCAGCTTGCCGGCTTCGTCCAGAATTACGTGCTCGCGAATGCAGGTGACGACATCCTGCAAGGCGCGCCGTTCGGCTGCATGATACAGCACATCGTTGGTGGCGATGAGGGGAACGCTCGCCTCCTGCGCAAGCCTGTGATGTCTTTTCAGTCGGCTGCCGTCATTGCCGCGATGCAGGATGGAGCCGCAAAGCCAGACGCGGCCGGGAGCAGTCTCCTTAAGCTTGGCAAGAGTGTCTGCCGTGTTCGGAACGAACCCGCGTGGCGGAACGACGGCGAGCAGCAGGTTGTCATGGACATCGAGAAGATCGGAGAGGCAAAGAAGGCAATCGCCCTTCTCCGTGCGATGCTTGCCGGCGCTGAGGAGCTGACACAGCCGTCCATAAGCGTAGCGGTCAATGGGATAGGCGAGGATGTCCGGCGTGCCATCGGCAAACACCAAACGCGTGCCGACCAGCAGCTTCGGAATTTTGCCCTCGGTCTGCTCGCGAATCTGTCTCAATGAATCCCAGGCGCGCACCACACCGGCCATGCTGTTGCGGTCGGCGATGCCGATGGCCTTGTATTCGAGCACGGTGGCAGCGCTCGTGAATTCCTGGGGATGCGAGGCGCCGCGCAGGAACGAGAAATTCGTCGTTACCGCGATTTCCGCATAGGAGACTGGCTGGTTCATGCGAACAGCCCGTGGACATACCAGCAGGGATGCACCGTTTCGCGTCCCGGCAAGCCGTCGCGATAAAGCCAGAAGCGGCGGCCATTCTCGTCTTCGATGCGGAAGTAATCGCGTGTCGGTTGCCGCTCCTGCTGCCGCCACCATTCCATGGCGATGCGCTCGGGCCCTTCAACCCGCTTCACGATGTGAAATGCACGCCGCCAGCGAAAGCGACGCGGTAGACTTTCCAGCGCAAGGGGCCACACTTCCACCGGCTCCGGCTTGGCAAACAGGCGCAGCGGACGGCGCGGCGCTTCGTCAGAAGTGCGCACTGTCCGCCAACCGTGCTTGGATTTTTCCGCGTATTGCGCCGGCGCGGCGATGCAGGCCGCTTCCGGGATGTGCGTGTCCTGCGGCTGGAAGCGCAGCACGCGATTGGGCCCGAACCGCGCGGCCAGTTTGTCGACCAGCAGAACGATGTCCGGATCGCTTTTCCCGGTATCGAAGCTGCTGTGAACAACCTCCAGCTTCTGCGACAAGGTGGCGGAGAGCCGGATGAGGTCGAACCCAAATCCTGGGTTGAGCGGATCGATCAGGGCATCGAGCTTTTCGCGAAACAGGCGCGTGATGGTTTGCGGATTGCGCAGAGGTTGGCCGGTTTCGATGGCGATGCGCCGCATCTGTCCGTCGGCGCGGAAGAAGCTCGCCTCGAACGCGCGCGCGCCTTCGCCGCGGGTTTCCAGCACCCGCGCAAGACTTTCGCCGAGCGAGTGCAGGGTGGACGCGATAAACTCTTCCGACATCACGGGCTCGGCGAAAGTCTGCTCGGCCATCAGGTCGGGCAGGGGCAGTCGCGGCGTGATCGGTGTTTGAATGCGGCCGATTGTGGCATCCAGAACCGCGATGAAGTGCTTGCCGAAGCGCGCCACCAGCTCGTGCCGCGCGCGGGCCGCAACCTGGCCGATGGTTTTCAGGCCTGCCCGCTTGAGAGCATGGATGATCTCCGCTTCCGTACCCAGCGCTTCGGTGGGAAGTAGCGCGACGGCTTCGTGTTCGCGACCGGGCTCTACGCAGGTATCCGGCGCATATCGGCTGAGCGCGCGTGCCGCGTGCGGAGTGCCGGCCAACGCCAACCGCGCAGAAAATCCCTGGCTTCGAAAAACAGCGCCGATTTTTTGCAGCATCGCCGCTTCGCCGCCGAACAAATGCGTCGTGCCGCCGATATCGAGAAACAATCCGTTCGGCGGATCGAGTGCCACCAGAGGCGTATAGCGCTCGCACCAATCCGCCAGATCTTCGAGCAGCTTCTTATCGGCCGCGGGATTGTCACGGATCACCGCGAGATCCGGAATCATTGCGCGCGCGTCGGCAAGCGCCTGACCGGGATAAAGGCCCAAGCGTGCGGCGCGCGCATCCACCGCCGCAAGGCGCAGCGCGTTCTGTGTTTTCGCCGCGACCGCGAGCGGCCGCTTATCCGGCCTGCCGCAAGCCTTCCATCGCCGCCTCAGGCGATCGGTGGAAAGCCTCGGCAGCCACAGCGCGATAATGCGCCGGTGGCTCGCAAAAGATTCCATTGTTGCAGTCCCATTCCATCACCCATTCGCCGCACGGCCCGTGACGATTGCGCACGAGCGCGGCCGTGAAGCGCGGACGCCCCCAATCTTCTTCGTCGGGTGACTCCGCCGATTTGACGATCCAGCGCGTTTCCGCCGCGCTTGGCTGCGGCCTTGCGCCGAGCCGCAACACGATTGCCGTGGCGCCGTGTTGCTGTGCCGCCAAAGTGAGCCGGCGGCTCGCGAGCAGATCGAACATCCTTGCTTCGCCCCACGGCTCGATGAGAACGACGCCGATGCCTTTGCAGTGAAGACCTTCGCTCGCGGCGCGCAACACGCTCTTCGCGTCCGGCGCGCGGAGCATCAAAACGCGATCAGGATCGCCGCCGAGTTCGCACAACCCCTGCGCATGGGTTTCACCGGCTTCCAAGGCGGAGAAATCCTGCTGCACCCATAAGAGCCACTGGCCTTTGATCAATGCGCGGATCGCCAGCGCGAGGGCGAAGCCGGCAGCCGCCGCTTCGTCTCCAGCACTGTCAGAGAAAACCTCATGCACCGCGCCGGAGCGGAGGCCGCCTTGAAGTAAGGGATTGAATACAATAGCCATTACGGACAGACATAATGTTCACTTTATGTTCTTACACTTTTCCTCACGGAAGCACAACCTCGATCAGGTTCGGCGCACGGCTTTCGAAGCCCCGGCGCAAGGCAACGGCAAATTCCTCCAGCGTTTCGACTTTTGTGCCGAAAACACCAAACCCCCTCGCCAGCGACACCCAATCGATCTCCGGCCTATCGATCTGCAGCATTTCCAGCGCCCTCGGTCCGGGATTGGCGGCAGCACTCCCCAGTTCCCCTTTGAGAATTGCATATGACCGATTGGCAAAGATCACCGCCGTGATGGCAAGGTTCTCTCGCGCCGCCGTCCACAGTGCCTGCAAGGTGTATAAGCCGCTGCCGTCTGCTTCGAGACACAACACCGGTCTTCCAGGACAAGCGACCGCAGCGCCGACCGATAACGGCAAAGCGATGCCGATGGAGCCGCCGGTGTTTACCAGCCAGTCGTGCGGCGGCGCCGATGCTGTCGCCGCAAGCATGCCGCGGCCGGACGTGATCGACTCGTCAACCACGATGGCGTTCTCGGGAAGCAGCGCGCCGATGACGGCAGCCAGCCCTGCGGAATCGATGCTGCCGGCCGGCAAAGCGCTACGGGCCAGCGGCGGAACCTGCGGCTGCGCTTTCTCCGCCTTCACCGCCAAAGCAAGTGCGGTCAATGCTGCGAGGCCATCTTCTTGCGGAGTCGACAGGGTAAATACCTCCGTCGTTTCCTTGGTGAGCACGCTCGGCTTGTTCGGATGCGCGAAGAACGACACCGGCGGCGGCGCGCCAGCCAAAATTACGGCGTCGAATTCCGCCAGTTGCGCAATCGCCTCTTCGGTGACGTAGGCGATCCGCTTGACCGACGGTCGTCCGGCGCCTCGCTCCAGACGCGTGAAGGCAAACGGCACGAGAAGCGCAGCTCCAGTGGTTGCCGCAATCTTTCCTGCGATGGTTAATGCATTTCCAACCGCCAGCACGGCGCCGAGGACCAGCGCCACGCGCGCATCGCTTCGAAGCAGCTTCGCGGCATGGTCGATCTGGGAATCCGCCGGGCAGGATGGCGGCGGCATTTGCGGCACCTCGCCAACCACGCCGCCTTCGCCCCATGCGGTATCCGCCGGAAGGATCAACGTGGAAATGCTGAAAGGCGCGGTGATTGCACTGGCAATCGCCTCCGCACAATCCTGGCCAACGGCCTCAGGCGAGGCGGAACTGCGCAGCCAGGTGGAGTACGGCCGCGCAATCGCTTCGATATTGGACGCGAGGGGCGTCTCGTAATGCCGGTGAAAGGTCGCGTGGTCCCCGACAATATTGATTAACGGCATGCGGGCGCGGCACGCGTTGTGCAGATTTGCCAGGGCGTTCGAGAGACCTGGCCCGAGATGAAGCAGCGTGCTCGCCGGCTTCCCGCTCATCCGCGCGTATCCATCCGCGGCGCCCGAGGCTGCGCCTTCGAACAGGCACGGCACGCCCCGCATCTGGGGAACCCGATCGAGCGCGGCCACGAAATGAATCTCCGAGGTGCCGGGATTCATGAAGCAGGTGTCTACGCCGCCGTCGACCAGCGTTTGGATCAGGCTTTCGGCTCCGTTCAAGCGACCACCCTCCTCATTTCACGCGGCGTCTCGCACGCTAGCCGAAACCGCGCGGTTTGAACGCCATGCGCGACGAAACCCTTTCCATCCACGCCGGCTACGAAACCGATCCCGAGACCAAATCGGTCGCGGTGCCGATTTACCAGACGGTGGCCTACGAATTCGATAGCGCTGACCACGGGGCGGCACTTTTCGACCTCGAAGTGCCGGGAAATATCTACACACGATTGTCAAATCCCACCACTGCGGTTCTGGAGCGGCGGGTCGCGGCGCTGGAAGGCGGTGTGGATGCGCTCTGCGTCGGCTCCGGCATGGCGGCGATCCACTACGCCATTGCCAACATCGCGGAAGTTGGAACCAACATTGTCTCCACCCCGCAACTGTATGGCGCCACCTTCACGCTGTTCGAGCACGTGCTGCGCAAGCAGGGGATCGAGGTGCGGTTCGCCGCCAGCGACAGCGCCGAAGATGTCGAGCGCCTGATCGACGACAACACGCGTGCCGTCTACTGCGAGAGCATCGGCAATCCCGGCGGGAAGATTGCCGACATTGAGGCGCTGGCCGACTGCGCGCACCGCAATGGCGTGCCGTTGATCGTCGACAACACCATCGCGACGCCCATTCTGCTGAAGCCGATCCAGTTCGGCGCCGATGTCGTCGTGCATTCGCTGACCAAGTTTTTCGGCGGCCACGGCACAACGATGGGCGGCGCGATCGTGGATGCGGGGAATTTTCCGTGGGCGAAGCATTCACGGCGCTTCGCCATGCTGGCCGAGCCCGAAGCGGCCTACCACGGTGTCGTTTACATCGAACAGTACGGCCGCAGTGCCTATGTCGCGCGCTGCCGGACCGTTTGCCAGCGCAACACCGGCGCGGTGCTTGCGCCCCTGAGCGCGTTCCTGCTTCTTCAAGGTGTCGAGACGCTGGCGCTGCGCGTCGAACGGCACATCGAAAACACGTCGAAGGTCGCGGCGTTTCTCGATCATCATCCGCAAGTGGCGTGGTGCGAGTCCATCGGCCGAATCGGCACGCCGGGTCACGCGCTCGCGCAGAAGTACCTCAAGGGAAAGACCGGGCCGTTCCTCACCTTCGGCGTTAAGGGCGGCTTCGAAGCCGGCAAGCGGTTTTATGACTCGCTTAAACTGTTCAAGCGGCTGGTGAACATCGGCGATGCCAAGTCGCTCGCCTGCCATCCGGCCTCCACCACGCATCGCCAGCTTACGCCGGAGGAACTCGCGCGCGTCGGCGTGAGGCCGGAGATGATCCGGCTCTGCATCGGCATCGAGCACATCGACGACATCATCGCCGATCTCGAGCAGGCGCTGCGCGCGAGCAAGCCGCAGCATTCCATGGTCATCGGCCAACGCCATCTGCGCGTGGCCGGAGCGAGGGCGTAATCATGGATATGGGATTGCAGGATTTTCTCATCCGGCCGCGCGGCGGCTGGGCCGATGTGCGCGAACGCGACGTGCTGCATATCGGCCTCGTCAACAACATGGCGGATGCGGCGCTGGAAAGCACCGAGCGCCAGTTCTTCCGTTGGGTGGCGCGAGCGGCGCCGGAGCTGCCCATCCGCTGGCACCTGTTCTCGTTGCACACCATGCCGCGCGGCGAACTGGGAAATCTCCATCTGGTTCGCGAATATTATGGTAAGCCGCGCGACATCTACCGGACGCGGCTTCATGCGCTGATCGTCACGGGTACAGAGCCCCTGCAGGCCGACCTGCGGCAGGAACCTTATTGGTCCGAACTGACCGAACTGTTCGATTGGATCGAGCAGGAGGGGCCGCCTGCGCTGTTCTCCTGTCTTGCCGCGCATGCCGCCGTGCTGCATTTCGACGGGATCGAGCGGCAACCGCTGGCGAGCAAGCGCTTCGGCATGTTCGATCATGTCCCGGTCGCCCAGCATCCGCTCACGGCGTCGCTCACGGGTCCAACACCCATCGCACACTCCCGCTGGAACGACATTTCCGCCGAGGCGCTGGAGGATGCCGGCTACGAAGTCCTGACCTATGCGCCGGATGCCGGAGTAGACATGTTCGTCAAGCGCAAGCGCAACGAGCTTCTGTTTCAACAGGGTCATCCGGAATACGACGGAGCGACCCTCGGCCGCGAGTACCGCCGCGACGTTCGCCGGTATCTGGAAGGTTCGAAAGATATCTATCCGGACATGCCGGCAAACTATTTCACGGGTGCGCAGGCGGAACGTCTGGAGCGCTTTTGCAAGCGCGCCATGCGTGAGCGCCACGAAAGTTTGATGAGCGCATTCCCGGCAATTGAACCGCCGCGTATTGGCCGGCGATCCGCCATCGCGGAGCCACTCGGCATATGGCTTCGGCAAATCCAACAACAGCGGAACGAGCACAACGGCACGGCGATACGGCGCCGGCCCTTGGCGGGATTGCAGGCGCCATGAATATGGCTGCGACCATCGCTGCGCTCACTGAGTTGAAGGAGCGGCCTGATACGGTCGCTCTGCTGACTCAGATTTGGCGGCGGGTGCTTCAGACGGACGACGTTACGCCGGACAGCAACTTCTTCGATCTCGGCGGCGACTCCCTATTGGCGCTGACCTTGTTTCTGGAGATCGAGCGCGCCACAGGACGGCAGCTTCCGATCACCGCCATCTACGACGCGCAGACGGTAGCCGAGCAATGCGCGCTGCTGCGGGACGAAACTACAGTCTCCGAATTCTCACCTCTGGTGTTGCTGAAGGCGGGCGGCGAAGGGCCGCCGCTGTTCATGTTTCACGGCATTGGGGGAACGGTTGTGGAGTTCGCCGCGCTCGGCAAGCTGATCGAGACCGGCGGCGATGTTTATGCCGTTCAGGCGCAGGGTCTGGATGGCACCTTGCCGCCGCTCGACTCCGTTCACGACATGGCCGCACTTTATTGGCGGGCCATTCGCGAGCGGCAACCGAGCGGACCGTACTGGCTTTGCGGCTACTCGTTTGGCGGACTCATCGCGGTTGAAGTGGCGCGGCTTGCGCGAAAAGCCGGAGAAGAGATTGGCCAGTTGTTCCTGATCGATGCCTACGCCCACCCCGTCACCTGGCCGCGGAAGTCGCTGCTGAAAGTGCGGCTGCGGAAGCAGCTTCGCAGTCTGGCCTCGATCTTTCGTCGCAGCCCGCGCGAGAGCCTGGCAAGGCTGAAGGCGCGGCGGAACGCGCGGTCCAGCGAAGGCGCGCATCTATCCGAGCAGGAGCGGCGCAAGGCAGTGGAGAAGCGCAAGCAGCAGTGGCTGACGGACACGCGGCCCAATCTTCCCTTGCCGCTCATGCAAACCCGAATGGCCGGCGACAAGGCCGTCTACCGCTATCGCCATAGCCACTATCCGGGCAGCGCAATTTTCCTGAAGGCCAGGCATCCCGATCCGGATTTTCCCGACGATCCGAAACATGTCTGGTCGCGTTGGATTCAGAACCTTCGCGTGTATCGATGTCCGGGTTCACATCTGACCATCGTCAGCGATCACGCGGCTGGCGTGGCCGATCGCATAAATGCCTGTATTCGTGAGGCGAAGGGATTGAGCGCCCCGGGACGGGCCTCGAGGCTCAGGCGCGGCGCACCCCTTCGCGGGTTTGCGAGAGCCTGATGCTGCACCAGCAGATAGATCGCTGCCAAGCAGACGTGCCCCATCGCGTCGAAGACATCGTGGCCCTGCGAGCGATAAAATCGCCGGCAAAGGTCGCGCTGGTCGCGGGCGATCAGCGCTGCACCTATGCGGAATTGCAACGCGCCATCGAGGAAGCTGCTAATCGTCTTGCGTGCGTCGGCGTCAGGCCCCGCGACCGTATTATGCTGATCTGCGAGAACTCGATCGCGGCGGTCGCACTCTACTTTGCCTGCACCAGCATCGGCGCCTGGCCGGTTATCGTGAATGCGCGGCTGGCGTCGCGCGAGATCGACGGCATTCGCGAACATTGCTCCAGCCGCCTGATTGTTTTCACGACCGGCGCCTCGGCGCGCACCAGGTCGCATGCGGAGCGCTACGGCGCGGAGCAAATTTCCGATCTTTCGGGGCTTGGCCCGATGGCGTTCACATCTCCAAACACAACGGCGCAGCCTGAACCCGAACTGGACAGCGATCCCAGGGAAGAGGTCGCCGCCATCATCTACACCACGGGCACGACGGGCCGGCCCAAAGGCATCATGCTCAGCCACGCGAATCTGTTGTTCGTCGCAAATGCGACGGCGAACGCGCGCCGCCTGATGCCCGGAGACAAGGTTTGTGCGCTCCTGCCGATGTCGCACAGTCTTGGCCTGACCGGCGTTTTGCTCAGCTCGTTGGTGAGCGGAGCGGAGGTTCACCTTCATGCGCGCTTCGATCCCACGCGCGTTCTGGGTGGCTTGGCGAACGATGGCGTCAGCGTGATGATCGGCATGCCATCGATGTATGCCATGCTGGTCGAGTATGCGAAGCGTAACGCTCTTGCGCCGATCGCCGCGCCGGCCTTGCGCTTGATCTCCTCGGCCGGAGCGCCGCTCGATGCCGCCACAAAAGCAAGCGTCGAAGCGGCGTTCGGGCAGACATTGCACAACGGCTATGGCATTTCCGAATGCTCCCCGAGCATCGCGCTGACTGCGCTGTATGCGCCCCGTGGCGATTGCTCCGTCGGCCGCATTCTTCCTGGAATTGAAACGAAACTGGCAGGCACCAAAAAGGGTAGCGACATCGGCGAACTGTTGGTTCGCGGTCCGGGCGTCATGAAAGGTTATTACAACGCGGCCGAGGAAACGCGGGCGGCGATCGATGACGAAGGTTGGTTCCGCACCGGCGATCTTGCGCGTTTCGAGGGCGATCATCTGTTCATCGTCGGCCGCGCCAAGGAGATGATTATCCGCTTCGGCTACAATGTGTACCCGGCCGAAATCGAAGCGGTTTTAAACGCCCATCCCGGGGTGTTGCGCTCGGCGGTAATCGGCCGCGAACAGGATGGAACCGAAGACATTCTGGCGCTGGTGCAGCTCGTGGATGGCGCAACCGCAAGCGCCACAGAGCTTGCCGATCACGCTGCCTTTCGCCTGACGGCATACAAGCGGCCGTCCGAGATCGTCATCGTCCCCGAAATGCCGCTGGAGGCCAACGGCAAGATCCGAAAAGCCGCGCTGGGGGACGCGTATCGGACCAGGGCCGCCGCATGAACGGCGACGGCGAATGGCAATCCTGGCGCATCGATGGCCGCGCCGGCGCCAAGCTTTGCCTAGGCGCTGTGTTTCTCGGCGAAATCGCATTTCCGCACGATCTCGGTTGCGGCCCGCGCTGGAAAGCGTGGCTAAATCACGAGCATCTCGGTTACTTCAAAAATGAAACCGAAGCCCGCAACCGCATCGAACGTGAAATCCTGAAGCGCGTGCGCCTTGCCTGGCCGGCGTGGACACAGTTCCGGCACGCGCGCCGCAAGGCACCGTCAATTCGACCCGCGGGAGTGGTCGCCTTCGCAGATGTCGTGCGCGCTCGCGCGAAAGTCGCCTAGGTAAGCTTCGTTTCGGACTTCGACTGCAGCCAGTCCCAGACAGCTGCGGGATTTTCCATCATGATGTTGTGTCCGCCGGAGAGGCTTTGCGCTGCTGCGTCGTAGCGCGCGAGCTGTGCGACGTTTGTCAGCGTGTCGCCTTCGCCGCAGGCGAGGTGGACTGGCGCGCGCGCAGCCGCCATCAGCGATTCCATCGGCGGCTGCCCGACCGAGGCTGTGCGAGGGTCGCAGGCCAGGCGCCAGCCGCCTTCCACTTCGGCAATTCCGGATAGTGCGATTTCGGAGACATTGGGCGCGAGTCCGGTCAATCCTGAGACTTTCAGATAGCGGGCGATGGCTTCGTCCTTGGTAGCGAAGATGCGGGGCGTTGCTTGGGCCATACTTCGCAAGCCTGCCAGTTCGTCTGCGCTCCATGCGACCTTGATGCCGAGTCCAAACATGCGCGCCGGAAGGAATCCGAATTCTCCGGAGGCGAGCGCCAGGCCGATGGCGCCACCCATCGAATGGCCAAGCACCGTCACTGAGTTGGCAGCGCCATGCGCTGCAGTCAATTCCGCAACATCCGCCGCATGCGCGTTGAGACTGTAGTCTGCCGCGTGCGCAGATGCACCGTGGCCACGTAAATCGGGCGCGATCCACGAGCCGGTCCAACGCCTTGCAGCTATGAAGTTCGTCCACACACACCGGGTTGCACCCAATCCGTGCAGCAGCACCAGCAAATCGCCGCCATCGCCACCGTGATCGAACGCGAGTTTCACGTTGGAGCCGCCGCGTGCTCAGCACGGGCGCGATGCATCTGCCGCCGCAGCAGAACAAGGCTTGTCACCGCCTGCAGCGCCACCGTGGCGACAGAAAGATACCAGACTTCCTCGATGCGGAAGCTGGGCCGGTTCACCAGCCACAGCATCGGCAGGATGAACGTGAGCAGGCGCGAGGCTGACGAAAACAACGCGGGCCAGGTGTTGCCCAGCGCCTGAAACACGCTGGAGCAACTGTAGATGATTCCCGTGGCGATGAAATTCCATGAGATGATTCGCAGATACACGCTGCCGAAGCTGATCGCTTCCTGGTCGTTGGTGAAAAAACGGATCAGCGGCTCCGGCCGCCATTGGCAGATCAAAGTGACGGCCAACATCAAGATGCTGGAAATCAGAATGGCGGAGATCAGCGTTTCGCGGATGCGATCGTGGTCGCGCGCGCCGAAATTCTGCCCCGCGATCGGCGAGGCGGCGAAGGCGATCGCCATCACCGGCAGGAAGAACGCCTGCATCAAGCGCGAGCCGACCGTGAAGCCCGCCTGCGCGTCGGGCCCAAAACGCGCGATGATCACATAGATGATGCCGCTGTACACGAACAGCAGTCCCATCTCGCCGCCGGCGGGAATGCCGATCTTCAAGAGCCGCCACCAGGTGGGGAGACGCACGTTGATCCACTCAGACGGCGCCAACGCCACGAACTTTTCGGTGCGCAGGAAGTAAAGCGTGAGCACCACAACGCCAACCGCAATCGCGATCGAACTTGCCGCTCCCGCTCCGGCGGTACCGAAGGGATGGCCGGTGATCCAGCCGGCGATGAGAATCGGCGCCAGCAGAATGTTGAGCAGCACGGTGCCGATCTGGATCATCATCGGGCCCTGCACCACGCCGGTGGCCCGCAACCCCGATCCCATGGCCGCGATGGCGAATTGCAGCCCAAGCCCCGGCGCGAAGCAAAGCAGATAGTCGCGTCCCGTCGCGATCGCCGCGCCGTTCGCCGCTACCAGCCGCATGTACGGTCCGCTGATGAGAAAGGCGGCCACCGCGATGGCAATGCCGCTGACGATGGAAAGTGCCACCGCCTGGTTGAAGACGGCGTTCGCGTCTGGGCGGTCTTTGCGTCCGGCAGCGTGGGAGACAAGCGCCACCGTTCCCACGCTGACCATCTGTGTCATCGCCATGACGACGAAGCTGACGGTTGCAGCGGCACCAACGCCGGCCACGGCGGAAGGCCCGAGCCGCGCCACGAAGTAAAGATCGACGAGCACATAGAGAACCGAAAAGATCATCCCTGCGGTTATCGGCGTCGCCATCACCAGGATGTGTTTTCGAATGGAGCCGGTTGTGAGATCGCGCATCTGCCCGAAGTTTATTGCGAGTCGGGAGCCATGTTAGCGCAAAGACCGTCCCTCTCTTGAGATCTCGCCGAATGACAGCGTTAAGGAGGTGGGCCGGAAAGTCCGCGCGCGAGAGTCGAGGCAATCCGGCCCGCGCCTAGGATGCACTGAAGGGGTGTCATGCTACCGGCGCAAAGGCAAAAGTATTGAAAGTGCATCGCAATAGCAAGTATGCATGCAGGCCTCGGAGTGGATACCTGAGGACGCTAGCTCGGAGTGCGCAGGATAGTGACACGCTGGAATATCGAACGGCGGTCCAGCGCGTCTTCCAGCCGGTCGAGGGCAGTCACCACGTCACCGGCTTCGGCGTTGAGCTGGCGCCCGACTTGATCCAGCGCCGACCACACCGGCTGGAGCTTTCGCGCGAAGGAAGCACCTTTGCGTGTGATCTGCAGCACGCGACGGCGCGCGTCCGCCGGGTCAGCCTTTTCGGCAATCAGACCGGCCTTCTTCAGCGAGTCCCTTGTCTGGCTGACCGAGGGGTGGCTGATCCCCAGTGCTTTCGCCAGATCGTTGACCGCCAAGGGTCCGCAAATGACCAGCTGCTCCAGGACTCCCAGCCAGCGCTGCTCGAACGTCACGCCGGCGGCCTGGTACACGCGGTTTGCATCGCGATCGATGCGTTCCGAAAGCCGTCGCAGGCGCGCGCCGATCGCGGCACCGCCGAGGCTGCGATTGTAATCCGACGGGACTGGCACCCCGGATCTTCTTGTCCCTTTGCTTTTGTGCATTGACAACTCCGTAGGTGCCTACCTATCTCTCCGATATGCTTGTACAAGCCTGTTTGGCTATCTCGCAAGTTGGGAGGTTGTCCGGTGTTCGGTATCAAAAAGCCCCTTTGGTTTTTCTGCCTGTTGTTTTCCGCCGCCATGCTCGCACCAGACGTGCAAGCGAGGAAGGTCAAGGAGAAAACGCTCAGCGTTTCCCAGACCCGCGCGGACTTCGAACAGCTTTACGGTTCCCTGCAAGAGGCGCATTTCAATCTTTTCGCCCGCATATCCAAACCCGAATACGACCGCCTGTACCGGCAGGTTCTTGGAACCTTGACGGCACCTGCCGCCGCCTCCCAGGTGGCGCTTCGCTTTCAGCGGTTTGCCGCCTTCGGCAAGGTTGCGCATGCCCGCATCGATGCCAATTATCGCAATTTCGCGCAGTTCATGGCTGGAGGCGGGAAGGCGTTTCCGCTGTTGATCCGCGTAATTGGCAGCAAAACCTACGTGGCTGAGAATCGCAGCGGCATAAACGCGATAGCGC
>Ga0213876_10000935_pt1 | contig 19266 bp, 21 predicted proteins | sample BarmaccomBMRX_R9_FD_160113 | JGI IMG/M metagenome (GOLD analysis project Ga0213876, IMG submission 160113) | Root-associated microbial communities from Barbacenia macrantha in rupestrian grasslands, the National Park of Serra do Cipo, Brazil - RX_R9 | ecosystem: Host-associated > Plants > Roots... | reverse complement strand
TGTCCTGGGTGAGCACGCCCGGCGTGTTGGTGACGGCGATCCGGCCCGCGCGCGCCGCGTCGAGGTCGATATTGTCGACGCCGACCCCGAAATTGGCGATCAGCCTGAGGCGCGGCCCCGCCGCCGCGATCAGCGCCGCGTCGACCGGCTCGGCGACGCTCGGCACGAGCACGTCGCAGCCCCGCACGGCCGCTTCCAGCGCCGGCCGCGGGATCGGCGCGTCGTCGGGGTTGAGCGTCGCATCGAAGGAGGCGGCGAGCCGCGCCTCCACCGCTTCCGGCAGCCGCCGCCGCACCAGCACCTTGAGCCGTTCCATGCGGTCCGCCTGGGGAAGGCGAGGGGCGTGCGTCAACCGCGAACCGCGAAGGAGTGTTGAACCTCGCGCCCCGCCCTGCGTAAGGGACAGGCGAAAGGAGCCCGCCCGCTTATGCCGAGACGCCTGCCGAACCGCCTCGCCGTCGCCGGCGCGCTCGCGCTGCTGGCGGCGGCGGGCGCCGACGCCGCCGACACGGGCGAGAAGAAGCCGCCTTATTGGGCGTCGATCGCCGCGGGCAAGGCGCTGATGCGCACCGGCCCCGGGCGCAACTATCCGGCCACCTGGCTCTACGTACGGCCCGATTTGCCGGTGAAGGTGCTCGAGACCTACCCCAATTGGCGCAAGGTTCGCGATGCGGACGGCGCGACCGGCTGGATGCTCCAGCGCCTGTTGAGCGACACCCGCACCGGCCTCGTCACCGGCGCCGAGCCGCGGCCGCTGCACGAGGGGCCGGACGAGCACAGCCCGATCGTCTATCGCGCCGAACCGGGCGTGGTCGGCCGCCTGTCGCGCTGCGCGAGCGGCTGGTGCATGCTCGATGTCAAAGGCCGCCGCGGCTATATCCGCGTCGAGCATCTCTGGGGTTTGGATGCGAGCGGGACGCTCGGCTAGGAGAGAGTGGATGGCGGGGTTGCGGCTCGAGGATTTCGAAGCGACGGTCGGCGAGAGCTGGCAGGTCGAAGCGGGCGGCCGTGCCGTGCCGATGCGCCTCGAAGCCGCCCAATCCCTGTCCCGGGCGCTCCGCGCCGAGGGCGGCTTCCGTCTCGAATGGTCCGGCCCCGCCGATCCCTTGCTGCCGCAGGGGATCTACCGCTTCCGGCGGGACGGCCGGGATGCGGAGATGTTCATCGTGCCGGTCGCGCAGGCCGGCGACGGCTTCCGCTACGAGGCGATCTTCAACTGAGCTTCGGCGCGCGTACCATCAGGTCGTAGACGCCGTGCTCGTCGGTCTTGGCGAAGCCGAGGCGGAGATAGAGGCGCATCGCCGGGTTGTTCCGCTCGACATGGATGGAGAGCGGCTTGCCCTTCGCGTCCGCCGCCTCGATCAGGTCCTCGAGCAGGGCCCCGCCGATACCGGCGCCGCGCGCCTCGGGGAGGAGGGCGATGTCGATGAGCCGCAGCTCCGTGTCCCATTCCTCGAGATAGAGGCGGCCGATCGGCGCATCGGCGCGCTCGACGACCAGCCATTCCGCGGCGGGATAATGGGCGCGATAGTGGCGGTGCTGGGCATCGAACTGGTGCTGGAGGAAGCGTTGCTGCATCTCCGGCGGCCAGCCGGTCTGCGCGACTTCCTCCCGCCGCGTCGAGAAATAGGTCTCGGCGAGGACCGGGAGGTCCGCCTCGGCCGCCGGCCGGCAGGTGACGCCGAGCGCGGCGGCGCGGCGCAGCGGCGGCGGCATGGCCCTAGTTGAAGATCGCCGTCAGCTGCCTGGTGCCGGAGCTGAAGAAGACGTCGACCGGCTTGTGGTCCGCGCTCGCCAGGCGATAGGCGCGGTTGGCCGGCAGCCGGGCGCCGCCCGGCAGCGCGAAGGACAGGGCGAAGCCGTGGTCGCGGGCAAGGCCGGCGGGGCGGGCGGGGCCGGAACCGAGCCGATCGACCGCCACCAGCCTGAGCGGGACCCGTCCCGCATCCGTCTCGGCCGCGAAGACCGTGCCGACGGCGGCGCGCCAGGCGTCGGCGCCGGCGGTGGCGAGGGATGGCCTGGCGCCGCGCGCGCGGCCGAGGCCGGTCGCCCGCGCCGGTGCCGCGAGCGCGGTGAGGCCCGCGGCGGCCGCCGCGCCCACGATGAGTCCGCGCCGCCCGATTTCGGTAGTCTTGGTCATAGTCGCCATCCGTTCATACAAGCGAGCCGGCGACCACGTCCTGGCTCTGGTCCGTCAAGTTCGCCGGGAGCGGGGGGACGTCCCCTCGCGCTCCCGTGCCCCCGTCGCCGTCCGCCTCAGGTGCGCGGCGGGAAGACGCCCTGCAGCGCGATGCAGAAGTTCATCGTGATGTAGGGCATCATGTTGTTGTGCGGGAGGCCGCCTCCGGTGGGCGTCATCGCCTGCGGCGCGAGCTGTGTGATCGACCCGAACGGGGCGACCTTGTAGCTCGATCCGCCCGCCGCGCGCGCCAGCGTCGCCGAACCGTCCGGCGTCGGCGTGTTGGTGCCGGCGGGGCCGCTTTGCGCGCCCATGGCGTGGCTGTGCGCCGGCATCTCCGAGATCAGCAAGGTAACCGTCTCGGTTCCGCTTTCCTCGCCGATGAAATATTGGCTGAGGCCCGGCCCCTGGCCCGCATGCAGCGGCACGTTGCCCTGCAGATTGGGCAGGGCGAAGGTGCTCTTGCCGTCGCCGCCATAGGTGGTGCCGAGCAGCGAGAAGAGGGCTGTGTTCTGCGAGATCGGCAGGATCTGCCCGTCGCAGAACGCCCAGCCCTTGGGGGCGAAGTTGAATCCGAAGATGCGGATCTCCGCGACGAATGGATCGGCCATGGGTGTCGCTCCTCAGGTCGGTGACGGGAAGATGCCGAAAAGGCTGATGATGAAGTTGATGCACAGGAAAGGCTGGATGTTGCTGTGCGGCTGGCTGCCGCCCTGCGACGTCACCGCCGAGGGATCGAGCGTCACCGTCGCCGTGCCGGCGCGGTAGACCTTCACGCCCTGCAGCGCGCCCAGCACCTGGTTGGCCGGCGAGATCTGGCTGCCATTGGCGCTCGATGCGAGGAAGGCATGGGTGTGGCTCGGAATCTGGCTGACGCTCAGCGTCACCTGCTCGACGCCTGCGCTCGTGGCGAGTGTGTTGGTGGTGCCTTGGTGGACGGGCACCCGGCTCTGTAGGTCCGGCAGGGCGAAGGTGCTCTGACCGTCGCCGCCATAAGTGGTGCCGATCAGCTGGAACAAGGTTTCATACTCGGAGATCGGCAGCAACTGGCCGCTGCAGAACATCCACCCGGCAGGGGCGAAGTTCCCGGCGAACATGCGGATCTCACCGACATAGGGCTGGGCCATGTTCGGGTCCCCCTCTCAGGTCTGGCTTGGGAAAATGCCCTGCAGGGCGATGCAGAAGCTCAGCGTCAGGTACGGCTGCCGATTCTCGTGGGGCTGGCTGCCGCCGACATTGGCGATCGACGTCGGATTGAGAGAGACGAGGCTCGCCGGGTTGGTATAGCCGTTGTTCCAGCCGGCCAGCAGCAATCCGGTCGGAATCGCGCCGTCCGCGTCGGTCGTCGACGCCTGCGCCTGGTGGAGGTGGGTGGGCAGCTCGTTCACGTTGAGCGTATGCGCCGCCTCGCCGCCGCGCTCGCCGAGCGTGTGGCCGTTGCCCATGTGCATGGGCACCCGGTCGCGCATGTCCGGCAGGGCGAAGTTCACGCGCCCGTCGCCGCCGAAGGTCGTGCCCAACAGCGAGAACAAAGCCTGGTTCTGGTTGATCGGCAGGAGCTGACCGTTCGCCAGGGCCCAGCCCTTTGGCGCAAATACGAAGCTCATCAGGCGGATTTCCGCCAGAAACGGTTCGGCCATAGGATAACCCCCCTCGGTCCGTAATGAATAACCGAAATGGACGGCGGGGCAATCCGGCCAAGGGCAAATATTTTTCACCGGAAAACTGCGGCTCCGGCCCGTATGCCCGCCGGAATCCGACGAACGGTTGCGCCTTCTGTCCCACATTGGCATCGCGGGCAGATGACCCTTGCCGACTCGCCGCCGCCGCAGCTGGAGATAGACGGCGACGCACTGTTCCTGGACTTCGACGGCACGCTGGTCGCGCTTGCCGACACGCCGGGAGATATTTCCGTTCCTTCTCAATTACCTAAATTGCTGGGGCGACTCGCCGCGCGGCTTGGAGGCCGTCTCGCCATCCTCACCGGCCGCGCCCTCGCCGACCTCGATTCGCACCTCGGCTGCGCCGATCTCGCCGGCGCCGGGTCGCACGGGCTGGAGCTTCGCCCGGCGCCGGGGACGCGGCGGGTCGCGCCGCCGCCGCCGGGGCTCGCCGCGGCGCGGGCGGCGCTCGCCGCCTTCGCCGCCGCCGCGCCGGGCCTGCTGGTCGAGGACAAGCCGGCGGGGGTCGCGCTCCATTACCGGCTCGCGCCCGCCCGGGAGACTGAGGCGCTCGCGCTCGCCGATCGCGTCGCGGCGCGGACCGGCCTCGCGGTGCAGCGCGGCAAGATGGTGGTCGAGCTGCGCCCTCCGGGCGCCGACAAGGGCGATGCGCTGCGGGTGCTGATGGCGGAACCGCCCTTCGCCGGCGCGCGTCCTGTCGTCGTGGGCGACGACCTGACCGACGAACATGCCTTCCGCGCCGCCGCCGCGCTCGGAGGCTTCGGCGTGCTGGTCGGCGCGCCGCGGGACAGCGCCGCGGCCTGGCGCCTCGCCGATGTCGACGCCGTCCACGCCTGGCTGGCGGCGGCGGCATGAGCGCCGACCTCGCGCTCTGGCCGATCGGCAATTGCCAGGTCTCCGCGCTGGTCGACCGCGCCGCCGGCTTCGTCTGGGCCTGCGCGCCGCGGGTCGACGGCGATCCGCTGTTCTGCTCGCTGCTCTCGCCGCGAGGGGAGGGAGAGGTTCCGCGCGGCGAGTGGCGGCTCGCGCTCGACAACCAGGCGAGCGTCGAGCAGAGCTACCTGCGCAACACCCCGATCCTCCTCACCCGCCTCACCGACGCCGACGGCAATGCGGCCGAGATCTACGATTTCTGCCCGCGCTTCGAGCGCAGCGGCCGCATGTACCGGCCGGTCGCCTTCTGCCGCATCGTCCGCCCCGTGGCCGGCGCGCCGCGGCTCAGGGTGCTGCTCGACCCCGCGACCGGCTGGGGCGCCGCCGCCGCCGAACGGACCAGCGGCACCAACCACATCCGCTATCTCGTCAAGCCCCAGCCGCTGCGCCTCACCACCGACGCCCCCGTCGGCCACATCCTCGACGGCCGCGGCTTCCGGCTCGAGCGCGCCCATCATTTCTTCCTCGGCCCCGACGAGCCGTTCGTCGGCAACGTCGCCCACAGCCTCGCCGCCTGGCTCCACCAGACGTCGGACGAATGGCGGGGCTGGGTGCGCGGCCTCGCCATCCCGCTGGAATGGCAGCGCGTCGTCATCCGCGCCGCCATCGCCCTCAAGCTGTGCCAGCACGAGGAGACCGGCGCCATCGTCGCCGCCCTCACCACCTCGATCCCGGAGGCGCCGCATTCGGGCCGCAACTGGGACTATCGCTATTGCTGGATCCGCGACGCCTATTACACCGTCCAGGCGCTCAACCGCCTCGGCGCCCTCGACGTCCTCGAAAACTATCTCGGCTATCTGCGCAACATCGTCGACGAGGCGCGCGGCGGCCACATCCAGCCCCTCTACGCCGTCTCCGGCGAGGCGAAGCTGGACGAGCGGGACGCGCCGGCGCTCGCCGGCTATCGCGCCATGGGCCCGGTCCGCGTCGGCAACGCCGCCTACGCCCAGGTCCAGCACGACGCCTACGGCCAGATCATCCTCTCCAACGTCCAGGCGTTCATCGACGAGCGCCTGCTCCGCAAGGCGACCGCGGCCGATTTCCACGCCCTCGAACGGGTCGGCGAGCGCGCCTGGGCCGTCCACGACCAGCCCGACGCGGGCCTGTGGGAATATCGCACCAGGAGCGCCGTCCACACCTACAGCGCGGTAATGAGCTGGGCCGCCTGCGACCGCCTCGCCATGGCCGCCGAGGTGCTCGGCCTCGACGACCGCGCCGCCCTGTGGCGGGACCGTGCCGACAGGGTCCGCGAGCGCATCGAGGAGGCCGCCTGGTACGCGCCCGAGCAGCGCTTCGGCGCGACGTTCGGCGGCGGCGAGCTCGACGCGAGCCTGCTCCAGCTCGTCGACATGCGCTTCCTCGCCCCCGACGATCCGCGCTTCCGCGCCACCTTCGCCGGCGTCGAGAAGGGCCTGAGGCGCGGCGCCCACATGCTGCGCTACGCCGAGGAGGACGATTTCGGCCGCCCCGAGACCGCCTTCAACTTCTGCACCTTCTGGCTGATCGAGGCGCTCCACCTCGCCGGCCGCGGCGACGAAGCGCGCGCCCTCTACGAGCAGACCCTCGAACGCCTCACCCCCGCGGGCCTCCTCTCCGAGGATACCGACTTCTCGACCGGCGAGCTGTGGGGCAATTACCCGCAGACCTATTCCCTGACCGGCCTCATCAACTGCGCCGTGCTCCTGTCGAAGCCTTGGAGCGCGGTCCGATGAGGGGGCCGAGGCACGTCGTCCCAGCGAAGGCTGGGACCCCAGCGAGAATGAGCGCTGCGCGAATGGCTGCACGGGCATCGACTTTGGTGCTCTTCACCCCCTGGGGTCCCAGCCTTCGCTGGGACGACGTGCACTCCAACCGGAACCCCCCATGTCCCGCCTGATCGTCATCTCCAACCGCGTCGCCGCGCCCAAGCCCGAGGGGGAGGGGGGCGCGCAGGGCGGCCTCGCCGTCGCTTTGTCCGCGGCGCTGCGCGAATATAAGGGGCTGTGGTTCGGCTGGTCGGGCCGGGTCACCGACGCCTTCACCGGTCATATCGACTTCGCCCGCCACGACGGCGTCGCCTCGGCGACGATCGACCTCGAGGCGCAGGACGTCGACGAATATTATAACGGCTACGCCAACCGCACCTTGTGGCCGCTCTTCCACTACCGGATCGACCTCGCCGAATACGACCGCAGCTTCGGCTCGGGCTACGAACGGGTCAACGAGCGCTTCGCCGAGACCGTCCAGCCGCTGATCGATCCGGACGACCTCGTCTGGATCCACGACTATCATCTGATCCCGCTCGGCGCGCAACTCAGGGAACGCGGTCTCAGGAACCGCATCGGCTTCTTCCTCCACATCCCCTGGCCGCCGGCGCGGCTGCTGACCTCGCTGCCCGCGCACGAGCGGCTCGTCCTCTCGCTCCTCGCGTACGACGTGATCGGCTTCCAGACCCCGGAATGGCTGGAGAGCTTCCAGAATTACGTCGAGCGCGAGCTCGGCGGCCATTGCGAGGCGGACGGCACCGTCCATGTCGGCGACCGCTCGGTCCACGCCGCCGCCTATCCGATCGGCATCGACTACAAGGAATTCCAGGAGGCGGCGGCGAGCGCGCAGGCGCGGGAGGCCTGCGCCCGCCTCACCGAGAGCGCCGCGGGCCGCCACACCATCATCGGCGTCGACCGGCTCGATTATTCCAAGGGCCTCGCCGAGCGGTTCGAGGGCTATCGCCGCTTCCTCGAGGACAATGGGGATTGCCTCGGCAAGCTCTTCCTCCTCCAGATCGCGCCGCCGTCGCGCGGCGAGGTCCACACCTACGAGGCGATCCGCGAGAGCCTCGACGAGCTCAGCGGCCGCATCAACGGCGAGTTCGCCGAAGTCGACTGGGTGCCGATCCGCTACGTCAACCAGGGCTATGGCCGCGAGGATCTCGCCGGCTTCTACCGCGCCGCCAAGATCGCCCTGGTGACGCCGCTCAGGGACGGCATGAACCTCGTCGCCAAGGAATATGTCGCCGCCCAGGACCCGGAGGACCCCGGCATCCTCATCCTCTCCCGCTTCGCCGGCGCGGCGCTGCAGCTGAAGGACGCCCTGCTCGTCAACCCCTACAGCAAGGAGGACATTTCCGACGCCATCCGCCGCGCCATCGCCATGCCGAAGGAGGAGCGCATCCGCCGCTGGCGCGCGATGAACGCCTGCGTCGCCGAGGAGGACGTCGTCTGGTGGCGCAGGAACTTCGTCGCCGCGCTTGAGGGGAGGGGCTGAACGGCCCGATCATCGCCGCTACCCTCGGTCATCCCGCTACCTTCCGTCATCCCGCCACCCTCCGTCATCCCGGCCACCCTCCGTCATCCCGGCGAAAGCCGGGATCTCGTGGGGTGCAAGGCTCTTGCGCCTTTTCCGGATGGAGATCCCGGCTTCCGCCGGGATGACGCATTGCGGCGACGCCGCGCGCCGGGAACTCACGATTCGTCGCACCCGCCGCGGCCAACATCCTCGCACCGCGGCGCGGAAAGTGACTGTCCCCGTCAATCACCGACGAGGCCGTGGCGGAGGGGACAGTCACTTTCACCCGCCGCGGCCAACATCCTCGCACCGCGGCGCGGAAAGTGACTGTCCCCGTCACAGCCGCGCGCTAATTTCGCCCCATGCGGCCTCCGCGCTCTTCCCTCCTCGCCGCGCCGCCCGCGCGCAGGGCGGCGCGGAGGCGGGCCGCGTCGCCGGCCCAGCCCATGCGTTCGATCCACGACGTCAAAGAGCCGACTCGAGTCGTGTGAACATAACACAAACACGGAACATATCAGCCCCCATCTTCCGCTCGTCGCACGGGCGCGGCGGCTCGCGGCGGCGCCGGAACGGCCGCGGGCGGCGCCCGTTCGCCGTGCGGACACCGATTCGGAGACCCGTCATGCGCATCTTCCCGCTCGCCGCGGCGGTCGCGGCCTTCTCCCTTCTGGGCACCGGCCCCGCGGCCGATGCCAAGGGCTGCATCAAGGGCGCGCTCGTGGGCGGCGTCGCCGGCCATTATGTCGGCAAGGGCCACGCCGTCGCCGGCGCCGCCGTCGGCTGCCTCGCCGGCCGCCACATGGCGAAGAAGAAGGCGCGGCGGCACCACTGAGCGGGGACAGCGCGGCGACAGCGCGGCGAGTGACTGTCCCCACCCGCGCCCGCCTGTCCGCTTGTTCATCCCGCCGGCAGCGAAAAGCTGCTATGCGGCGGGTCCATGACGTCCTCCTATCTCGCGCCCACCTACCTGGCATTGGGCCGCTTCGGCCTCGGCGCCCGCCGCGGCGAGCCGCTCCCTGACGATCCGAAGCGCTGGCTCACCGCCCAGCTCGACCGGTTCGAGCCGAAGCCGCCCGTCATCGCCGCGGTGCCGCCGCGGGCCGAGGTCGCGCAGCAGCTCGCCGACTATCTCGAGGCGACCCGCGCGGTGCCCGGCCTTCGCCAGGCGGCGCCGCCGAAGCCGGCCGCGATGCCCGCCGCGATGGCGGAGGCGCCGGCCAGGCCCGACGACCCGGTCGCCGTGGCGATGAAGGACCAGCTCGCCGGCCTCCCCGACGAGACCCGCAAGTTCATCCAGAAGTCGGTCCGCGACAATTACGTCGCCGCCGTCGGCGCCCGCGCCAATGCCGCGCTCGTCACGCCCGCGCCGTTCGTCGAGCGGCTGGTCCATTTCTGGGCCAACCATTTCGCCGTCTCGGCCGACAAGCTGCCGGTCATCGGCCTGTCCGGCCTGCTCGAGTTCGAGGCGATCCGGCCCAACGTCATGGGCCGCTTCGCCGACATGCTGCTCGCGGTCGAGCGCCACCCGGCGATGCTGCTCTACCTCGACCAGGCCCAGTCGGTCGGCCCGTCGAGCCGCATCGGCCGCTTCGTCGCGCTGCGCGGCCGCAAGGCCGGCCTCAACGAGAATCTCGGCCGCGAGATATTGGAGCTCCACACGGTCGGCGTGCGCAGCGGCTACACTCAGGCCGATGTCACCGAATTCGCCCGCGCCCTGACCGGCTGGACGGTGAGCGGGCTGCTGCGTGGCCCCTCCGCCCGCGGCATCGGCGTCGCCGGCCCGCCCGGCGAGTTCGTCTTCGCCGACGCGATCCACGAGCCCGGCGCGCGCACGATCCTCGGCCGCAGATACGACCAGCAGGGCGAGGCGCAGGCCCGCGCCATTCTCCTCGACCTCGCAAGCCACCCCGCGACGGCGCGCCACATCGCCACCAAGCTCGCCCGCCACTTCGCCGCCGACGATCCGCCCCCGGCGCTCGTCGCCCGGCTCGAAGCGGCGTTCCTCAGGAGCGGCGGCGACCTGCCGACCCTCTATCGCGTCCTCATCGACTCGCCGGAGACCTGGTCGCAGCCGGGCGCCAAGTTCCGCTCACCCTGGGACTGGACCGTCGCCGCCCTCCGCGCCGTCGGCGCCAAGGACCTGAAGGCGCAGCAGGTCGCCGGCATCATGAACCAGCTCGGCCAGCCGGTCTGGAAGCCGGGCTCGCCGGCCGGCTATGACGACATCGCCCCGACCTGGGCCGGTCCCGACGCCCTCGTCCGCCGGGTCGAGGCCGCCGACCGCATCGCCGCCCGCGCGGCCGACGTCACCGACGCCCGCGCGCTCGCGCCGCAGCTGCTCGGCGACGGCCTCACCCCCGCGACGGCCCAGGCGCTCGCCCGCGCCGAAAGCCCCGGCCAGGCGCTGGCCCTGCTGCTCGTCTCGCCCGAGATGCTGAGGAGATGACCATGAACCGCCGCCACTTCCTCGGCACCGCCGCCGCCGCCAGCGCCTTCCTCTTCGCCCCGGCGGTCGCCTTCGCCACGGCCGCGACCGACCGCCGCTTCGTCTTCGTCATCCAGCGCGGCGCCGCCGACGGCCTCGCGACGCTCGCGCCCGTCGGCGACCCCGCCTTCGGGGCCTTGCGCGGCGCCTTCGCCGAGGATGCGGCGGCCGGCGCGAAGCTCGATCCCTTCTTCTCGCTCCACCCGTCGCTGGTCGAGACGGCGAAGCTCTATCAGGCGAAGGAGGCGCTCTTCGTCCACGCCGTCGCCTCGCCCTATCGCGACCGCTCGCATTTCGACGGCCAGAACGTCCTCGAGAGCGGGTCCGACGCCGCCTACAAGCTGAAGGACGGCTGGATGAACCGCCTGCTCGGCCTGCTGCCGCAGGCAGAGGCGAAGGCCATCGCCGTCTCCTCGACGGTGCCGCTGGCGCTGCGCGGCCCGCGCGACGTGGCCTCCTATGCGCCTTCCGCCTTGCCGCAGCCGACCGACGACCTCCTCGCCCGGGTCGCCGATCTCTACCGGGGCGACGCGCAGCTCATGCCGCTGTGGAACGAGGCGATGGCGACGAGGAAGCTCACCGGCGACCTGACCGCGGCCGGCGGCCAGAACGCCGCCGCCACCGGCGCGCTCGCCGCCCGCCTCCTCGCCGGCCCGAACGGCAACCGCATCGCCTTCATCGAGACCGGCGGCTGGGACACCCACAGCGGCCAGCGCGCCCGCCTCGGCCTGCAGCTGAAGGGCCTCGACGCGATGCTGGCGGCGCTCAAGGCCGGCCTCGGCCCCGACTGGTCGAACACTCTCGTCCTCGTCGCCACCGAATTCGGCCGCACCGCCGCGCCCAACGGCACCGGCGGCACCGACCACGGCACCGCTTCCGCGGCGATGCTGCTCGGCGGCGCCGTCGACGGCGGCAAGGTCGTGGCGGATTGGCCCGGTCTGTCGCGGTCGGCGCTCTACGAAGGCCGCGACTTGAAGCCGACGACGGACCTCGACGCCCTCATCGCCGGCGCCCTCGCCCAGCATTACGCCCTCGATCCGGCGCGGGTTGGGGGTGCGTTGTTCCCGAACGGGAGCAGGGTGCGGGCGCTCCCGAAGCTGATCCGCGCCTAACCGTCATCCCGGCGAAAGCCGGGATCTCCCTCCGGACGAGGCCCCAGCGCTCTTCACCCGACGAGATCCCGGCTTACGCCGGGATGACGGGTGGCGGTCGAGTCCTCACCTTCCGTTCACCTGAGAAACGGCTCCACCAGCGCCGCCAGCTTCTCGTGGTCCGCCAGCGACGGGTGCCAGTCGCACCCGTCCAGCGCCAGGCCATCGAACCGCAATGTCCGCACCCGCGGGCTCGCCAGCGCCTTCGCCACCGCCTCGACATCGGCGGCGAAAGTCGGTCCTCCCATCAGCACCAGCCGCGCCTGCGGCTGCGCCGCCATCAGCCGCCGCGCGAAGGCGATGTAGCCGGCGCGGTAGGCGGCGCGCAGCGCCTCCGGGCTCGCCCAAGCTTCGCCGGCGTGGAGCGGCGTCGAGAAGTCGTTGGTGCCGAGGTTGACGACGATCGCCTTCGGCCGCCAGCCGTCGGCGCCCGCGGCCGCGGGATCGTCCGGTCCGGCGCGCCGGTAGAGCAGCGGCATCGTCTCGCCGGCCCGATTGCCGTTGTAGTTCCTGACGATCCCGAAGCCCGAATAGGCGATGACCCGATAGTCGTAGCCGAGCCGCTTCGCCGCGAGCGGCCCGAAGGCGCGCTGGCTGTCGGTGGTGTCGTGCACCGCCTGGCGGGTGCAGGTCCGCCCCGGCGCGGCGTCGCCATAGCCGACCGTGTAGCTGTCGCCGACGAACTCGACGCCGGGCCTGGCGCGGGGCGGCGCCAGCCGCCGGCCGGGTCCCGCGAGGAAGAAGCCCCGGAACCGCCCGCCGCCGGTCTGGCTCTCGGTCAGCTTCTCGATCCGCACGACATGCTCCCCCGGCGCGAGCCCCGCCACCGTCACCGGCCCGTGCGGCCGCTCCAGCCGCAGCCGCTCGCCCCCGTCGACCAGCAGCCGGTAGATGTCGGTGTCGCTGGCCACGTCGACGGTGACGCCGCGCCCCCAAAACCGGCTCTCGAAATAGACGGCGGGCCAGCCGAACCGATAGCTCCCGTCCGCCTCCCGCACGGTCCTGCCGCCGACATGCACCGGCAGCGCTGCCGGCGCGGCCGCCGCGAGCAGCAGCGCCGCCAGCATCAGCGCGGCGCCATCCTGATCCCGCCGTCGAGGCGGACATATTCGCCGTTCAAGTACGGATTCTCCGCCATGAACAGCGCCAGCCGGGCATATTCCTCGGGCTGGCCGAGCCGCTTGGGGAAGGGGACCTGCGCGCCGAGCGCGTCCTGGACGTTGGGCGGCATCATCGCCACCATCGGCGTCTTGAACACGCCCGGCAGGATCGTGTTGACCCGGATACCCTCGTTCATGAGGTCGCGCGCGATCGGCAGCGCCATGCCGAGCACGCCGGCCTTCGAGGCCGCGTAAGCCGCCTGGCCGATCTGCCCGTCCTGCGCCGCCACCGAGGCGGTGTTGACGATGACCCCCCGCTCGCCGTCCTCGAGCGGGTCGAGCGACACCATGCCGAAGGCCGATTTGGCGATCATCCGGAAGGTGCCGATCAGGTTGATCTGGATGGCCAGCTCGAACTGGTGGATCGGATAGGGCTTGGGCTCCCCCGTCGCCTTGTCGCGCCCGACCGTCTTCACCGCGTTGGCGACGCCGGCGCAATTGACCAGGATCCGCTCCTGCCCATGCGCCTCGCGCGCCTTGGCGAGCCCGGCGTCGACCGCTTCGTCCAACGTCACGTCGACCTTGGCGAAGACGCCGCCGATCTCGCCGGCGACCTTCTCGCCTTTCTCCTCGTCGCGGTCGAACACCGCGACCTTGACGCCGCGCGCGGCGAGCGCCCGCGCCGTCGCCTCGCCGAGCCCGGAGGCGGCGCCGGTGACGACGGCGGCAATGCTGTTGTCGAGCTTCATGGTCTCACTCCCTGTCGGTTGGCCAGGCTCCTAGAGCCGGGAAGGGGGAGGGGACAAGGGTGCGGCCAAAGCTCTTGTATGCAGTTTACTGCATAATTATACATAATCGTGAATCGATCACCCGGGGGCGGGAGTGAAGCGTATGAGTCTCAGCTGTTCGCCGGCGCGGCCGTGGGGCGTGCACGCGCCCGTCCGCAACGACAGCGCCTGCCCGCGCTGCGGCTGGATCGCGCCGGGGCCGATCTCCGACGCCCTCGAGGACGCCCGCGAAGCCGCCGAGGCCGCCGCGGCGATGGCGCGTGCGGAGCAACTCGGCTGGAGCGTCGCCGCCTGACCGTCATCCCGGCGGAAGCCGGGATCTCCCTGCGGCGATCTGCGGCGTCTTTTCCGCATAGAGATCCCGGCTTTCGCCGGGATGACGGGAAGAGCCTCGGGCCCAGGACAGCGGCGCGTGGACGGGGTCGCAACCGGGCCGCGGCGTGCGCGTTCGGCGCCCTGTGGGCTCCTCCTTCCTCGATCCGGGCCGCAATTGCTGGCAGATCGCCGAGGCCCGCGAGGCGGCGCTGATCGTGGATGCGGAGGATTATTACGCCATCGCCTTCGAGGCGATGTTGAAGGCCAGGTCGCAGATCTTCCTGATCGGGTGGGATGTCGATACCCGCGTGCACCTGCTCGAGGAGAAGCGCGTCAAGGACGCGCCGACCCAGCTCGGGGCGCTGTTCACGTGGCTCAGCCGCAACCGGCCCGGGCTGGAGATCACTATTCTCGCCTGGGACGAGGGGCTGCTCAGCCTGCCGACCCGCGGATTCACCGCTTTCCGGTTGGCGCGCTGGTGGCTCGACCGGAACATCCGGATAAAGTGGGACCACAGCCACCCGCTCGACGGCAGCCACCACCAGAAGATCCTCGTCATCGACGACGAATTGGCCTTCTGCGGCGGCATCGACATCACCGGCGACCGCTGGGACACGCGCCACCACCGCGACGACGACCCCGGCCGCCGCACGCCCTGGACCGGCCGCTGCTACGAACCCTGGCACGACGCGACGATGGCGGTGACGGGGCCCGCCGCCCGGGCGCTCGGCGATCTCGCCCGGCTGCGATGGGAGGCGGCCACCGGACGAAAACTTCCGCCCGCCCGGCAGCGACCGGCCGGAGATGGGCTGTGGCCGGCGCGGCTCCGGCCCGCTTTCCGGAACGTTCCGGTCGCGATCTCGCGCACGCTGTCGGACGACGGTCCGGTCCGGGAGGTGCGCGAGGTCGAGGCGCTGTTCGCCGACATGATCGCGGCGGCCGAGAGGCACGTCTATATCGAGACGCAATATTTCTCGTCGCGCGTGATCGCCGAGGCGATCGCGAAGCGGCTGGCGGAGCCGCTCGGGCCGGAATTCGTCATCGTCAATCCGAAGACGGCGCTCGGCTGGCTCGACGAGGAAGTGATGGGCGCGGCGCGGGCCGAATTGTTCGCGGCGGTCAAGCGGCGCGACCGCCACGGCCGCTTCCGCATCTATTCGCCGGTGACCGAGGGCGGCGCCGACATCTACGTCCACGCCAAGATCATGATCGTCGACGACGTCGCGCTCCGGGTCGGCTCGGCCAACTTCAACAATCGCTCGATGGGCCTCGACAGCGAGTGCGACCTCACCGTCGACGCGCGCGGCGGCGAAGCCGCGCGGCAGGCCGTGGCCGCGATCCGCGCCGACCTCATCGCCGAGCATTTCGGCCGCCGCGCCGAGGAGGTGGCGGCGCTGATCGCGGCGACCGGCTCGATCATCGCCACGATCGAGCGGCTGCGGGGGCCGGGGCGGACCCTGATCCCGTTCGAGCCGCCCGAGTTCAATGCCCTCGAACGGGAGATGGCCGACAGCGAGCGCCTCGACCCGGAGGGGCCGGACGAACTGTTCGAGAGGCGGGCGAGGCCGGGGCTGCTGGCGAGGCTGGGGAAGCGATGACGTCATCCCGGCGAAAGCCGGGATCTCCATGCGGAAAGGGCGCCGCGGCCAATCTCTAGGAGATCCCGGCTTTCGCCGGGATGACGGTAATCATCCGCGGGGATGAGGCGTTACGCCGCCATCGCCTTTTCGAGGTTGGCCCGGATCGCCTCGAAGAATTGCTCCGTGGTCATCCAGCTCTGCTCGGGGCCGACGAGGAGGGCGAGGTCCTTGGTCATCTGCCCCGCCTCGACCGTCTCGATGCAGACGCGCTCGAGCGTTTCGGCGAACTGGGTCACCTCCGGCGTGTCGTCGAACTTGCCGCGGAACTTGAGCCCGCCGGTCCAGGCGAAGATCGACGCGATCGGGTTGGTCGAGGTCGCCTTGCCTTGCTGGTGCATGCGGTAGTGGCGGGTGACGGTGCCGTGCGCCGCTTCCGCCTCCACGGTCTTGCCGTCCGGGGTCATCAGGATCGAGGTCATCAGCCCGAGCGAGCCGAAACCCTGCGCGACCTGGTCGGACTGGACGTCGCCGTCGTAATTCTTGCAGGCCCAGACGAACTTGCCGCTCCACTTCAAGGCCGAGGCGACCATGTCGTCGATCAGGCGGTGCTGGTACTCGATGCCGGCGGCTTCGAACTTCGCCTTGTACTCGGCGTCGTAAATCTCCTGGAACAGGTCCTTGAAGCGGCCGTCATAGGCCTTGAGGATGGTGTTCTTGGTCGAGAGGTAGACCGGCCAGCCGCGGTCGAGGCCGTAGTTGAAGCAGGCGTGGGCGAAGTCGCGGATCGACTGGTCGAGATTGTACATGCCCATGGCGACGCCGGAGCCCGGGAAGTCGAACACCTCGTGCTCGATCTCCTGCCCGTCCTCGCCGACCCACTTGATGGTGAGCTTGCCGGGACCTGGGACCAGGAAGTCGGTCGCCTTGTACTGGTCGCCGAAGGCGTGGCGGCCGACGACGATCGGGTCGGTCCAGCCGGGAATCAGCCGCGGCACGTTCCTGATCACGATCGGCTCGCGGAAGACGACGCCCCCCAGGATGTTGCGGATCGTGCCGTTGGGCGACTTCCACATCTTCTTGAGGCCGAATTCCTCGACCCGCGCCTCGTCGGGCGTGATCGTCGCGCATTTGACGCCGACGCCGTGCGCCTTGATCGCCTCGGCCGCCTCGACCGTGACCTTGTCGTCGGTCGCGTCGCGATTCTCCATGCCGAGGTCGAAATAAAGGAGGTCGACGTCGAGATAGGGGAGGATCAGCCGCTCGCGGATCCACTGCCAGATGATGCGGGTCATCTCGTCGCCGTCGAGCTCGACGACGGGGTTCTTCACCTTGATCTTGGCCATGGCGGCGGGGGCTTCCTCAGTGTGTGGTGTGCGGCGGCGCTCTAGGCGGGGACGGGGGGCGAGACAATGGGGTTGGGTTTTGGGTTTTGGGTTTTGGGCGCGTTCCAACCCGACACCGAACACCCAGAACCCAAAACCCAGTGCGGTTGTCACCGATGGTGGGCGCGCCTAAAGCCGCGCGCATGACCTCGCTCGAAAAACCGGATCTCGTCACCACCAACGTTCGCTACCGGATGCCCAGCGTGCACCCGGAGGGGCGCAAGTTCGTGGTGATCGCGGGGCTCATCGCCCTGTTCTTCTGGTGGGTGGTCGGCTGGAGCCCGGTCGGCTGGATCATGGCGGGCGTCACCTTGTGGGTCGCCGCCTTCTTCCGCGACCCGATCCGCACGACGCCGAAAGGGGACGGGCTGGTCATCGCCCCCGCCGACGGCATGGTGACGATGATCGCCAGCGTGCCGCCGCCCAGGGAGCTGGCCGGCGCGGACGGGCTCGGCGAGGCGCCGATGACCCGCGTCTCGATCTTCATGTCGGTGTTCGACGTCCACATCAACCGCGCGCCGATCGCCGGCGAGATCAAGCGGGTCGTCTACATCGCCGGCAAGTTCCTCAACGCCGACCTCGACAAGGCGAGCGAGGACAATGAGCGCCAGCATTTCCTCGTCGAGGGCGCCGACGGCACGCGGATCGGCTTCACCCAGATTGCCGGCCTCGTCGCCCGGCGCATCGTGCCGTGGGTGAAGACGGGAGACCATGTCGCCGCCGGCCAGCGCGTCGGCCTGATCCGCTTCGGCAGCCGCGTCGACGTCTATCTCCCTGCGGGCACGTCGTCGCGGGTGCTGCTCGGCCAGCGCACCATCGCCGGCGAGACGGTGGTGGCGAAGATCGGCGAGCACGAGGCGCGCGAGGGCGTCGCGCAATGAGCGAGGTCGCGTGAGGTCGTCCGACCGCCGCGGCATACCCTTGCGCGCGGTCGTCCCCAACGCGGTGACGGCGCTCGCGCTCTGCTCCGGGCTCACCGGCATCCGCTTCGCCATCGCCGGGCAATGGGGGCTGGCGGTCGGCGCGATCATGCTCGCCGCCGTCCTGGACGGCATGGACGGCCGCATCGCCCGCATGCTGAACGGGGCGAGCCGCTTCGGCGCGGAGCTCGATTCGCTGTCCGACAACGTCGCCTTCGGCGTCTCGCCGGCGATCATCATGCATTTATGGGTGCTGAGGGACTGGCCGCGCTTCGGCTGGATGTTCGCGCTCGCTTATGCGGTGTGCATGGCGCTGCGCCTCGCCCGCTTCAACGCGCGGATCGATGCCGAGGACCAGCCGCACAAGTCGGCGGGGTTCCTGACCGGCGTGCCGGCGCCGGCCGGGGCCGCGCTGATGCTGCTGCCGATCTTCCTGTGGCTGGCGAGCGGCCGCCACTGGACCTGGCTGCACGACTGGCGGCTGGTGGCGCCGTGGTCGGCCGTGGTCGCCTTCCTGGCGATCTCGAGCCTCGCGACCTTCTCCTGGACCTCGTTCCGGCTGCGCCGCAACGTGCGGCTCGAGGCGATCGTCGTCATCGCTCTGGTGGGAGGCGCCTTGTTCACGGCACCATGGGAGACGCTGAGCGTCGTGACCTTGCTCTACGCGCTGACCATCCCCGTCAGCGTGCTGAGCTACGCCAGGGTCAAGCGGCAGCGCGCGGCCGGCGCGTGGCGTAGGCCGGAGCGGAGCGGGCGGCCGCCGGCGCCTTAGGCGCAGCGCCCCACTCGCCGCGCAGGGCGAGGAGGATTTCGCGCCAGTGAGCGGCGACCGTCATGTGGAGGACAACGGCCGCGAGCAGCAGCATCGCCAGGAAGAACGACGCGGCGAGCAGATAAGTCACAGGTTTTCCCCTTTTTTATCCACAGCTTGCCCAACGCGCGGGCTGCGGGTTCGATCCATATTGCGTCGGGGCGGGATAGTGTTCGTGGTTTGTTCGAGTGTCAAGCGGGGTTTTGGGTTCTGGGTTTTGGGTTTTGGGTTTTGGGTTTCAGCTTGGCGACGCCCCACACCCAACACCCAACACCCAACACCCAACACCCAACCCGACCTTGATTTCTCCCGCTTCCCCGCCTAAGTGCCCGCGCATTCCACATGCGTGGCCATCATACCGGTGCCCGCCGAAGCTCTCTCGAGCGAAGGCGGGTCTCTCGGCCGCGCAGAGGTAAGAACCGGAAGGAGAAACGATCATGGCGTCCACCGACGTCAGCATGCAGGCATTGCTCGAGGCCGGAGCGCATTTCGGCCACCAGACCCACCGCTGGAACCCGAAGATGAAGCCGTATCTGTTCGGCGATCGGAACGGCGTCCACATCATCGACCTCTCGCAGACCGTGCCGCTCTTCGCGCGCGCGCTCGACTTCGTGCGGCAGACCGTCGCCCATGGCGGCAAGGTCCTCTTCGTCGGCACCAAGCGCCAGGCGCAGGA
>Ga0213876_10000934_pt1 | contig 19270 bp, 20 predicted proteins | sample BarmaccomBMRX_R9_FD_160113 | JGI IMG/M metagenome (GOLD analysis project Ga0213876, IMG submission 160113) | Root-associated microbial communities from Barbacenia macrantha in rupestrian grasslands, the National Park of Serra do Cipo, Brazil - RX_R9 | ecosystem: Host-associated > Plants > Roots... | reverse complement strand
CCCCCGATGACCTCATAAAGCAGTTGCTAGAGTCGCCGAGCGAGACGGCGCGCGAGCAGGCCGTGATCTTCATGCAGACCGACCCCCGCTACAAAGGCGCGATAGTTCCCGCCGTCGCCGCACGGCTTCAATTCATGCGGGATAAGGCCATGCAGCGATTTACAAGCGCGACACTGGACGCGCCGGACTTCGGACGCCTGCGCCGAGAGCCGACGGCCATCTATTGGTGCTTGCGAGAGCAGGACATTGTAAGACTTCGCCCGCTCACTTCCCTTTTCTTCACAGTCTTACTTGAGCAGCTTGCGGGAGAGCAAGCCGAAGGGTTGAGCGGCGTACCCGTTACCATGATGCTTGATGAGTTCGCCAATATCGGAACGATACCCGACTTTGAAACGACGATCTCACTTGCACGCGGTCGCGGCGTTGCCCTTTGGCTAGGTGTGCAGAGCCTTTCGCAGCTTGATAAGGCTTACGGCCACTCTAACGCACAAACCATCATCACGAACTGCTTAACCAAGGTTGCGCTTCATGCTCTGGATTACAACACGGCGAGATATGTTTCTGACACTCTCGGAGAAAGTACCATTGTTGCCAAGCGTCACGGCTTCTCTTTTTCTCCCACCGGCCTAGTCAGTGTGAGCAGGCACGGCACAGAGCATAGGAAAATGCTAATGACGCCAGATGAGGTAATGCGTTTGAGCGAGACAGAGGCGATTGTTAGAACCGGCAACAAGTACCCGATGAAGCTCAGAAAGGGCTACTACGACGAGCCAGCTAATACCGCGCCCGCGTCTGCGCTCGGCGAGGCAATCACAAAAGACTTCCCTCCCCTGGTACTAGCAGACGGGGCGACGGCGAAAGACACGATTGACATTCTGTGAGTTGAACTAAGAGGCGAGAGTTATGTCTGGAAGTAATTTGAGGGTAGTTGTGGTAGATAAGACGGAGAAGCGTAAAACAGGACCATGCCAGATTACAAGGACGCCAGCAGCTACTAGGTCGCCTATAACCGGAACAGTGAAGAAATATAAAACCCGCCTTTGGTTCTCCGCTAAAGAGGATGAGTTGACACCATCACAGGCTAACAATGCTCTGACAGGCAGCAGCCAGCCCTATTACGACGAGATTTTTATTATCGTCATCTCTCTTGGAAAGAGCGAGCGGGAGCGGTTCGCCGGTAGTGATGATGCGTTTTGCCAAGTGTTGCGCGCCGCCACTATCGCAGCAATGAAGGCATTAGCAATAGCGGTTGAGGCTCAATATCTTATTTGGGTTGCACGCGCACATCCCGACTACCCAAATCCATGCGTCAAGGTTCTAATCAATCGGTATGTTGGCGACTCATACCATTGGTGGCTACTCAAAAGATTCCCGCGTCAGATGCGATCACATTGGTTAAAGCAGGAGCAGCCTGGCGATCCGCGAATAACCGTAAGCGGTGGTTGTGGAAATGCTTTTCTCAGAGTGTTTGATGAAGCAATAAATAACAATAGCGAAAGAGAGAAAGACCATGCACCTTATCAAAGTTGAATTTGAGGCGGGCTATAATGTCCTTATCAATGGAGACCTTATCAAGCAAGTACATTATTGGCATCCCGTACAGGATAATCCACAGGCCGGAGCTTCATGGTCAGCGCAAGTTGCGAAACTTGAAATCAGATATAGCGAGACAGAAAAGATAACTTTTGAAGGAGAGCAAGCGGAAAAGGTCTGGAAAGCCTTAAATGCTAACGTGAGCGATGTGTAGGAAAGGCTTTCTAGTACCACAAGATCTTGTGTTCACCATTTCGACACGATAAGCCTTTAATTGTCACGGAAGGCTTTTTCAGCGACGAACGGCCACCACATTATCTTGTTGTTTGACTTCAAAAATTATTCCCATTCAGATGAGCCGCGACGGTTCAGACACAAAGCGCGTCCGATAATTTTTTATTATGTTATTTTTGCCTCAAGCAGCTCTGCCGGGATTGGGCATCCTTGCTCAACCCAGTGCCTGACGTTTTGCTCTGCCTCTTCTAATTCTTCATCTGTGAAGTGGCTAAAGAACTCAGCCATTTCTTCACATTCTTTACAAAGGCCGTCACCGCCTTCTTCAAGCTCTCGCCCACACTCGAAGCATGTTTTTTTGTGCATCTTGTTATCTCTCTCGGTTAGTATTTCTTTCTCTCTCAAATATGGGCTGTATTTACAAGCCCACTCAAGTTAGCGTCAAAAAACTTTGTGCAACCGCAACGTCCACATGATAGAGCAACGTAAATGACAGGTGGTGTACTGGCATCGAATGTCATTTCATAAATGGTAGTGTCCTCTGCTTTCTGCGGAATAGCTGAGACAATATCGGGCGTAAACTCATTTGATTTACAAACTTCACAGTTAAGATTTTTCACCCCTGCAACCTGCTCTAGCCATTCATTGAAACGCTGTGCTTGTTGCTGACTGATAGCCATATAAAGTTTCCTTTCGCCATAATGAGGCCGCGTCATGAGAGCGCGAAAACCTCTCGATCTATTTTGACAGTCCAATAACTGCCATTGAGTTAGCTATGCGTGTTCCCTGTTCAGTCCTGCGGTCGTAACCTCAAGCATTTGCTCTTTAGTAAGAATTTGAGAATTGGGAAAATTTCGCCGGAAGTGTTCTAGCATTTTCCGATAGCGATCAAGACAGGGACAGTGGCTATTGTATTTGTCGCGCTCTATGACATCGGTAAACCGGTCATCATGTTTAGCGAGGAACGCTATATAGCCCATCTCACCAGCTTCGTTATTCCCATCAAACCCTAAGAACTTAATCTGCCATTCTTCGATTCCGCTCTTATCCTCCAACCGCTTATAAGAATCATTCAGGACCCGGAACATAGAAAGTATATCAAGTATCTCGCGGGTCTCTTCTGTACTCATTGGAGCATCAATAAACTGATCTAGAATGTAATAGTGAAATTCATACCCGCTTTCAAGAATCCTTATACACTTCTGGTAGTAGTCTGCCTCCCCTTCTCTATCCAACAGCGCAAGGATTCTGTATTGATTGATAAGGAACAACCGCTCTTTTTTAGTCAGCTCTATTCTGTCGCTCATATTTGTTCCTAGCATGACAATTTTATTCACCGTTAGCCTTCTGTTGTTCGAGGTATGCCGCGAGGTTGTTCCAATACATTTGCCTTTGGTTTGATCCGCCTCGGCGTCGTGTTTTTCCTCTCGATTTACCCGCAAGTGTTTTTTTAGCTGCTGGTACTGGCAGAGGAAGTAAGCGCGGGCGAGTTCGTAGAGCTTCTAATAAATGCTGATGAGCTGCTTGGTCTTGTACAGCTGTTATCAATTGCTTGCCATCCTGCACGGTGTTGTAAATAGATAAGCCTACATTGCCTAATAGGAGCAGTGATAATAGGTCATCCCAAAAGGTGGTTTCCCTTTTCCTATCCATCTCTGCTGTGTGCTGCTCAAGCCACTTAAAACTTTTGCTCACGTTAGAGATGTCGGCGATCACTTTTTCGCCAAGCTGTTGGATGCGAGCATCGTGCGCGGTTGTAATCGCTTCATAAAGCATATCTGTATTTCCTTTCAAGACTCGTCATGACGATCTGCGTTCGTTATGCGCGAAAGCTTCTCAATCCATTTTGACTACCGAGACGAGCCGAAGGCGAGTGTAGCGACGCGCCACACAAGCCAATGAATATTCGACGCTCCGCGCGGAGCGTGACCCGTTCGCCTCTCGTTGCCCCCAATGTTAGGTGCGGAGAGCCAGAATGTAAAGATATTTTCCGTAGTGCTTCAGTAATTAAATTGACTTAATAATTTCTACTAAGAGCGGCTCAAAATTCTACTGTTAATATTTAAAATGCTTGCTAAAACCCTGTATTTAGTTATAATCGGCTTTTGTTTATAGCGTAAAAGTGAAATCTATGAGTAGGAGTAGAACAACTAAACGAGTGCCAACCGCCAGAAGACCTCGGCGGTCATATTCTCTCGTGGACGAACCTGATTCCAATTAGACGTATTGGGCTTAATAAAGCAAAGCAGGCCGTCACGAGGACATCTTCTCGTGACGGCTTTAATTTTGGTGCGCCGACCATTGACGGCGTAGATGTGGAGGTAGAGGAAAGTAATGGCTAAAGACAATAAGGGTAAGTTTCAGTTTGTGTTTCTTAATCTTGAAGGAGATGAGGAAACAATTCAAGAGGCAGTTCGCCAAGCAGGAGTGATCCTAAATCGCGGAATGTCCCCTTCTCAGCCACCGCGAACGCTTATTGCCGTGCCTGTGCCGCAACCAAAGGCTTTAGAAAATGGCAGCCAGAATGGAGCCAACGCCCAAGGCGAGCTGGTCTATGAGATTGTGGATGAGGAGTCCACATCTACTAACGGGGATGCTTCTGGTAGCTCTGCCGCGTCCGCAGCCGCAAAGCCAAAGCGTGAGAGGAAAGCACCTCGCACACCGGCATTACTGAAAGGTTTCGACCCTAACGCCGCAGAGGTGTCATTAGAGAACTTTGCTAGTCAAAAGGATACGTCTAACGCATCTACTCAATTCAATAAATACTTAGTGATTGCGGCGTGGTTCAAGAAGTACAAAGAGGTTGACGAGATTAGCAACAGTCACATCTATACGTGCTTCCAACTCTTGAAGTGGACGGCTCCTGATAATATGAGCCAGCCTTTTTGGGATATGAAAGGTAAGCACAGCTATTTCGAGAAAGGCTCTAAGAACGGCGCATGGGCAATTACCATCATCGGTTTAAATGAGGTGGACAAGATGGCCGCTAAGAGCAACACGGAGGAGTAAAGTGTCTTCAGAGCTATCAAGCCTAGTTCAAGGCATCAAGGAGTTTAAGACGTGGAACCATGCGGAGAAAATTAAATTCTTCGCATGGTTCATTCATTCAAACAAGGGACAGGCGCGCTTGAGTGCCGCCGACATTGGACGTTGCTATGCTGATCTTCACCTGGAGAGACCATCGAATATCAGCCCGTTCCTCACCAATATGACCAAACAGAAGCCCAAAGTAGCCCTCAAAGACACGCAGGGTTATTACTTGGTCGGAACTGTACGGGATGAGTTTGAGGCCAAATACGGGCAACGTGAAATCACTGTACAGGTAACTAAACTTTTGTCAGAGTTGCCAAACAAGATTCCTAATGTAATCGAGCGAGACTTTTTGAGCGAGGCTATCATCTGCTATCGGCATGGGGCATTCCGCGCGGCAATTGTAATGTGCTGGAATCTGGCTTATGACCATCTATGTGATTATGTACTTAAAAATCACTTGGCAGCATTTAATACAAGGTGGCCGGTTAGATTTCCCGGCCAGCACAAGAAAGCGCGCGTGGCCGCTATCACAATTAGGGATGACTTCTCAGAGTTAAAAGAGCATGAAATGATAGAGGTGTGTAAATCAGCCAATATAATATCTGATGATATGTTCAAGATACTTAATGAGAAACTAGGCAGGCGAAATACTGCTGCACATCCCAACGCAGTGAAGATCACGCAGCTCCAAGCCGAGGATTTCGTTTCGGATTTGGTTAATAATGTCGTTTTAGCGCTTGTCTGATTTTCAATTGTAGTGCCGAAAATAAGTGAACGGGGATGCCAGCTTTTGGAGCGGTATCCCCGTTCAGATTCGGTCACTGTCCTCACCCCAGCAACCGATGAGCAGAAGGATTTACCTACTGCTTAGTTGCGCGACATAGTAGATAAACTGAGGATAAAGCGCAACGGGCGTATATCACATTTTCACTTTACACTTGTTGGATCAACCGCAGTGATGCTGGAAAATCGCTTAAAGTCGTTAGTGTTGAATGTCAAAATATGCGTGAGCTTATGAGCCATCATTGCGGCGACGAGCCGCGCGTCATGTGAAGGCTTGCCCATCACTTGATGCTGCACGACAAGTTTTTCCCACTCGGTATAGATCACCGGAATATCACGCCGAAAAACGAAGAATTTTTTAAGACGCTTTAGTTCCTTTGCAGCATCAGCGACAGACAGTTCTAACCCATTAGCAGATATGGGGCGCGTAGCGACCGCCCAAAACTCGATTAAGTTCTGCGGAGTGATGCAAAGGCTTTCACCTCTTTGCTTGAGCTTCAACGTCGCGGCCACCGCATCTTGATGCATCGGGTGATGAGGTTGTGCGCTCCGCAGCAGCACGTTCGTATCTACCAGATAGCTCATAGCTGGCTATCTTCCCTCTCCCTATAGATACTCTCGCGGCTATCATCGGCAGGCGGTGCGGTAATGTAGTCGTGGCTGTTTGCCCATTCTTGAAACTCCCGCATCCATTCTTCGAGTGTTGCCGTTCCAGCGAAGGCCTCTCCTTCCCCACCGTTCAAGTTTTCTTCAATGACAGACTCTAGGAACTCTTCGACAGGTACGCCATGTGCTTCGGCTTGCTCGACAGCACGCGCTTCAACTTCCGGCTTTAGTTCTAATGTGACACTCATATTTTGCCACCCATTCTATCGGTTAGGTATTGCTCAGTCAGCGACGAGACCACGCAAGCATTATAGCCTAGCTTACCTTTTTTCGTCGTGATCGTTTTCGCTTCTTTGGTCTATTTCTCCACGCAACGACAGCCTGATAAATCGTAGCTAGAGTAGTAATAATTGAGAGCGCAAATTCTATCTTCATCAGACCGGCCTCCTAACCCGGTCTAATCTATTTACACCACCTTCCAGATTAAATGTTGAGGGACACATTGATTTGAAGGCACGAAACCCGCGAAACGAAGGCGCGAAATGTATTGCCCGACTTCGCGCCTTATGATAAAACCCCAATATGGGCATGAACAAAAAAGACGCCGCAGCCTATCTCGGAATCTCCACGCGCCAACTTGAGAATTACGCCCGTCAGGGACGCTTGAGCGTTCGTAAGGAGAGGGGCAGGACCGGAGATATAGCTATTTATGATGATGATGAATTGAGCCAACTGAAAAGCGAACTGGACGCCAAACGCGGATTAATTCAAGGCGCAGTAGTACGCGAGCCAGCCGCCAGCGGTGCAGCAAGCGCAACGTCCGAAAGCTCCGCAATGGTTCGCGCCTCTGCGTCTGAGATTTCGCAGCTTGCCCCGCACGAGTTCATAGATCAGCTTGCCGCCGCGATACTGGCGAGACAGGCTGAGCAGAAAAAGCAGAGGCAGGAGCCAACGATCAACGAGCTGGCCGCCAAGCCTCTTTTGACTCGCGCTGAGGCGCAACGATACACCGGCTTGAGTAGAGAGCTGTTACATGAGGCTGTCACGTCCGGCAAAGTAAAAGAGGTAAAGCTAGGCCGAGCCTATCGGATGAAGAAGGCAGAACTGGATAAATATATCAAAAGTTTATGATGCAAGAAGGACTGCACCTGAAAGCAAGCAATGTTGCCCCTGAAGGCGCGAGGTGTTGCACCTGAAAGTAAGTTTTTCGGCGAAGAGGCGGGGATGTCGCGCGGATTTTCAGGCTTATTTAACGTTGCACCTGAAAACAAGAAGTGTTGCACCTGGAGGTAAGCGTGTGCAATTACCACGTACTTACGGGAGCGCTACCACGTACTTACAGGTGCATTACCACGTACTTACGGGAGCGCTACCACGTACTTACGGGAGCGGAAAAAGGGCTTAAATTTATGATTTCTCTTGCTTTATCAGACCCTAGACTGTATTAGACTATTTAGACAACAACAACAGAGGCAGTTGTTGCTGATTCCTCATCTGAGAAAGGCAGCGCATGACTGAGCAGCTTGAGCTAATCCCGCAGAACACGATCAGGATTGAAACTGCGCTCTCACGCTTCCCCGTTCATAAATTAGCGAGGCGGCGAGGCAATATCATTATTGATATTCGGGAAACCACTAGCACCGGAGAGATTAAAACAAAGTGGGAAGTTGACTATCCGAGAAAAGCAGGGCAGCCCGGCCCCCTCGCTTACAAAGTAGATACACTTATCGTTAATCGGAGGATTGACGACGAGCGGCCATCAATCCCGAAGATCATCAAGCTAGGAAGCCTCAGCGAAATTTGCCGAGAGCTAGGAATGCCAGCTAGTGGGAAGAATACCAATCACGTAAAAAAAGCCCTTCGTCAAAATGCCTTCGCAGGTATTACTGCGAAGATAACCTACAGAGCAACCAACGGAGCAGAACGGAGTATAGAAGCAGCCTTCACACGATATAGCGTCATCTTCACTGGCGAGAGGTTCGAGGACGGCAGGAAAGCTAATGCGGTCTATCTAATTTTGAATGACGTTTACATGAGGATTCTAAATGAAGCACAGACCCGCCCGCTCGATTACGATTACTTGCGCGATCTCCCACCAGCAGCACAACGATTTTATGAGCTGATAGGCTTTCAGATTTACGCTGTTCTAAAGCACGAGCGCCCACGCGCTAGACTTTCCTACGCTGACTTTTGCACACGCGCCCCACAGACTCGCTACAACGATTGGGAGCACGTCCGAAAGCAGATGTACAAAGTTCATGCCCCACATCTGAAATCTGGATACTTGGCAAAAGTAGAATTTCAGGAGCAGTACAGTGAGAGCGGAGAATCGGACTGGCTCATGTTCTATACACCAGGGCGCAGAGCACAGGCTGAGTTTAGAGAGGCCAGCAGGAAGCCGCGCGCACTTCCGCGACCCCAAGCCACGAAAGCCATGAAACCGAGCCGCGAAACGCCCGAACCTATGCCGGCAGCCGCGAGCGAGCCGCGACCGGCAGAGGTGATCCACGAGGCCGACGCCGCCAGCGAGCAGCTTGTGCGTAAGCTAGTGAGCTTCCACCTGGCAGAAACGACAGCCAGAGAATTAGTCAGGGATTACCGAAAATCGGTTGAGCTTCAATTAAAAGCTTTGCCTTACCGGAACACAGGAAAAATCAAAGACCTCGCATCTTGGCTGATAAAGGCCATCCGGGAGAATTACGAGCTGCCCGAACAAATCAAGGCCGCGCTGGAGAAGGAACTGGAAGTTAAAAGGCAGTTAGCCAAGCGTGAGGCAGAACAAGCCCGCCAGAGCCGCAGGGAAGTCCTACAACCAGCCTTTTACGATTATCTGAGGACGAGGGATAGGCAGCTTCAGGATGAGCAGAAAGAGGCTTATAGAACGTTTTTAGAAAAAGAGGCAGAGGAGCGGTCGGAGATCGAGAATAGCCGCGTTTATAAGCCAAGATTGAAGGAGCGATTACTAGCTGACTTTGACCACGAAGAGAGCCACCTTTCCCGGCTCAGAGAATTTTTTCAAGAGCCAACCTTTGATGAATGGCTAGAGCAACAGTCAACGGTGTAATTGTAATTCATCACCAAATAAGGAACAGTCTAGCGATATGTCCTCATTTATTTCGTATGTCCAAATATCGCCTACTAACCCGTGTGCTGAGACATACAACCAAACACCACTTTTAGCAGAAACAGTTGTTGAACTGTGAGCAGGGAGCATGATTGAAATGTCATCACCAATGGAAAACTTTAGCTCTGCTTTTGTTTTATTTCTTAAATGCAGCTTTATTTCCGACATTTGCCACTCCTTTATCGGAAGTATAACCCCGACACAGGGGGCATGATTTGGGGAGACGAGACGCACGGAAAGAGGAGACAAATCACTAAGCTTCCGATCTCCCTGATTGAATAAGGTGTTAGGCTCGGACGATTATCCTGATCGACAAGGTAATCATTAGTAGCCAGAACAGAAGCAATATGCAGTACAAGCCTCGCACTATGTAAATAGATTTAGATATAGCTTTCTCTGATCGTGAAGTAATTTGCTTATAGCCTAAAAGCTTTTCTAGCTCCTGACCTCTCTTTCTGTTTTTACTCAACACTTCTTCGACTAGATATTCATAATGAAAAAACAAAATTGTAATCAATACTCCGCCGATTCTCGCCCCAAGTTTTATGAAGTCTGAATTACTTGATTGTGCCCCAAACAAACTGAAGGCAATGGATATAAGACCACCAAAAGCAACAAAGTAAACTGGGAAGATGGCAAAGCGCAAAGCACTATAATGGCGAATATTGTTGTTTACCTCAGTATATTCCTGCCTTAGTCCTTCGAGACAAGAAATACTTTGTGTGTTTTTCGCAAGTGGAATATATGGATCGCTTAAAGTTATTCGTCGAACTAATATCATCACAGCAACCAGAGAAGTCAAGAAACTGCTAATGCTGGTTCTATTGTCTCTTTTATCAATTGCTTCTTTCATCACACAACGAGAGTTTAACGCATAGTAGATATACTATTAGCCGTAAGGCTATTTTATAGAATTACCCGTTTCCCCTTTTTGGGGTAACGACTGAGAAGCTAAGTAGCTTAAGGTGCGAAAGCCACGAAACGAGGGCGCGAAATGTCTTGCGAGGCTTCGTGCCTTGTGATAGAAATAGTGTTGGAAGGGAAGGGAAAAGCGAACGAACAAGGTGGTCTTGTCGTCGCCTTCCCCAACCCCGCTGGCAGGTCGTGATGACTTGCCATCCCCGAACCCACCCTCTCGAACGTTCAACTTGGCGGTCGCCGTTCGAGATGCCGAGGCGCATGGTACTACAACGATAACGGGCTTTCCACAAAACGGAAACCAACTACTGATTAGCGACGAGGCAGGTGCATTATTTGGGGAGACGATAAGAACAAGTGAAAGGAGCGTCAAAACGAAGCAGGGTATCTATACCCTTCAAACTTAATATCTCTCACTCTTATCTTACAACTCACAACTGACCAAAAGACCGCCAACCACCGGCGAGGGGATTCGCCCACCTTTACCCTAAAGGAGTTCGCTATGAAATCGCAGCGCATCCCTGCCTGTCTTTGGCAGAGTTTTGTCCTGCTGGCGGTCGCGTTGTTCATCTTCACGCCCTCAGCATTTACCCAACAATCAAACGGCGCAGACCTGAGCGGCTATGTCCGCGATTCACAAGGGGCAGTTATCGCCGGAGCAGTCGTCACAGTCAGAAGCACCGAAACGAACGCAACGCGCACGGCCACAACGGGCGAGGAAGGGAAGTATCAGTTTATAAATCTGCTTCCCGACAAATACGAAATCACGGTTGAAGCTACTAATTTCAAGCGCGCGGTTATTCCTGCTGTGACTCTGACAGTAGGCCAGCGCGCAGACCTTAACATCACTTTGGAGGTCGGCGCGGTCAGTGAGACAGTAATGGTTTCTAGCGCAGCTCCTGAAATTGTTGAGCAGACCCGTACAGCAGTTGTGACTACGGTTGACCAGCAGCGCATTGATAATCTGCCGGTGAATCAACGCGACTATCTTTCAATCGCACTTACCACCTCGACTGTAGGCCGCGACAACGGACGAACCATCGGCCCCGCGCCGACTTCGGGCTTAAACTTCGGCGGCCAGCGTGGACGCTCAAATCTTGTCCAAGTTGACGGCGCAGACTATACGGATAACTCTATCAACGCCGCGCGCTCGACCGTCTCCCAGGAGGCGGTGCAGGAATTTCAAATTATCAGTAATTCCTATGCGCCAGAGTTCGGACGTGCGACAGGCGGCGTTGTCAACGTCATCACCAAGGGCGGCACAAATGACTTTCGCGGGAATATCTTCGGCTTTGTTCGTCACAAGAGCTTTCAGGCGCGCAATGCTTTCGCGCCGATCATTGACGGCGACCCGGACAAAGCCCCTCCGTTCACGCGCGCACAATACGGCGCGACGTTCGGAGGCCCTATCAAGAAAGACCGCACTTTCTTTTTCATTTCATTTGAACAGCGAAGGCGTCAGGAGTCGGGATTCTTCACCTCTGATGTATCGAGCAGCTTAGGCGGAAGTCTCACGATTGGCGCACCGTTTTTGCCCTTTACTAACACCTACACCAACCTAACGGCAGCACAGGTTGCTTTCATTCAAGGCGAGCTGGCGAGCGGCAACGCGGTGCGAATCCAACGCGCAATCACGTATGCTACTTTCGCCTCATCAGGCGGGCAGATCGGTTTGAATGGCGTCAGCACGTTACGCAGTCCGGGCGGCGCGATTCCGGCAGGGCAGATTATCGGCGGTCGCTTCTTCCTATCGGGTGTGCCGGTCCCGACCCTTGCCAATAACGGTATCTTGCCCGGATTCACGACCATTAACGAGAATGGTCAACCTATTGCTTTTCGCCCCCTCAATCAGCTCCCGCGCATCTTCCCAATTTCAGAGGCTACAACCTTCTTTTCCGTGCGCGGCGACCATTCGATCAATTCCAGCAATCAGTTGACCTTGCGCTACAGTTTCAATCCTAGTGACCTAACAGGCATACAGGATGAGTCTCAGAATCAAGTCTTAGGCCAGAATGACTTTTCACGCACAGGCATTCAAAAGCTGCGCGATACGGCTTTCGTCGCTTCGCTGACTTCGACGCTATCAAGCAACGTGGTTAATGAAGCTCGCTTTAACTTCGGACGGCGCAAAGCAAATTTTGACTCGCAGACACCCGGCGCAGCAATTCAGATTTCAGGAGCGGCTTTCATTGGCTCCAACCCCTTCTCGCCGGTAGATCGAGAGGAAAAGCGTTTTCAGTTTGCCGATAATGTAAATTGGGTGCATGGCAGCCACAATTTCAAGTTCGGTGCTGAGGCCAACCTGATTAGTGTTGATGCGCGCTTTGATCTGAACTTTCCCGGCCTCTTCAATTTCGGTGAAGTCTCAGCCGGAGCACTCGGCGGTTTTATCCCCGGCCTCTCTCCCACCGCGCCGTCTTTAACGCCGGTGCAGGCTTATGGTCTAGGCGTGCCCAGCTCCTTCATTCAAGGCTTTGGCAACCCAAACAGCACAATCAAGAACCGCCCCCTTGCTTTCTTCGCTCAGGATTCATGGAAGATTCGCCGGAATCTGACGCTAAATTATGGCGTGCGCTACGATGTGGAATTGACGGACACGATTGCTCCTATTGGCCTCAGAGACCCGCTAACGGGCATTGCTTTATCACCCGCCGACTTACAGGCCGCGCAGGACGCTCTTAACGTGCAGCAGGGCTTGCCACGCGATACGAACAACTTTGCGCCGCGCGTCGGTCTAGCTTGGGACATCAACAACAACGGCAAGACCGTAATCCGCGCCGCCTACGGCATCTTTTACGATCATCCGTTGCTGGCTATTGCTTTCAATTCTGACATAGCAGATGCCGCGCAGCAGCAGCAATTCACCACCGTTATTCCCGGCAGCCCATCGCCGACCGCATCCTTGAATCTCTTGCAGATATTTCAAGGGACGGTATGCTCTGCCGCTACTAGCTCTCCGCTTTGCCCACCGATGACGAATACTCCGGGTGTCGCGGCCAGCGCGCAGTATTTGCCCGGACAGATCCGCTTCAATGACCAGACCTTTGTAGGATTCGGGCCTGTCCTGCCCTTTACGTTGGCTGTGAGCAAAGATTTTGAGTACGCCTATGCCAACCAAGCTAACCTGACAGTTGAGCGCGAATTAACGAAAAATATGTCGCTCTCTGCCAGCTACATTTTTGTTGGCGCGCATCATCTGCCACACCCGCAGGACGTGAACGCCCCGCGTACCGACCTGCTAATTGAGAATTTCAGACGTTTTGCTGGCCGTGATCCAGTGAGCAATTCTGAAGCTCTTTTCTTCTCGCTGCCGGCAGCTTGTCCGGGCGTGGGATGCCCTACTGGATTTACGGTCATCATCCCCGGACTTCTAGGCCGTAATGCAGCAGGGCAGGGAATTATTTCGCCGGTAGCAGCTAATTTCTTCCGTCCGAGCGCGCCCAATTATTTCTTTGTGCGAGCTGCTACGGGCGGCGCAGTAACGCCCGCGATATTTAATGCGTTGCTGGCAGCTAGCAACACTTTACGCACCCCCGGCCCTATCTCTCCGTTCGGAGATGTGAGCGCGCAGCTCTCAGACGGAAACTCTAACTACAATGCAATGAATCTGGAATTGAAGAGGCGATTTTCAAATAATTTTCAGTTCCTTGCGTCTTACACTTGGTCGCACTCAATAGACGACTCTTCGGACTTGCAAACTCTACTCAAGCCACAGGACAACCGCAATTTCCGAGCAGAGCGCGCAGACTCACTTTTTGACCAGCGCCACAGGTTCGTCTTTAGCGGTGTATTTTCATCGCCGGATAAGTGGCGCACTTCGAGCAGCACATGGCGGCGCATTCTCGCAGATTTTACAGTCGCGCCGATCTTGGAAATCTCGTCTGGCCGACCGTTCAATATCATCACCGGAGCGGATACTAACGGCGACCTACAAAGCTCAAATGATCGTCCGAGCGTCGGAGCAGACGGAACACTCTTTCTACCCGGAGTCTTTACGAGCGGAAATTTGAGACGAAACGCGGGCATCACGCACGGCTACGCCTCGCTGGATATGCGTCTGACCCGCACGATCCGTTTTAGTGAGCGTGTGCGACTTGAGGTTATCGCTGAGGGCTTCAATCTTTTTAATCGTTTCAATGAAGCTGCGGCCAACCCGTTTTTCACGGAAGTTAATGCTTTCGGTGAACGTAAGGGCGGACTCTATTACAGTCGCCCAACTGCGGCCAGCGATGCGCGGCAATTTCAGTTCGGTTTGAGGCTGAGATTTTAGCTTAACTGACAAAGAAAAGAGCGAGGCCGTCAGATTCAATCTGACGGCCTCGCTCCTGAAACTTTTGGCTTGTTATCGAGGTGGAGAAGTAATCGCATCGAATGCGCGATTGAAGAGATAGACACCAAGCCCTGCACCGGACCCAAGAGCGAAAAGAAGATGATAGATTGACGGCGGATCGGTGAAAACTTCATTCAGATTCCACCAGATGAAAAGCACCCCGACAACGGTAATGATAAGCGTCTTCATTTCTCACCTTCCGAATGCTTAGGAGAATGTTTTTGACGCTGTATCGCACTGCGCTCTATCACAGCAGCAACTTCCGGTGAATGAGAAATACGCAGAGCATGTTGCTGCCGCCATGCTTCGCTCCGCTTGATCGCAGCAGCAACTTCCGGTGAGGGTGTCATGTCAATGTGGGTTTTTTTGTTAGTCATAAATCCTCATACTTTAACTACCAGCTTGGGCTTCAGACGCCCGCCTGGCGCGTCCTTTGCCGGTGAACTCTTTGAACGCAGCATCACGCTCGAAAATACGCTCAAGCGCGCGATTGATTACGCTGTCTGTTGTGGGCCGAATGCCGTTCGTTTTCTCGATGAAATCACGGTATTTTTCAAGCTGCGTGTTGATAGGTTCCTCGATCTCAACTTGCGTCTTAACGGTCTTGATAGGGACGGCAAAATCAAGCATCGGTTTTTTAGGTTTCTTTGAAGGCATTTGTTTGTCCTCTCAGATGTATGTGAGTTATGCAATTTAATCGGAGCTGCAAACTCGTTTGTTTGCATTTAAATCTTCTACTCATTTTTAACACTTAATGCAACAGAAATTTTGCGCGCGAATTGTGATGAGTTTTGAAGTGCAATTTTTGTGAGCAAAAGTTAATAGATGAAAGTGAACAAAATAATGACCGAAGGAAATTGCTACTGCACCTTGAGGGGAGACCATTCAATGTAGATTGAGGAAAACGACTATCGCACTTGTAGGGAAAAGGCCGAAAGGATGCTCTGCATCCGAATTTTATCATACGTCACCCCAAATTTTGGGATACGCTTTGTTACGTTTGTTTACATGCGAAAAATAAAGTTCTAGCCAACTAATACAAAAATGTGTTACGTTTGTCTTGAGTTCAATTTTGGCCGCTTGAAAGCGATCTGCTATGCCCCCAAAGAGCCAGCCTGTCAAGAAAAATAAAACTCATCTCATCGGATTCCGAGTTGATGATGATGCTTACAGTGAGATCGAAAACCGCGCTTTGCTGGCGGGAAAGTCGCCCAACGATTGGTGCAGGGATGAGCTGTTAGCGAGGCTTGCTGATGGCACTCCACTAACTACAAACGAGGAATTGATACACCAAGAAGTTATTATTTTTGGCAGCGTGATGGCACGTTACTTCGACTTATTAGCAACAAAACAACTGACTCCTGAGAACAATAAACAGCTAAAAGAGTTCCTACTTAAAGAGCGAAAAGAGGTCTATCAAGCCTATTTCTCCAAGCGCAAGGAAGGCAAATAATCCTCCATGATGACCATGAGCAAAGCCTTGAGCGCGGCGGGAGCGGTGACGTATTTCAAAGATGAATACGCGCACGCGAGGGGCAGCTATTATACCGAAGAGGGTAAGTCTGTAGGACGATGGAGCGGGCAACTGGCCGAGGTTTTCGGACTCTCAGGAGTAGTCAACCGTGAGGACTTCGAGCGGCTTTGTGAAGGGCAAAGCCCGACGACCGGCGCGCAGCTTGTGAGGCATGTAAAGCGTCATGAGCGCATCAACAAACATGGTGAAGAAATAGAAACTGGCGGGCATCGTGCCGGATGCGACATCACTTTCAGCGCACCCAAAAGCGTATCTCTGGCCGCGCTTGTTGGCGGCGATGAGCGTATCAGAGAGGCGCACGCAGAAGCGGTCACAACAGCCTTGCGCGAGATCGAGAAGTACGCGCAGGCGCGGCTAGGCGGGAACGCGAAGGCTGAAACTACCGGCAAGCTGTTATTCGCCAGCTTCGAGCACGACGCCGCGCGCCCTGACCGCCGCGACGGATACGCCGCGCCTGATCTGCACACTCATAATTTTGCTTTCAATCTCACGCAGACCGCCGAGGGAAAAATAAAGCCCATTCAGCCGCTCGAATTGTACCGGAGCCAGAAGTACGGGACGGCTATCTATCGCGCCGCACTCGCCGAGCGATTGCAAAAGATAGGGTACGAAATCGAAGTTGATAAGCGCACCGGAGCGCCCGAAATTAAAGGCATCAGCCGTGAGTATATCGAAGCGGCCAGCCCCCGCCAGCGCGATATTAAAGAGATAGCAGAAGCCCTAAAAACGAACTCCACACGCGGCGCAGCCAGCAGGAATAGGCTCACAAAAACTTATGACCGGGCGGAAATGAAGGCGCGGCATCAGGAGCTAGATCGGCAGCATGGCGGACAGGCTCACGCGGTTGTTAAAGCAGCCCGGACGCAAGAAATGAGTGCGTTAGTTTTGGACGAGGGAACGAGCCGAGCTAAGGCGCAGGAGTCAGTTACTTTTGCCATCGAGAAGGGCAGCGAGCGCGAGGCTATCAATGATATGCGGCAGCTTGTGACGGACGCTCTGCGCCGGAACTTAGGCCGCACGACTTTTGAAGCCATCAGTGAAGAAATACAGGCGAGGCAGAAGCGCGGGCAGCTAGTTGGTGTCGTCCTGGACGATGAAACCAAGCAGCACATGACGACCGAAAAGACGCTCCGCATGGAGAGCGAAAACGTCGAGGCCATGCACGCTGGACAGGGCAAGCAGCAGCCCATCAGCGAGCGCGTACCCGAGACGTTGACGACCTCGCAGGGCGTGACTTTGAGCGAGAGCCAGCGCGCGGCTGTTGAGCAGATCGTGACGAGCCGCGATCAAATCATAGGCTTACAGGGAAGCGCGGGGACGGGCAAAACTACGACACTGGCAGCCGTCAGAGAGGCCGCAGAGCGCGCAGGATATGACGTGCAGGGATTCGCACCAACAACCCGCGCGGCGCAGCTCCTAGCCGATAGCGGAATGGAGACGCGGACGCTGCAAAAGTTCATCCGGCAGAAGGACGAACCGGACGCACCGCGCCGCCTCTACGTCCTCGACGAAAGCAGCCTTGCCAGCACGAAACAGGTTAATTCTTTTCTTTCCCGCGTGCGACCAGAGGACAAAGTTTTGCTAGTGGGAGACATAAAGCAGCATGAAGCGGTCGAGGCCGGTTCGCCGTTCGCGCAGCTCGTGCGTCATGGCATGGCGACGGCGAAACTTGAGCAGATCGTAAGGCAGAAAGACGCCCCGCTGCGTGATGTTGTAGAGCATCTTTCAGCCGGAAAAATTAAAGAAGCCGTTGACGGTTTGCGCCAGCAGGGGCGCATTACAGAGGTTGTGGACCCGCGCGAACGATTACAGGCAATCGCTAAAGATTACTGCGAGAAGCCAGCCAGCACGCTTGTTATTTCTCCGGCGAATAAAGAGCGCATAGAGCTAAACCGATTGATTCACCGGCAGCTACAAAATGCCGGCCAAGTCAGTGCCAAGAACTACAAAACTAAGGTGCTAGAGAACCGTAATGAATTGACCGGAGCGGAGCGCACTTTCGCGGGAGCGTACCATCCTAACGACATTATCAGATATACGAGTGGGAGCAGAAAGCACGGCATCGGCGCGGGCGAATATGCGCGCGTTCTAGCGACCGATGAAAAGGCTAATACCCTCACTGTGAAGCTGGACAAAAGCCAGCGAGAAATCACCTACGACCCTAAAAGATTGCAGGGCGTGACAGTGTACCGCGAGGCCGAGCGCGAGTTTTCCATAGGCGACCGGATACAATTTCGCGCCCCTTATCACGCGCAGCGAGTAGCCAACGGCGAGCTAGGGACGCTTGAGAAAATCCAAAAGGGAACGCTTACAGTTGCGCTCGATTCAGGCCGGAGCGTGGACTTTCACATAGAAAAGAACCGGCATATAGATCACGGCTATGCTGTCACTTCCTACTCGTCACAGGGGCAGACGGTTAATCGCGTACTCGTCAACGCCGACACCCGCGAGCCGGATAAGCTGCTAAATCAGCGCATGGCTTACGTCGCCACTTCACGCGCGAGGCTGGACGCACGTATTTACACTGATTCAGACCAGCGATTAGGCGCAGCTCTCGCCCGCCAGGTGGACAAGAGCACGGCACTTGAGGCAAGGCGCGAAAGCCCCGAAACGAAGGCGCGAAATGTGCTAATGCGGGCAGAACGGCCAGCCGAACTAGAGCGGCCAGCGGCACAGCGAGCGGCGCAGCCGGAACGTCTCACACCGACCGAGCTAGATGTACGGCCTCACGGTACACATAAATCCGTTGATCTCAGCAGGCCAGCATCCGAGTTGAGCGCCGAGCTTGTGCAGCTCGCAAACGCCAACCAAATAGACAGAACCGGACAGGAGATCGCCGCGCCGGTTCAGGAGTATATGCAGGATAGTTTGATGAGAGCAGCCAACCGTCCACCGTCAGAGGAACAGCTTGAAAGGCTCAATACTAATGCACGGGCATTAGGACTTGATGAACCCCCGAATGTAGAAAATGCGCTCCAAGCTGCGCTATGGAACGCACACAACGCGCCTGATGGAGCTGAGAGGCTAGAGCAGTTCACCCAAACAGCACTACAGGACGTGAGCCGGTCACAATCACGCAAGATAAAAATGCCGGAGCCAAGACACGATCACGTCATCTCTATGTAATTAACGAAAGAGGAAGTATGAAACACAGCATTACACTCACGACCGCACT
>Ga0213876_10000933_pt1 | contig 19342 bp, 16 predicted proteins | sample BarmaccomBMRX_R9_FD_160113 | JGI IMG/M metagenome (GOLD analysis project Ga0213876, IMG submission 160113) | Root-associated microbial communities from Barbacenia macrantha in rupestrian grasslands, the National Park of Serra do Cipo, Brazil - RX_R9 | ecosystem: Host-associated > Plants > Roots... | reverse complement strand
CCAGGTCGTCGTGCTGCCGGAGATCACCTTCTCGGACATCGCGCCGGCGATGGTGTCGTTGAGATACGTCGTGACGGTGCTGGTCGAGCCGCTGGCCACGGTCTGCGTGATGCGGCTGTGCTCGCTGTCGTAGACGAAGGCGACCGACGTGGTGCCCTCGGTCACCGTTTTGGCCATGTTGAACGACCAATAGGTGTCGCTCTCGCGCACGATGCCGGAGCCGACGCACGAGGTCCCTGTGAACATGCAGATCAGGTTGCCGTTGGGGTCGTATTTGTACTTCGGATTGAGGATGCCGTTGACGGTGCCGGCGATCGACTTGACGGCGTGCGGCAGCGGCTGACCGCCGGCCGCGTAGGTATAGGCTCCGACGTCGGACTTGTTGGTGATGTTGCCCAGGTCGTCGTAGCCGACGGTTTTGAGGAGGCTGCCGGTGATGCAGGTCGCTCCGTTGACGGAGTAGTTCGTCAGCCGGTTCAGCGCGTCGTAACAGAACTGCTCGGATGCGCCGAACGCATCCGACCGGCTTGTGAGATTGCCCACCGCATCGAAGCCATAATCAAAGTGAGCCAGTCCGCCGTCGTCGGCACCATTGCGGCTGGCGCGAATCTGCTGCACGCGGCCGGTGGCCGGGTCGAACACTTGGATGGTGCGGTCTGCGTTGCCGGCGGACTGGTCGGTGAGGTGCAGCTCGGCGTCACGGGCGTTTGCGGTCCAGAGCACTTGGCCGCTGGTATTGTCCTTGAGCTGCTGCAGATAGCCCAGCGGCGTGTAGACGTATTTGACCACCAGCCCGTCGGGATAGGCGAGCGTGTCTATGCGCCAATCGCTGTTGTAGGTGGCGTTGTACTGGTGGGCGACACCGTTGATGGTTAGCGTCACCCGCCGCTGGCGGCTGTGGGTATCGTAGAGCAGGCTGCGGCTGTAATTGGCAGCCGTCCCCGTCGCCTTGGCCAGCATGCCGATGCCGTTGGCGGCGGTGTCGTAAGTCCAAGCGCTGGTGAGGTCGTTCTCGGTGCGCTGGAGCGGCCGCCCCAGAAGGTCATATGTCAACGACGTGGTCTGGTTCTTGGCGTCGGTCTGGGTGAGCAGCTCGCCCAAGACGTCGTAGGTGTAGTGCCACACGCCCATGTCGGGATCGGCGGTGGTGAGCTTGTGGCCGCGCAGGTCGTAGGTGCTGGCGACGACGTTGCCGGCCGGATCGGTGACGGTGAGCAGGTCGCCATAGGCGTCGTAGACGTAGCTGGTCGTCTTGGAGAGCGCGTTGGTGACCGACGCGATCTGCCCCTGCGCGTTGCGCTTGGTGACGGTCGTGTGCGTCAGCGCGTCGGTCGTGGTGGTCTGCGTGCCGGCGCTTCCGAGCCCGGTATAGGCCATGGTCGTCGTTCCGCCGTCCGGTGCGATGACGGTGAGCGGGCGGCCGAGCGGATCGTAGGTAGTGGTCGTCCACTGCGGCGTGCCGGTGCTCAAGAAGTACGGCCGGCTGGTCTTGGCCACCTGGCCGTGGTCGTCGTAGACGGTCTCGCTGCGGATCCAGCACGGTGCTGCCGCCGTGCAGCCGGTGCCGGTGCCGTCGAAGCCCTGCACGTCGCTGGCGATGGCGCGGCCCAGCATGTCGTAGAAGGTGCGCGTCGCGGGGCCGTCCTGCGTGGTGCCGTCATGGGCGTACGGCGTCGTCTGCGCCACGAAGGCGGCGCCGGTGGGACAGTTCGTGCCCGCGTCGGTGCAATAGCGGTATGTGGTTGCACTCTTGGTCCCGTCCACGAAGGGCAGCGTGGTGAGCACCCGCCGTCCGAAGCTGTCGTAAGCGAGTGTGGTCGTGTCGGCGTTGAGGTCGGTGTGGCCGGTCGGCACGCCGAAGGCCGCGGCGTTGGGGCCTGTGTAGTCGAAGCTCTCGGACTGGCCGAGCGCGTTGGTCGTCTGAACCGCGAAGGTGCCGTTGGCGTCGTAGCCAACGCTCGTGGACCGCATCTGGATGCCCGGTCCGCTCACTGTCGCCACTCTGCGATGCCCGAACGCATCCAGCGTGTAGTCGGTCTGCAGCCGGCACGAGGCGCCGATGCCGTTGCAGGCGGTGGCCGTCGGCTCGATCACCTCCTCAGTCAGGATGCCCGTCGCCGTGTCGTAGCCGAACGACGAGCTGCGCGTGATCGTCGAGCTGCCGACAACGCTCGTCACCGTCGTCGCGGTCAGCCGCCCCAGCAGCCAGCGCGACGCATCGTTCGTGAACACATTGTGCGTCGCCTTCGACGAGCCGTCCGACACGCCCACCGAGACGTCCTGGATGTTGCCGTAGGCGTCGGGGTTCGCGTTGGTCGTCGTGGTGGTGGGCAGCGCCGTGCCGTCGAGCTCCTGGCCCGTGGTCGTCGACGCCGCAAGATAGACGAAGGTCGGCTGGCCCGGGATCGGTGTCGCAGGCACCGAGGCATAAGAGTTGACCGTGTCGCTCAAGACCACGGCGCCCAGCCTGCGCGTCTCCTCCAGCACCGTGCCGGTCAGCGGAAACAGCGTGTTGGTGCGCGTGGTGGTGACGATGTGGGTTTGCTGATCCGTCGCCACGACCTGCTGGAACCCCAGGAACCCGCGCCCGGCCAGGTCGTTCTTCGCCCCCGCATAGGTGTAGGTGGTGGTGAAGGTGCCGCCGATCCCGTTGCTGGTGTCGACCTCGGTGACGACATAGATCGGCCCGTCCACCGACTGGGTCGGATACTGGTCGCCGCATTGATAGCTCGCGGGCGCGCTCGGGCACTTGGTATAGAGCGGCTGGTTCCTGTTGAGCCGGTCATAGGCGACCCTCGTCACGGCCCCCAACCCGTTCGAGACCGAGGTCATCAACAGCGGCGGACGGCAGCCGAATTTCATGTACCACAGCGGCTTGGGGCCGCCCTGCTGCACGACCAGGTCGGTGCAGCCGTCGCCGTCGACATCGCCCAGCCGCATCTGGCCGTCCAGGCGCCGGTCGGTGCATTTGTCGTTGCACTCCGGCTGCGGCAGCACGATGTTCATCGTCAGCGCCGGCGCCAAGGTGCCGCTCGTCCAGGTATAGACGGTCAGCGTGGACTGCTCGATGTGCTGGACGTTGAGGGCGTATTGCAGCACGTCGTTCTTGCCGTCGCCGTCGAAGTCGCCGACGAAATACTGCGTGGCATAAGAGGGGCCGCCCGGGGTGAAGCTGGGAAGGACGGTGGTCAGGAACGAGGTGCCGGTGGAAAGGTGCAGGGCGCCGCCGCCATTGGCGACGGTGAAATAGTCCCGGTTGCCGTCGCCGTTGAAATCGCCCCATTGCGCGGTGTTCGGATATTCCTCGCTGAACTGCGGCACCGTTATGGCCGCGACTGGTGGCGCGCAGGCGGGCGACATCACGATCTCGTTCAGCGACGTGCCGGTCAGGTGGAAATCCGCGCAGCCGTCGCCGTCGACGTCGCCGATCGCGGTCATCCTCTCGGTGCTGTCGCCCTCGCCGCCGATATGCGTCGCCACGCCGTTCGCGAACGTGCCGTCGCCGTTGCCTGCATACATGCTGAGGATGCCGGTGACGGTGGAATAGCCCCAGGCGTCGGCGCGCCCGTCGCCGCCGATGTCGACGTCCGCATGGCTAGGATCGCCCACCGAAAGACTGTTGTCGGGGCCGATCTGCACGAAGTTCCCCTGCCCGTCGTTGCGCAGGATGCAGAAGCAGGCCGGCGCGGCGCTCGACATCGTCACGTCGGTCAGACCGTCGCCGTCGACGTCGATCAGATGGCCGTCCGTGGCTCCGGCGAAGGTGCTCTGCCAGATGCAGGCGGGCTGCGGCGACTGGCCGAGATAGGACTGCGTCATGTTCGCCGGAATCCAGCCGTCGCCCGTGCCGAGATAAAACGGCTCGCAGACGGCGCTGCTTCCGGGCGCGGGCATGCCGATCCCGTCCTCGATGCCGTCGCCGTTGAAGTCCGACGCGCTCCAATTGATCAGGTCGTATTGCGTCGGCAGGTCGGGCGTCGAATCCACGATCATCCGCGACGGCCAGTTGGCCGCTTCCTGCCACCCGAACGTCGCGGGCGCCAGGCAATTGCCGCTGCCGTCGCAGCGCCTGACGCCGGTCAGCTGATAGTACGGCGCGTTGCCGAGCTGATAGTCGAGCTGGTAGTCGGTGACCGCCGTGCCGCTGCCCGCCGGGTTGGCATAGGTGCGGATATGCGACAGCAGCTTGGTCGTCCTGGTCACCGCGCCGGCGTGATAGAGCGGCGTGGCGTCGTTGCGGTCGATATAGCTGAAGGTGACGGAGTTGAACGGCGCCACGGCTGCGCCGGCATTGCCGGTATAGGCGATACGATCGGGAAAATACTGACCGGTCCCCGCGACGGTTGCATAGCTGACCGTCAGGTAGTTGCCCGCGGTGTCCGAGATCCTGCTGACCGCCCACACCCGCGTGGTGACGGCTCCGCCCGCAACCGGCAAGGTCGGAATGCGCGAGTCGGCCGAGTTGCCGAGCTCGAGGATCTGGCCGGATTTGGTGTGCACCTCGAACCAGTCCGGCGGGCCGTTCTGCGGACCGTGCGCGACGACGCGGCTGAACGACTCGATCTCGGTGCGGTACTCGCTGCCGTTGCCGCCATAGGCGCCGCCGTTGACGACCAGCAGCCGCTGGCCGTCCAGGCAGAAGCGGTCGTTGCCGTCGTAGTTCACGCTGCCGTGGACGCCGTCCTGCGCCGCGGTGCGCGGGCAGCGCGCGATCGACGGCAAGCCGCCCAGCGACCAGCCGAAGCCCAGAATGCCGTTGCCGCTCTGGCTGGAATAGTTGAGCGACAGCGCCGGCGCCAAGCCTGCCGTTCCCGGCGGAACGACGATCGGTATCGCATAGGTCGCCGCGCCTGCGGGGCTCACGCCGAACTGTCCCGCGACGTTCATCGGCGGCGGCTCGGCGGCAAGCGCGGCCGAACCTGGGAACGACGCCGCTGCGAACCACACGGCGAGCGCACCCGCGCGCAGATGCCGCCCTGCCCCCTTGCATCCGATCAAGCCCAGTCCCCCGGCGCCTCGTAAAACAATAGATCGCAACCTTAGATTTTCGTCAACCTGTTCACGGCCACAGGTTGCTGTGCCGCACCAGCATTTCGCCTTCGCCCAAGTCCAGCGTGGTGTCACACCTATCCCGCGGATACAACGGCATCGTCCTGGCCGCGCGGGCCAGCGTCCGCGAGCGTATGGCCTGCCATGCCGCCGGCGGACGAGAGAGCGGCCATTTCATCGACCGCTGTAGGGCCGGGCCATGCCACCGGCGCACGAGAGAGCGGCCACCTCATCGGCCGCTAAGCGCTTTCGCGCGCCTCTCCGGAACCAGCTCTTCCGCCGACGCGTTTTTCCGAGCGCATGCAGCGGGGAAGAACATGGCCGAGCCGCGATCCCGACCGATGCCGCTATGGGCGTTCGTCAAGCGCGTCTATGCGGAGTTCTCGCAGGACCGCATCCCGACGGTGGCGGGCGGCATCACCTTCTTCGCGCTGCTGGCGCTGTTCCCGGCGATCGGCTCGGTCGTCTCGCTCTACGGTATGTTCTCCGACACCGCCTCGATCGCGCACGACGTGGACCGCGTGTCGGGCTTCCTGCCCGGCGGCGCGGTCACCATCCTCAAGGCCGAGCTCTCGCGCCTCGCGGCCCAGCCCGGAAAGACGCTGAGCCTCACGCTCGTCGGCAGCTCGCTCGTCGCATTGTGGAGCGCGAGCGGCGGCTTCAAGGCGCTGGTCGACGGGCTCAACGTCGCCTACGAGGTGCGCGAGATGCGAAGCTTCCTCAGGCTGAGCCTCAATGCGCTCGTGTTCACCGCGGCATCCATCCTGTTCGCGGCGGCGGCGATCTATCTGAGCCTGATCGTGCCGGACGGCGGACAAGACGGCCCGGACGCTCTCGCGCTGCAGATCCTGGCATGGCCGGCGTCGTTCGCAATCTGCAGCCTGGTGCTCGCGGTCGTCTATCGCTTCGGCCCGAACCGCAGGCATCCCAAATGGCGCTGGATCACCTGGGGAAGCGCCGTCGCCTCGCTGCTGTGGCTCGTGGGCACGCGGCTCTTCACCTGGTACGTCGCGAATTTCGGCAGCTACAACCGCGTCTATGGCGATCTCGGCGCCGCCGTGGGTTTTCTGACATGGCTGTGGCTCTCGCTCGTCATCCTGCTGCTCGGCGCCGAGATCAATTGCGAGCTCGAGCGCGAGGACGACGGGGACCCCCGCTGAGCGGCTTCAGCTCGATCCACACCGGCGCGTGGTCGCTGCTCTTCTCCCATCCGCGCACCTCGCGATCCACGCCGGCGCCCTTGAGGAGCGGCTGCAAGGCGGGACTGACGAGAAGATGGTCCATGCGCAGCCCGGCGTTGCGCGCGAAAGCGTTCCGGAAATAATCCCAATAGGTATAGATCGTCTCGCCCGGATGCAGCGTGCGCAAGGCATCGGTCCAGCCCTGCGCGACCAGCTTGGCGTAGGCCGCGCGGGTCTGCGGGAAGAACACGGCGTCGTGGACCCAGCGTTCGGGCTTGTAGGCGTCGAGCTCGGTCGGCACCGCATTGAAGTCGCCGCACAGCACCACCGGTCCGCCGCGCTTGATGAGTGTGCGCGCATAGGCGTTCAGCCGCTTGAACCAGGCGAGCTTGTAGTCGAACTTCGGCCCCGGCGCCGGGTTGCCGTTGGGCAGGTAGATGCAGCCCACCGTCACGCCCCCGAGATCGGCCTCGATGTAGCAGCTGTGCAGATCGTCCGGATCGCCGGGCAGCCCGCGGCGTGTCTCGACCGGCCGTCCGCGCCGCGACAGGATGGCGACGCCGTTCCAGCTTTTCTGTCCGTGCCAGATCGCTTCATAGCCGGCGTCGCGGATGGCATCGGCCGGGAACTTCTCGTCCGGCGCGCGCAGCTCCTGCAAGCAGGCCACGTCCGGATTCATCTCGCGGAGCCAGCGCAGCACCACCGGCAGCCGGCCGTTGATGCCGTTTACGTTGTAGGTCGCGATCCGCACCGATGCGCGCGGATCACGCCAAGGTACGGCGCCGCCGGAACGACCAATCCCAGACGGGCACCACGCCCTCCTGCCGGTCCAAGCCGCCTTCATGCGCGGAGAACCAGGCCACGGCGGCGCCGACGAGCAGCGCGGCCGCGACCAGGAAGGCCTGGACCACGGCGGCGGAGCGCGCGCGGCGCAGCTCGTCGCGCGAGTCCGCAACCGCGCGGTCGGCGCGCATCTGCGCGTCGTCCGGCGCGGCGCCGGCTTCGCGCATCGCCAGCGTGGCCAGATAAGCGCGGTCGTCGCCGGAGACGCCGCGATGGCTCGAGCTCTTGAGCAGGATGCGCGCGGCCTCGGCGCGGCGGTATTCGATGTCGCCGGTATCGACCCTGCGGTCGCTGCGGAACAAGGCGTCGAGCTCCGAGGCGATGATGTTCTCGCCCGCGACAGACGCCGTGGGACCGGCTGTGCCTCCGGACGGCGCCATGGCGCGCGACAGCGCCGCCGCGCCGCCGAGCGCAAGCACGGCCGCGATCAGGACCGCGAGGCCCCAGGTGAAGAGCCCATGCATCCCGTCGCGGAAGCGCGCCTCGACGGTTTCGGCGATGGTCGCGCGTATCCGCATGCGGCCCGCGGCATAGCCGCCGATCCCGAAGGCGCAGAGCGCCACGAAGACCAGATAGAGGCCCGAAAGGAACCACAGCCAGGGCGAGGAATCCCGCCAGGTGGGCGCGGTGGAGACGACCGACAATCCTATGCCGGAGCCGAAGGCGAGAAGGGTGAACGACACGCCGGATGCCAGGACGGCTCCTGCAACGATCGCCCGCCAGTCGATGAAGGGTTCTTCCCGCAGCGTCACGCCCGCCGCGCTCATCTCAGTGCAGTCCCAGGAACGACAGGATGGCCATGACCACCACGATCAGGCCGACGAGATAGATTATTCCGTTCATGAATTTCCCCGTGCTTTCCAAGCAAGTCCCTAACGTGCCGGAGCGGCATGTGTTCCGAACATCATTTGTTGGAAAGTAACGAAAGCGGCGGGGATCGCTGCGCAAGGTGGCGGCTTCGGCCCACCGATCGGCTACGGCCGGTCCTGCATCGTCTGCGCCATCGGCATCATGTTCTGATTCAGATGGTCCATGATCCAGATCGATCCGGCGCCGATCAGGAACACAACCAGGATGCCGAAGGCCAGCGCCAGCACGTTGTTGGTGTTGTCCGGACCCGTCGTGATGTGCAGGAAGAACACCAGGTGCACGCCCATCTGCGCGATGGCGAGCACGATCAGCGCCACGGGGATCGCTGGCGCATAGACGATATGCGAGCCGGCGAGCACGAAGGCCGCGACGGTGAGCACGACCGAAAAGCCCAGGCCCAGATTTGCGTTGCGGATCCAATGGCCGATGTCCTCCAGCGGCTCGTCGCCGGGGGCATGGTCCTCGCGCTCGTCCAAGGCGCCGGAGCCGCGATGGGGATCGAATTCCAGGTCGCTCATGCGCCGCTCCCCATCAGATAGACGATGGTGAATATCCCGATCCACACGATGTCCAGCGCGTGCCAGAACAGGTTGAAGCAGATCAGCCGGTGCATGATCTCGGGCCGGAAGCCCTTGATCTGCACCTGCGCCATCATGGTGGCGAGCCACAGCCCGCCCAAGGTGACGTGCAACCCGTGCAATCCTACCAGCCCGAAGAAGGCGGTGAGCATGCCGCTGCGCTGCGGGGTGATCCCCTGGCCCGCGAGCTGCACGAACTCCTGGAGCTCGAGAAGCACGAATATGAGGCCCAGCGCGCCCGTCACCGCCAGGAAGACTTGCGTCCAGAGCAGGTTGCGCCGGTTCGTCGCCGCGAAGGAGAGCATGCAGGTATAGCTGGACAGCAGCAGCGCCGCGGTCTCGAAGGCGACGCGCCGCGTGTCGACGATCTGCGAGATCGTGGGCCCGCCGGCGGTCGCGTCGCGCTGCACGGCGAAGGCCGCGAAGAAGCACGAGAACATCACGATGTCGCTGAGCAGGAAGATCCAGAACCCGTAGCCGACGATGATGCGCTTGTGCGCGGGACCGGTCGTGCCGTGGCCGGTGCCTTTCACCGGCTCCTCCGGGCCGTGCTCGCGATGGCCGAGCCGGTTGGGATCCTCGCGGACGCGGCGGATGGTCTCGATGCTGGCGGGCAGGCCCATCTCGCTCATGGCAGGCCTCCCTCCTCGGCCATCTGCGCGAGCGTGGCCTCGCGCGCCGCGCGCCGGGCGCGGTCGACACGCGCGACCTCGTCGGCCGGCACCTCGAACTCGTGCACGTCGCGCCAGGCGAAGACGACGAAGCCGGCAAAGGCGGCGATCAGCGCCACGATGGCGAGCCACCAGATGTACCAGATCATCGCGAAGCCGAAGACGGTGGCGAAGAACGCGGTGTAGAAGCCGACCGGGCTGTTCACCGGCATCTCGATGGGCTGGTAGTTCGGCTCGGGCGAGAGCTGCTGGGTCTCGACCGCGCGCAGCTTGATGCCCCAATAGGCCTCCTCGCCTTCGACGTTGGGCATGACCGCGAAGTTGAAGAAGGGCGGCGGCGACGGCGTCGCCCATTCGAGCGAGCGGCCGTCCCAGGGATCGCCGGTCGTGTCGCGCAGCTTCTCGCGGTCGCGGATGCTGACCACGAGCTGGATAACCTGCGCGACCGCGCCGAGCGCCAGGATGGCGACGCCGACGACCGAGGCATAGAGCCACGGCGCCCAGTCCGGCACCACGACGTGCTGGAGCCTGCGCGTCATGCCCATCAACCCGACGATGTAGAGCGGCGCGAAGGTCACCCAGAAGCCGACGAAGGCGCACCAGAACGCGCACCTTCCCCAGCCTTCGTGCAGACGGAAGCCGAAGGCCTTGGGGAACCAGAACTCCAGCCCCGCGAACAGCGCGAAGACCACGCCGCCGATGATGACGTTGTGGAAATGCGCCACCAGGAACATCGAGTTGTGGACGAGGAAATCCGCCGGCGGGACCGCGAGCATCACACCGGTCATGCCGCCGATGATGAAGGTGAAGATGAAGCCGAGCGACCAGAGCATCGGCACGCTCAACCGCACGCGCCCGCCGTACATCGTGAAGATCCAGTTGTAGATCTTCACTCCCGTTCCCACCGCGATGACGCTGGTCGAGATGCCGAAAGCGGTGTTGACCGCGGCGCCCGCGCCCATGGTGAAGAAGTGATGCAGCCAGGTCATCATCGCGACGATGCAGATGAAGAGCGTTGCCGCGACCATCGAGCGGTAGCCGAACAGCGGCTTGCCGGAGAAGGTCGAGAAGATCTCCGAGAAGATGCCGAAGGCCGGCAGCACCAGGATATAGACCTCGGGATGCCCCCAGGCCCAGATCAGGTTCATGAACATCATCGGGTTGCCGCCCGCGTCGTTGGTGAAGAAATGCCAGCCGACGTAGCGGTCCAGCGTGAGCATCGCGAGCGTCGCAGTCAGAATCGGGAACACCGCCACGATCAACAGGCTGGCGGCGAACGCGGTCCAGGTGAACATCGGCATGCGCAGATAGCTCATGCCCGGACAGCGCAGCTTCAAGACCGTGGTGACGAAATTTATCCCCGTCATCAAGGTGCCGACGCCCGAGATCTGCACCGCCCAGAGGTAATAGTCGACGCCGACCCCGGGCGAATAGCCCACCTCGCTGAGCGGCGGATAGGGCAGCCAACCCGTGCGCGCGAACTCGCCGACGAACAGAGATACGTTCACCAGCAGCGCGCCGGAGGCAGTCAGCCAGAAGCTCACCGAGTTCAAGGTCGGGAACGCCACGTCGCGCACGCCCAGCTGCAGCGGCACCAGGAAGTTCATGAACCCGATCACCAGCGGCATGGCCGCGAAGAAGATCATGATCGTGCCGTGCGCCGAGAATATCTGGTTGTAGTGCTCGGGCTCGAGATAGCCCGGCGCGCCGCCGATCGCGATCGCCTGCTGCGTGCGCATCATGATGGCGTCGGCGAAGCCGCGGATCAGCATCACCACGCCGAGCAGGACGTACATGATGCCGATGCGCTTGTGGTCGACGCTCGTGACCCATTCGCGCCACAGATAGGTCCACCAGCCCTTGACCGTGACGAGGCCGAGCACGCCCAGCACGACCAGGATGACGACGAGCGAGGTGATCAGCGGGATGGGCTGTCCGAAGGGGATCGCGGACCAGGCGAGCTTTCCGAACATCAGTCGTGCCCTCCCGTCCCGACTTCGCGGCCGGCATGGCTCGGGTTGCCGGGCTCCGGCCCCGGCGCCGGAGGAATCTGCTGCATCGCGACGGCGCCGAAGAGCTCGGCGTCGACGGCGGAATACGAATAGGGCTTCACGTTCTGGCTCTGGCGCGCAAGCTCGGCATAGGCCTTGCGATCCAGCACCGGCCCGCCGCCCTTGGCCGATCGGACCCAGGCCGCGAACTCGGATGCCGGCACGCTCTGCACCTGGAAATGCATGTCCGAAAAGCCGTCGCCGCTGAAATGCGCGGACTGGCCGTAGGTCGTGCCGGGGCGGTCGGCCTCGAGGCTGACCTGCGATACCATGCCGGGCATCGCATAGACCATCGATCCCAGGCGCGGCACGAAGAACGCGTTGAACACGCTGGCCGAGGTGATCGAGAAGTGCACCGGCGTGCCGGCCGGCACCACCAGTCTGTTGACCGTCGCCACGCCCTGCTGCGGATAGATGAAGAGCCACTTCCAATCGAGCGACACGACCTGCACCTCCAGCGGCGGCGCCTTGGACGGCAGAGGCTTGAACGGATCGAGCCGGTAGGAGCCGATCCAGATCAACCCGCCGATGAACATGATCGTCAGTACCGGGATCGACCAGACGACGGCCTCGATCCGTCCCGAATAGGACCAATAGGGAAGGTATTCCGCCTTGGGATTCGAGGCGCGATAGCGCCAGGCTATCCAGAAGGCCAGCATGATCGTCGGAACGACGATGGCGAGCATGACCACCGTGGCGTCGATCAAAAGCGTGGCGTCGTCGCGGCCGACCGGACCGAGCGGGTCGAGCACGCCGCCACTGCAGGAGGCGAGGCCGATGCCGGCCATGCCGACGCCCGCAATGCCGACGGCCGGGCATCGACAAGCGCGCGTCCACGCGCGTCTCGCGGCCTGCAAGCCAGCCATCGGGAGTCCCTCCTCGCGTGGCGAATGCCGGAATCGATGGTAGGTCCATCGGCATCTTCGCGACAAGGCGCGCAGGCGCGACTCGACGCCACCGAGACGGTGCGCCGCAGAGGGAAGCGCTTTTTTACGCCGCGTGCTCCAGCGCGATCACCTCGATGCGCTCGAGCCCGCGCCAGACTTCGACCCTGGCGAAGTCCCCGGTCTCGCGATCCCCAGCCGGCATCACCGCCTGCAACGCTTCGCGGTCGCCCATGCAGATCGGCGGCCGATAGACGAGCGACGTGCTCCCGTCGCGCTTCAGGTAGCGGATCTCGTAGTCGAACATTTCAACCCCAACGTTAGGCGCCCATCCTAACCCGCTCTCCGCGCGCGACTTCTGCTATTTGATGAGAATGGCGAATTTTTGGTATCGCCGAAAGAATCTTGCGCCCGCAATAAAGACGCGATGATCCGGAACGCGCCCTTCCCTGCCCCGTTTTGTAGGAGTGCGGCACGCCGAAAGGGCAGGTAAAATGGGCCTTCCGCTGACCCCGGGACTGATCGCGGGCGCTTACGAATTCCTTAAATTGACGCCACCCTTCCGCGGCTGGCGGCTGCCGCCCGCGAGCGAGGTCCAGTTCGTGGTCTCGCGCCACAGGAGCCACGTCGCCTATCATCGCGGGTTGCGCCGCAAGATCCGCAGCCACGAGATCGGCATCTCGGAAGTCTGCGTCGGCCATACCGACACGCTGCTGCGCGCCATGGCGCACGAGATGATCCACCAGTACCAGCAGCGCGCCCGCACCGAGACGCCGCACACCGAGCACAATGCCGAGTTCCTGAAGCTGGCGCGCCGCGTCTGCCGCTATCACGGCTGGGACGAGAAGGAGTTTCTCTAGTCCAGCGCCGATCGCGGATCGACCCACCCTAGGGTTTCACCCCCAAGGTCCTGGCGAGATAGGCCGACGTCGCCTTGTCCGCGGCGAGCCACGAGGCATGGCGCAGGAAGCCGTGGATCTCGTCGGGCAGGATCAGCTCTTCATACGGCGCGTGCCTGGCATCGAGACGGCGCGCAAGGTCGACGGTCTGCTGGAACTGGACGTTGCGGTCGTCGTCGCCATGGATCAGCAGCACCGGCCCTTTCCACCTCGACAGGTCGGCGATGGGCGAGGACTGGAACGCGACCTTCAGCGCCTCGTCGCGGTCGCCCTTCTCGAAGCGCTTCGCGGCCGGGCCGAACCATTCGTCGATGAAGCGCGACCAGTCGTGCACGCCGTGCAGGTCGACGCCGGTCTTGAAGATGTCCGGGTTGCGCGCCAAGCCCATCGCGGTCAGGTATCCGCCATAGGACCCGCCCCAGATGCCGATGCGCGAGGCATCGACGCCCTTGACGCCCTGGAGGAACTTCGCCCCCGCGACGACGTCCTGGTATTCGCTCGCGCCCGTCGGCCCTGCATGGTCGGGATTGTGGAAGCCGTGGCCATAGCCGATGCCGAGGCGATAGTTCACCGCCAGCACCGTGAAGCCGTGGTTCGCCAGATACTGGTTCACCGCATAGGCGTTCGAGTAGTAGTCCATGTAGTGCCAGCCGAGCAGCATCTGCCGCGGCGGCCCGCCATGGACGAAGATCACGCCGGGCTTGTTTCCGTTGCCGGGCGCCTGGAACAGCTGGCCATGCGCCCAGATGCCGTCGGCCGCCTTGAACGCGACCGATTTCGGCACGACGAAATCCTTGCCTGGATAATCCGCCGGCACGTCGCCGGCCATCAGTTCATGGCGATCCTTGCCGTCGAGGCTGGCGATCGCCGCCACCGGCGGGTTGCGTGACCCCGTCGAGATGAACGCGACATGGCTGTCGTCGGCCGCGGCCGGCTCCCATTCGAGCCCGTCGCCGGATGTGATCGCCTGCGGCGCCGCCGCGTTCACCGGCACGCGGAAGATATGCCGCCGGTCGATATCGGACGCCGAGCCCGTGTTGGCGCTGTAGATCATCGTCGCCTGGTCGCGGCTTTGCACCACGTGCTCGACCATGAACTTGCCCGGCGTCAGCAGCAGCGCCGGACCGCCGTTCTCGGAGACGGAATAGAGATGCGGCCAGTTGTCGAGATCGGCCAGGAACACCAGTCGCCCGCCCGCGCCCCAGGCAAGGTTGGCTTGGCCCTCGGTGCGCGGGAACGAGCCGAGCAGGGTCTCGGGACTCTTCCACGCCGTATGCGCCGCGCCGCTCGTCGCATCCGCCACCCAGATCGCCCAAGGCTGCGGCGTCTGTTTCAGAATCGGCTGCGGCGCGCCGCCCGCGCCGGGACGTCTCACGAACGCGATCCCGGCGCCGTCGGGCGACCAGCGCGGCGAACCATCGCGGCTCGTCGTCGGCGCCATGAAGGTCAGAGGCTTGGTCTTGCCGTCGAAGATGCCGATGAAGGAATGGTCGCCGCGGTCCGAAACGAAGGCGAGCCGCTTGCCGTCCGGCGACCAGTGCAGGTCGTGGTCCTTGCCGCGGTCGAAGAACATCAGCTCGGGCTTGACGCCGTTGATCGTCCAGACCTGGTCCTTGAGCACATAGGCGACCCGGCCCGACGCCGAGATCGCGGGCTCGTCACCCTCGGCGACCTTCACCGGCGCGCCGCCGCGCAGCGCGACCGAGAAGATCGTCACCTTCTGCTGCTCGGCGGTGGCGTCGGGCACCGGCGCGATGCCGCCTTCCGCCTCCCAGTTCGCATCGTGATCGCCGCCGCGCACATAGAAGAGCTTGGTGCCGTCGGGCGAGAAGACGAGCTGCGTGATCTCCTGCCCGTCGTCGGCGATGTATTTCGTCACCTGGCGCGGCTTGTAGGCCGGCGCGTCCGCGACCCAGACGTTGCGTACGCCCGCGACGTTGCGTGTCCAGGCGATGTGCCCGCCGCTCTGCGCCGCCACCATCCCGCTCGAATAGGGATAGGAGAGCACCTGCTCCATGGTGAACGGTGCGGCGGTTGCGCTCGTCGCGCCCAAAGCCAACCCCGCCAGCGCAAATCGAAGCTTCATCGAATCCCCCTCATGCTCTCGCTCTGGCGCCTATCGTAGGAAACGGGCACAATAGGGCAATCGAAATCCTATGGTTGTTACGATGAACGAAGTCGTGCGAATGCGCGCGGACGAGACCCCGCGGACGCGCGAGCCGGAAACGCTGCCCGCGCGCGCCTATTGGGCCGAAGAATATTGGAAGCTCGACCGCGAGGCGATCTGGGCCAGGACCTGGGTGCTGGCCGCGGGCGTGGACGATTTCACGAGGGTCGGCGACTACGTCACGGCGACGGTCGCGGGGACGCCGGTCCTGGTGGTCAGGGGCGAGGACGGCCTGCGCGCCTTCCACAACGTCTGCCGTCACCGCGCCTCGCCGCTGGTCCTCGCCGAATGCGGCCATGTCGACAAGCTCACTTGTCCTTATCATTCCTGGCGCTACGGCTTCGACGGCACGCTGCTCAACGCGCCGGCCATGAACATCGACAAGAAGGACTACGGCTTGTTCCGCTTGCGCTGCGAGACGTGGCGCGGCCTCGTCTTCGTCTGCCTGTCGGACGATACACCGCCGCTCGCCGAATGGATGGCCGAAGTCTCCGCCGCGGCGCTGCGCTATCCGCTGGAGGAGATGCATCTCGCGCGCAAGCTCAGCCTCGAGGCCGAGATCAACTGGAAGACCTATGCCGACAACTACGCCGAAGGCTGGCACGTGCCGACGATCCACCCGGGCCTGAACGCCACGCTCGACATGGCGAGCTATCGCGTCGAGACCTCAGGGCTCGTGCTGCAGACCCATTCGGCGCGCGCCCGCGACGGCGGCATGACCGACGGGCTTTGGGTGTGGCGCCTGCCGGGCCTGTTCCTCAACATGTACAAATGGGGCATGAGCGTCGAGCAGGTCGAGCCGCTGGGTCCGCGCAGGCTCAAGCTCAACTATCGCTATTTCTTCAGCGATGCCGAGAGGGCCGAAGAATGCGACGAGATCCTCAAATGGAGCGTCGGCGTGGCCAAGGAGGACATCGCCATCTGCGAGCGCGTGCAGAAAAACCTCGAAGCCGGTGTGTACGATCGCGGACGCTTGTCGCTGGTGTTCGAGAACGGCGTGATCCAATTCCAACAAATGGTGCAGGCCGCGTACCGGCGCAACTGACCTTGGCGCGTCGACTTGGCGGCAAAGCTACCGGCGTGGCCCGCGCAACGCCGCTTAAGGCGTAAAGTTGCCAACATTAAATCCGTCTCACAACGGCTGGTTCATCCCCGGTTCAGGATCGAACCACCATTGTGCCCGTTGAGGATTCCTAGCATCCCGACAGGAGCAACCGACACATGCTGAAGAAAACCATCCTGACCGCCCTGCTGGCGGGCGCCGCGCTGTTCGCGGCCTCGCCGTCCTGGGCGGAGCGCGTCCACCCCACACCGGTGGGACACGAACATCCCGCTTGGCGCCATCCGGGCGCCTGGCATGGCGGCGGCTGGCGCGGCCGCGGCTGGGGTGCGCGCGAGCGTTTCGTGTTCCGCCACGACTTCCGTCATCTCTCGCCGATCGAGCACCGCTGGTGGGTCGGCGGCCATTGGCATCACATGCGCTGGCACGGCCGCTGGGGCTGGTGGTGGGGCGTGGGCGGCGCGTTCTACTGGTACCCGACGCCGGTTTATCCGTACCCTGAGGATATCTCGTCGACCTATTACTACGACGACCAGGACGAGGACGGCGACTATGGCGACTACCAGGGCGTCGGCCCGGGCGATCAGGGCGGCGGCATGTGGTATCATTGCGCCAGCCCCGAGGGCTACTACCCCTATGTGAAGGAGTGCAAAGGCGGCTGGGAATCCGTGCCGGCCGAGCCCGACATGCAGGGCGGCGACATGCGCGGCGGCGGCTACGACCAGGGCCCGCCTCCGGGCTATGATCGCGACGACAGGGGCTACAACGATCGGGACGACCGGGGCTACAATGATCGGAACGATCAGGGCCAGGACGATCAGGACGACGACGACCAGGGTCCGCCCCCGCCTCCCCGTCATTAGGCCATAACTCAGTCAGTCGTGGACCGGCCGCTCGCGATCCAATCGAGCGTGTCGGTCCACACTTTTTTGGCATCCAGGTCGCGCAGCAGCATGTGATAGCCGTTCGGGTAGCGCTTCACCCGCGCCCGCTTTCCCAGGCCCGAGATCACCGCTTCGGTCGGCTCCTTGGGGATGATCTGATCCTTCGCGCCGTAGAGGAAAAGGATGTCCGGCGGGTCGGTCAGGCGTTCGGGTGCGTGCCGCGCCTCGTCCATCAGATCGACGAGGCCGTAGATCTGGTCGGCGCGGGTCGCGTGCTGGAACAGCGGATCGCGCGACAGCTTGCGCAGCATCTCGATATTGTCCGAGGGCCAGATCTTGAGGCCCCTGCCGGTGAACTTCGCGCCGGGAAAGGTATGCGCGGTCAGCCACAGCGCGACGCGATAGGACAGCGGCATGTCCTCGCGCGACCATACCGCCGGCGCGACCAGGATCGCGCCGTCGACGTTCGGCGGACGCGGGCTCGCCAAGGACGACAGCACGACCGCGCCGCCCATGCTTTCGCCCAGCGCATAGACCGGCACGCCGGGATGCTTGGCGCGCGCCGCCGCGACGAAGTCGGCCAAGTCGCCGCGCAACGCATCGGCGCCGGCCCAGATGCCGCCGTTGGGCGAAGCGCCGAAGCCGCGCTGGTCGTAGGCATAGGTGGTGATGCCGTTCCCGGCCCACCACGTCGCCGGCATGTCGAAGGCGTTGGAATAGTCGCTCATGCCATGAAGCGCCACGATCACCGCAATGGGCGCGGGCGCATCCCAATGGCGCAGCGGCAGCCTGAGCCCGTCATGGGTCAGGAACGCATCGCGTTCGATCGCCGGCTTGACGCTCTCGAGGCCATGCTGCGCGATCTGCGGCGCGCAGGCCGAAAGCCAGCTCAGGAGCGCAAGGCACGCCGCACGCGCCGGTGCAGATAGGGAAGCAACTCGTCCTCGAACCATGGATTCTTCTTGAGCCAGCCGGTGTTGCGCCACGAAGGATGCGGCAGGGGAATATAACGCGGCCGGTAGGCGCGCCAAGCCTTGACCGTCTCGGTCATCGAGCTCCGCGCCGCCTTGCCCAGATGCCAGGCCTGGGCATGGCCGCCGACGAGCAGGGTGAGCTCGAACGCCGGCAGCGCCTCGAGCAGGCGTCCGCGCCAGCGCGCGGCACATTCGCGGCGCGGCGGCTTGTCGTGGCCCTGCGCGTCGTAGCCCGGGAAGCAGAACGCCATCGCGGCGATGGCCACGCGGCGCTCGTCGTAGAACGCGTCGCGGTCGATGCCCGTCCATTCGCGCAAGCGCTCGCCCGAGCGGTCGTCGAACGACAGCCCGCTCCGATGCACGCGAAGTCCCGGCGCCTGGCCCGCGATCAGCAGCCGCGCGGTAGCCGAGGCGCGCACGACCGGCCGCGGCTCGAGATGCGCCTCGCAAAGTCGGCAGGCGCGGATGTCGGCGAGGAGCAGCGAAAGCGCGTCGGCCATCTAACGGAACTGGGTGATGGGAATGCCCGCCTTGAACCCCGCAATGCCGCGATCCGACGTCAACAACGCGCAATCGAGCACGATCGCAAGCGCGAGGCACAAGCGGTCGCCCAGGGAAAGATCGAGTTCCCGCGGCGCCCGCGAGATCTCCGCGGCGATACGGGCGTGGATGAGGTTTATGGGCATGACGCGGATACCGAAAACCAAAAACGCCAGATAGGCCACTTCGGCAGAGATTCCGCGTTGGACGCCTTTGGTCGGAATCTCCGTCAAGCTCGCCGCGGAGACCACCGCGTTGCCGAACATCCCTTGAACCCGAGCCGCGCCATGCTCGTGAAACAGAACGGCCAGGACCGCGGAACTATCAAGAACGATCACGGCTCGTATTTCTGCGGCGGCTCGTTGAAGCGGCCATACTCCCGCGCCGCTTCTTCCCGCTTCTCGGCAATGAATTGATCGACCGAATAGGTCTTCGCCATGGGAGCGAACAACTCCTGAGCGCGCTTGACCGCCTCCGCGATCTCTTCCTTGGTCTTGGGATTCCTGTATTCCACCACCGGCTGCGGGTTTTCGGCGAGGATGCGGTCGACCGCCTCCCGCCACGCTTCTTCAGGGCGCGGCGGCTTGGCGGCGGGAGCGTCGTGTATAGACGACTTGACCATGCGGCTAGCATATCAAGACCGGGCCTTTGCGGTCAATCAATCGCCCTTCAGCAGATTCCGCGCGATGAC
>Ga0213876_10000932_pt1 | contig 19342 bp, 9 predicted proteins | sample BarmaccomBMRX_R9_FD_160113 | JGI IMG/M metagenome (GOLD analysis project Ga0213876, IMG submission 160113) | Root-associated microbial communities from Barbacenia macrantha in rupestrian grasslands, the National Park of Serra do Cipo, Brazil - RX_R9 | ecosystem: Host-associated > Plants > Roots... | reverse complement strand
CACGGACGCCAACCTGAACGCGCTCTGCACCTTCCTGCGCGCCAGCGGCTATGACGTGGCGCGGTCCGTGGTGCTGGATCTGCAGGAGATGGTCCTCGACGGCGGTTCGATGTCGCTGGGCACGGTCGCGTCCGTCCTGGAGGCGATGGGGGTGCCGTTCCACGCTTGCCGCTACGCGAAGACGCCGGGCATTCCCGCCGGGGAGGTGGCGCTCGTCCCGTTGCGCGCCCGGAGGGGAACGGCCTCGCGTAAGACCGAATATGCCTTCGCCATTGCCGTCTCCGCCGGGCCGGGCGCAATCCCTTACTGCACGAACGGCCATGGCGAAGCGCTCGTCCTCTCCGCCGACCAGTGGCGGCGGCAATGGAGCGGCGTCGCGATCCACGTTTCGCGACCGCCGCCGGACGGCTGGACCACCGACCCATCGCGTATCGAGGCCGAGCGGCGATCCGCGGCGGCGTATCGGCGCGAGATCCGGTACGTCGAGAACCTGATCGACCCCGAGCTCTGCGACGACATCGTCGCCGTTTGCGAGCGTCGCAGGACGTTCCGGAGAAGCGGCGTTTCCACCGCGAACATCGCCTCTTCGGTGCGGACCAGCCACAGCAGCGACTTGCGGGGCGAGATTGCGCGCCGGCTGGAGGCGCGGCTCAGGATGCACGCGCTGTTCGAGTCGCGCGTCTTCGAGACGTTCCAGGTCGTGCGCTACCGGCCCGGCGAGCAGTTCCTGGCCCATATCGACGTCTCGCCCGACGTCCCCCGCCCGCTGACCGCCATCCTCTATCTCAACGAGGATTTCGACGGCGGCGCGACGAGCTTTCCCAATCTCGGCCTCGAATGGCATCCGCGCAAAGGCTGCGCCCTCATCTTCCCCAATCTCGACGCCCTGGGTCAGCCGATCGAGTGGTCGTTGCACAAAGCGGAACGGGTGAATGCCGGCCGCAAGTATGCCTGCAACATCTGGACGCGATGACGCTCCCGTCGGAGCGGCTCACCGGGCGAAAGGCAAAGGCGTCGAGAAGGTCGGACCCGATCGCGCGAAACCACGCATCAGACAGGCGCTAGGGGTGGCGACCGGCGGCATCCGGTTCCGCCCCGTCCGGGAGACCCGCTTCCCGGCTCTCCAGCAACATCCCGTCGATGAGGTGCAACACCCTTTGGGCCGATGCGATCGTGCCGTGGCGGTGCGCCACGATCACCCGGGTCATCCCCAGCCCGGCGATCGCCTGGCTTACCGAGCGCTCGCAGGCCTCGTCGAGCTGCGACGTGCCCTCGTCGACGACGAGTAGCCGCGGCTTGCGATAGAGGGCGCGCGCCAGCAGCAGGCGCTGGCGCTGGCCGCCCGAAAGAGGCGCTCCCACTTCGTCGATCCGCGAATGATAGCCCGTCGGCATCGCGGCGACGTCGTCCGCGATGAACGCGAGGCGGGCGGCCTCCTCGACGCGATCCATGTCGGCGGGATCGGCGAACATCGATATGTTCTCGGCGATCGAGCCGGCGAAGAAATTGTCGTCCTGCAGCACCACCCCGAGATGGTGATAATAGTTGCGGTGCCCAAACGCCCGCAGCGGCATGCCGTCGATCAGCACCTCCCCGCTGGTCGGGACGAGCACTCCGAGGATGATCTGCAACAGGGTCGTCTTGCCGCCGCCCGACGGGCCGGTGATCACGACCGATTCCCCGGGCTCGATGGTCAGATCCACCCCCTTCAGCACGAATGGAAGGTCGTCGGCGTAGCGATGGCGGATGCCGCGCAGCTCGATTCTCCCCTTCGGGATGCGGGCCTCGAGCTGCGGCCGCGAAAAGGGGCTGTCGTCGGCCTCGAGGGCGATGTCGGCGAGCTGATCGAGCGTTGGCCTCACCAGCCGGACGGAGAACACCTTCTCCATCGCCGATCCCGCCGTCGCCAGAAACTGCGTCTTGTAGGCGAGATAGGCAACCACCATGCCGAGCGTCAGGCGCCCCTCGGTCACCAGGTAGACCGAGATCCAGACGACCAGGATGTTCTCCAGGCTGAAGATCGTCCTCTGCGCCGCCGCCTGCAGGTTGGCGAGATTCTGGAAGCGCAGGTCGGCCTTCAGCAACCCGGCGGCCTTGGCCTGCCAGACGCCTTGCCGCCTCACCTCCTTGTTCGCGAGCCGGATGGTTCGCACGCCCCTGATATTCTCGAGCAGGATCGAATGCTCGTGGCCGCTCAGGAGCAGATATTCTTCCCTCGCCTGCCGCTGGGCGCGCGCCACGAAGGCGCGGAAGCCGACATCGACGAGGAACGCGCCCACCGAGACGAGCGCCAGGACCGGCGCGTAGAGGGTCATCAGGACGAGCGTCAGCAGGGCCAGCGCACCGTCGACCAGACCGGCGGCGAGATCGTCGCTCAGCAGCTGCTTCACGAGGGCGATCGACCTGAAGCGCGTGAGGGTCTCGCCGAGGGATCGCGATCCGAACCAGCCGATCGGCAGCCGGTAGAGCTTGCGCGAGAGATCGGCCGCCAGTCGGAACAGGATGGCAGTGCTGAAGGTCGACAGCACCGCGCTCCGCAAATACAGCGCCACGCCGTTCAGGATCGTGAACAGGCCGAAGCCGAGGGCGAGCGCCGCCATGATGCCGATATTCTGGCCGATCAGCGCGTTATCGATGGCGATCTGGAGGTAATAGGGCGTCGCGAGGATCACGACCTGCGAGAAGACCGACAGGATCAAGGTCTGGCTGATCGCCCGCTTCAGGCCGTTCACGTCGGCGAGCAGCGTGCCGAGTTTCAGCTCCCCCTTGCCGTCGCGCCGGTGGAAGTTCGTCGGACGCCTGATCTCCAGGGCTTTTCCGGTGGACCGGCGACCGATCCGATCCAGCGTCTCCCAGTAGATCTGTCCGTCCGGCGCATGAAGCAGTACCTTGCGACGCGAGAATTTCTCGGCGACGACATAGTCATCGCCGTCGAGCTGCAGGATCGCGGGGGTCGGGAGGCTCGACAGGTCGCCGTCCGTGGCCCTGAGGAGCCGGCCGGTGAGGTCCAGGCTCTCGGCCAGCTCGAGCAACCCTTCGGGACCGGCGGCGTTGCGCGCGACCTCCAGCCCCGCCGCTGCGGCGGGTTCGATCTTCCTGCCGAGCATCCGCGCCGCGATCACCACGCACGCAATGCCCGATCGCGAATCGCTGAGCGGCGGATGCGGCGCGTCGCGGGCTTCGGAGCCGTCGATGCGGGGAGAGTCCATCTAATCGGCGGCGGCGAGCAGCGGATCCAGCAGCCAGGCGGCGGCCGACCGGCGTTCGACGATGATCCGGGCGGTAAACGTCATGCCCGGACGCAGCGGCTGCACTTGGCCGTAGGCCCGGAAGCCGGCGCGATCGAGCCGCGCATGGGCCAGGAACACGCTCGCCGCGCCTGCCCCGCCGGCGCCGACCGAAGGTGCCAGCGACACCGAGTCTATCGTCGCCGGGATCGTTCCGAAGCGGGCGTGGGGAAATGCATCGAAGGCGAGGCGCACCTTCTGCCCCGACCGTACGAACGCGATCGCATTTCCCGGCACGTTGAGGCGGGCAACCATCACCCTCCCGGGCGGAACGATCATCATCAGCGGAGCCTGGGCGCCGACCGCATCGCCGGGGTGCAGGGTCATGCCGGTGACGCGGCCCGACGCCGGCGCGGCAATTGTGTAGCCGCCTTGCGCGGTCGTGGTGGCCACTTCCTTGGTCAGTTGGGCGCGGCTGCTTTCGCGCGATTCATGCGAGGCCGACGCTTCGAGCGCGGCCTGCCGGCTGAGGTCGCGCAATTGTCGGATGCTGGCAAGCTTCGCGCCCCTCGACTGCTCGAATCCGGCGAGCTGCTGGCGCTTGAGCAGCAGGTCTTCCTCCCGCGCATTGACATCGTGCTGGCTGACGAAGCCGCGCTTCGAGATGCGGGCCGCCAGCGCCAGCTTCGCATCGGCCAGCGCCACCAGGCGCTGCATGATCGCGATCTGGCGATCGATCGAGGCCAGTTCCGTCGTCGCCCCGTCGAGCTGCGCCTGATACTGCTTCTGCAGCGCGGCGGAGGCCTTCTCGCCGAGGGCCGACTGGGATTGCAGACGCGCATCCTGCGCCCGCAGCGCATCGAGCACCGTCCGCTGGGGGCTGCCGCCCGTCTGGTCCATGTCCTCTACGGCGACGGTCGCCAGCGCCTGTCCCTTCGCAACCCACTGGCCCTCGCGCACCATCACCGCCGAAGCCCTGCCGGGCCGCGACGCGACGACCTGGAGGATGCCGCCATCCGGCTGCACGACTCCGGTCGCGGTCTCGACCCGGGGGAAGGAGGCGGTTGCCAGGAACAGGATCGTCACGACGAGGGCGGCCAGAAGCAGCGTTGCGATCACGTGCCAGTGAAGCGGCAACCTGAAATGAGTCGGGCTGAACAGGTCTTCGTGGGCGGCGTGGGACAATCACTCGCCTCCATCGCGGGTCGACGGCGACCTGCCACCCGGCCGGTCGTCCTCGATGCCGCCGGCCTCGGCCGCGCGAGACCGGATCACAGGCCGCCCTCCCGCTTTCGCGCCAGGAACACGCCGACATAGGGAAGGGCGTGCGCATGGTCGTCGGTCGCACCGTCGCGCTCGAGGCCGACGCTCCGCATCATCTCCGACAGTTCCCGCTCGTCGAAGATCCGGATGTGCTCCGAGGGCAGGCGCTGGGACATATAGTCCTGGCGGAGGGTCATCCAGCGCGCGTCGTCGGAGATGTCGACCTGCGTGGTGACGTACCCTCCCGCCTCCCGCACGGACGGGCTGTAGAAGGTGCCGACGCGGCGGAGCGCGGCCTCGAGGCTGAGGTAGCATAGCAGAAAGAGGCCCCCCGGGCGGAGCGCCTCGGCCACGCCCCGCACGTAGCTGCTGTCGCCTTCGGCTCCGAGCGAGCCGAGGCTGGAATTGAATGCCGTCACGAGGTAGAACCCGCCGGCATCGACGTCGGCGATGTCGCAGCAGGCGACCGACACCGGCAATCCGCGACACCGCCGCAGCGCGATCTCCGCCGCCTCGCGACTGATGTCGATGCCGCGGAGGTTGCGGTAGCCCGCGGCGGCCAGCTCGATGAGATGCTGGCCCTCGCCGCAACCCAGATCAAGAATAGCGTTGTCGGGCCGCGGACAGACCCTGCGGACTATTGCGACGGCTTGACGAACGTCGGCGAGATGCTCTTCCGGGTCGAACAGGCCTGCGCGGGCGTCATAAAGATGAGCGACGGCTTCCGGGCTCAGCAAAGACGGCTGGTGTCGCGCGGATTCCATGGACTTGGGAATGGCGCCTGGGCGCTGCGGCGGCAAGGGCCTTGACGGCCATTCGCCGCCGCTCGTCTATTTAATTTCAGGGACATCGACCTTCTTGTCATCGGCATTCGGGCGGTCTCGCAATCGACCGCGCCGTCGCGACTCGCTATTCGACGAGATACTCGGCGACGATTCTCGCCGCGCGGCCGCCCGGTTGCGCATTTGGCGTGGCCCGGGAGCCGCCGGAGCCCTATTGCGGCTCAACCGTCCGCTCCCGCTTCCTCCCGATCGCGAGGCATACGCTGCCGATATCCCGCCAGATCTTCCGTACGACCCGCGCCGTGGCGGCGCTCCTTGCCCTCGTCGCGTGCGCACCCTCGTTCGGACGGCAGGCCGGCGGGGCGGCCGCGGCTCCGGCCGCGGCGAAACACCCGCTCACCATCGACGACGTCCTCGCCACCGAGCATCTCGACCGGGCAACCCTGTCGCCGGACGGAGCCTGGGTGGCGGCGGTGGTCCAGCGGTCCGCCGGCCCGGGCGAGGTCTATGGCCGCACCGCCTATGAAATCGATCCGGCCCGCGACGACGTCTGGCTGATCTCGACCGCGACCGGCGTGCGACGCAACCTGACCCGCGGCACCAGCCGAGCCAGCGGTGCCTGGTGCGCGACCTGGTCGCCCGACGGGTCCCGGCTCGCCCTGCTGTCGACACGGGCGGAGGGGAAGGAGCCGCGCGGCGGCGACAATGTCCGGCTCTACGTGTGGGACCGGAGGTCGGACGCGATGACGCGAATGAGCGACGACGCGGTCATGACCCAGACGCGCTACGGCAGCGGCCTCGACAAGCTCGATCTGCGCGGCGGCGCGGACGGCGGCACGGTCGCGCACGACTGCAATGGCAGCGAGGAGCACGCGCCCTTCCTCTGGCTCGACGACCACCGGCTGCTCGTCGCCACGCTCCCGGCCGGCGAGACCTCGGGGCTCCTCGACCAGTATCAGCGCCCCTTTCGCACCGCCGCCCGCGACGCCGCCCGGCTTCGCGCCGGGATCGTGCCCACGGTGAGCGCGGTCGGCAGCGGCGAGGCTGCCGGCCTGGAGCGGCCGGATCGCGGCGTCGCCATCCTGCGGATCGTCGACGTGCGGACACGTGCGGCGAGCACCGTCGCGACGGTTCCGGCTTACCCGTTCCGCGGCAGCCTCACCGTCTCGGTCTCCCCCGACGGCAAGCGCCTGGCGCTGCTGGCAACGCTCGGCGCCCTGCCGCCGCAGGCCGGCCGTCGCTTCCCGAACCCTGCGGACGATGCGTGGACGGTCGAGCGGCGGCTGGGGTTCGTCGATCTCGCCGCGCGGGCGGAGGTCTATTGGCCGACCATGCCGGCGGCCGCCCGTCATCCGCTGGAGCTTTATGGCTGGTCCCCCGACAGCCAAAGGATCGCGCTGCGGGCCCGCGCCGACGCCTTCGCCACGGCGACGCCCCTGTTCGTCGCCGAGCCCGGGCGCGGCGCAGTCGCGCCGCTCGCCTCCGTCTCGATCGGCGCGGCGGCGGCGACGGCGGACCGTTCCCGCCCCCCGGCCGTGTTGTGGGCGGGGCCGCGCCGGCTGGTCGCCCGATCGTCCGGCGGCGGCGGCGCGCCGGGCTCCTGGTGGGTGCTGGGCACGGACGGCTCAGCGGTCGACCTCGGCCGGACGGGCGTCGCGGCGCCCGACGCGTTCGCGCTCGGCGGCGACGGCACGCCGGTCGCGTTGGCGGGCAAGTCGGTGTTGCGCCTGGATGCGGAGGCCGGCCGCCTGATCGCGGCGGCCGAGCTCCCCGGCGAAGCCTCGTTCCTGCCTCAGCAGGACATCGGCAGGCCGAGCGCGCGCTTCGTGATCCTGATGGACGACCGCGACGGCGCGACCGGCTTCACGACGCTCGATGCCGCCACCCTCCGGACCGGGCCGCTCGCCAGGCGGGCGATCGGCGACTTGCTCGAGCTGGATCCGGCGGGTGGGGCGGTGCTGTACAGCCAGCGCGACCGCAGCGGCCTGTTCCTGCGCCGGCTGACGCTGGCGGACGCGCGGGTCCGCGACCTGCTCGCGCTCGACACGTTCCTGCGCCGGGTCGACCTCGGCGAAACCCGCCTGATCGACTACCAAGGGGCGGACGGGAAGGCGCTGAAGGCGGCGGTGATCCTGCCGCCGGGCTACCGGCCCGACCGCCGCTACCCGACCCTGGTCTGGGTCTATGCCGGCTACCGGGTGCAGTCGCTGGAAGGCGATTTCTGGCTCGATCCCTTCCTTCCCGGCATCTACAATCTTCGTCTCTACGCGGCGCGGGGCTATGTGGTGCTGATCCCCTCGATCCCGCTGCCGCCGCGGCAGGGGCGGCGCGACGTCTACGCGCGCATTCCGGAAGGGGTGATACCGGCGGTCGACCGGCTGGTGGCGCTCGGCATCGCCGATCCCGATCGCCTCGGCGTGTTCGGACAGAGCATGGGCGGCTACAGCGTCTACGCGCTGGTGACCCAGACCGACCGCTTCCGGGCGGCGGTGGCGATGGCGGGCGTGACCAGCCTGACCGCGCATTTCGGCGAGTTCGATCCGACCGCCCGCGGCTATCCCGGCATCGAGCACGAGAAGAGCGACAATTGGGCGGAGCTGGACCTGTTCGGGGCGTCGAAGCCGCCTTGGGAGGATGCCGGCGATTACGCGCGCAACTCGCCGCTCACCTACGTCGACCGTGTCCGGACGCCGCTGCTGATGATTCACGGCAGCGCCGACGTTCGCGGCGCGCAGACGCAAGCCGAGCAATTCTTCTACAGCCTCTACACGCAGGGGAGGACGGCGATGCTGCTGCGATATGGGGGCGAGACGCACGGCCTCTCCCAATCGCCGGCGAACATCCGCGACATGCTCGCCCGCACGCTCGCCTGGTTCGACCGTTACCTGCAGGCGCCGGCGCCTCGGCGGGCGATCCCGCCGGTTTCGCCTGCCGCCCCCGCCACGCCGGCGCCGCGCTAAGCGGCGATGAGGCCGCCGATGCACGCCGTGAGGGCGGCGGCCTTGAGGGGCTTTTCCAGCACCGCGTGGCGATGTCCGCCATCAGCCGGTCGGCACATCGTAGCGGGCGAGCAGCGCGCGGATGGCGCCGGCGCGGCGGGCGAGGACGGCGTCGATCCCGCGCAGCAGGGCGCCATCGTCCTTCCGGACGCCGACCGAGATGTCGTAGGCCATCGGCCATTGCGCGTCGTCGAGCCACGGCGTCACCTTCTCGAGCCGCAGCGGCACCGGCGAGGACTTGGCGAAATAGCCGGCGAGGGGACCCCAGACGAGGGCGACGTCGACATCGCCCTTCGCCACCGCCGCGACGATCGCGGCCGGCGGGTTGGGCTGCGCATAGTCGCCGTAGAGCATGTAGCCGCGGACGTTGCCGACGATGCCGCGGCGGGCGAGGGCGTGGGCGGGCGGCGTGTTCATCGCGTCGTTGCCCACCATCTGCACGCCGATGCGCAGCCGCTTCAGGCGCGGATCGTCGAGCGTGAGGCCGGCAAGGCCGTCCCTGGCTCGCGTCACGAACATGTAGGAGGAGCGGTAATAAGGCCGGCTCGTGGCGACCGTCTCGACGGTGCTGGCGACGCCGGGCCAGAAGTCGCATTTGCCCTCGCCGAGCGTGTTGCGGACATAACCGCGCCGCTGCGCCCACCAGACGTAGGAGAGGTCGGCGTGGAGTTCGGCGGCGATCAGGGCCGCGAGCTTGTTCTCGAACCCCGCGCCCGCGCGGTTCGAGAAGGGCAGGTTGTTGGGATCGGCGCAGGCGACGAGGTGGCGGCGCGGCGACGCGCCCACGCATCCGGCGAGGATCAGGACGAGGAGGAGCGCGGCGCCCTTCATCGCCGCGCCGCGATCGCGCCCCACGGCTTGCCGCCGAGGCGGACGGTGCGGACGACGCGGTTGGCGGCGAGGTCGATGACGGTCACCGTGCCGGCGAGCCCCGCGGCGGCGTAAAGGCGGGTCTCGTCGGGCGAAAGGGCGATGCCCCAGGTGCGCTCGCCGGTGGGGAAGCTGCGCACCAGCTTGCCGCTCGCCGGCTCGAGCTCGGCGACGCGGTTGCCGCGCCCCATGGCGACGAAGACGCGCTTCTCGTCCCGGGTCGCGCGCATCTCGACCGCCTGGACCGGCTCGGGCCCGGGAAAGTCGGGGGCGAGGTCGATGGTGCGGACGATCTGCCGCGCCCCGGTGTCGAAGACGCTGATCGTCCCCCTCTGCTCGGACGAGACCCACAACGTCCGGCCGCCGTCGAGGAACAGCACGAAGCGCGGCCGGTTGCCGACCGGGATGCTGTCCAGCAGCCGGCCGCTCGCGGCGTCGATGAAATGGGCGGTGCTCGCCGCTTCGGACGTCGCCACGACGAGGCCGCCGTCCGGGCTGACGCCGATCCCCTCCGGCTCCGGCCCGACCTTCACCTCGCGCAGGATGGCGCCGCTGGCGAGGTCGAGGAAGGAAATGGCGCTATGGTCTTCGTTGGCGACGTAGAGCCGCCTGCCGTCCGGGCTGACCGCGAAGCGCTCAGGGTCGGTGCCGCTCGCATAATCGCGCAGGTGGCGGCGCGTGGCGACGTCCCAGGCTTCAATGCGGTTGGCGTTGCTGGCGGCGACGTAGAGGGTGCGGCCGTCCGGCGAGAGTGCCATGCCGCGCGGCCGCTGCCCGGTCGCGAGCGGCGCTTCCAGCATGCCCGACGCGCCGTCGACCAGCTCGACCTGGTTCGAGCCCTCGTTGGAGACGAAGACGGTGTCCGTCGACTTCGGCGCCTCGGCGCGGCAACCGGCGAGGAGGAGCGCCGCGAGTCCCGACCACCAAAGCTCTTTGCGCCGCGCCCGTGTCACGCTGCCGAGATACCGCGCGTCCCGCCGCCGGTCCACTGGGCCGCACCGAGGCTTGCGCTTTCGCAATCTCCGCTTAATGTTCTGCGTGCACATGCAGGAGCGGCCCCTTCGCGGGGCCGTGCTTGCACGAGCGCCGGCCGGGGGGCCGGGTCCACTTCAACGGGCGGGGGGAGAGACGCTTCGAAGGAGTAGCCCCGAGTGAACGCCATCCCCCCGCGCGAGTCCCTCGATCGCCGCAGCCTCGTCACCGCGCTCCGCAGCCTGCGCCGCGGCGACTTCACCGTCCGCCTCCCCGAGGACCGCGACGGCGTCGACAGCGAGATCGCCGCCCTCTTCAACGAGGTCGTGTCGCTCAACCAGGACATGACGCGCGAGTTCGAGCGCCTGTCCCAGGTCGTCGGCAAGGAAGGCAAGATCGGCCAGCGCGGCCGGGTCAAGAGCGCGACCGGCGGCTGGGAGACGGCGATCCGCTCGGTCAACGAGCTGATCGAGGACATGGTCCAGCCGACCGCCGAGGTGGCACGCGTCATCGGCGCGGTGGCGAAGGGCGACCTGTCCCAGTCGATGACCGTCGAGATCGACGGCCGCCCGCTGCGCGGCGAGTTCCTGCGCATCGGCAAGGTCGTCAACACGATGGTCGAGCAGCTCGCCTCCTTCGCCTCCGAAGTGACGCGCGTGGCGCGCGAGGTCGGCACGGAAGGCAAATTGGGCGGCCAGGCGAACGTGAAGGGCGTCGCCGGCACCTGGAAGGACCTGACCGACAACGTCAACGCGATGGCGACCAACTTGACCTCGCAGGTGCGCAACATCGCCGAGGTGACCACCGCCGTGGCGTCGGGCGACTTGTCGAAGAAGATCACCGTCGAGGTGAAGGGCGAGATCCTCGAGTTGAAGAACACCATCAACACGATGGTGGACCAGCTCAATTCCTTCGCGAGCGAGGTGACGCGCGTCGCCCGCGAGGTCGGCACCGAAGGCAAATTGGGCGGCCAGGCGCGGGTCGAGGGCGTCGCCGGCACGTGGAAGGATCTGACCGACAACGTCAACCTGATGGCCGACAACCTCACCGGCCAGGTTCGCAACATCGCCGAGGTCACCACCGCGGTGGCCTCGGGCGACCTTTCGAAGAAGATCACGGTCGACGTGAAGGGCGAGATCCTCGAGCTCAAGAACACCATCAACGTCATGGTCGACCAGTTGAACGGCTTCGCCTCGGAAGTGACCCGCGTCGCCCGCGAGGTGGGCACCGAAGGCAAGCTGGGCGGTCAGGCCCAGGTGCCCGGCGTCGCCGGCACGTGGAAGGACCTGACCGACAACGTCAACCTGATGGCCGACAATCTGACCGGCCAGGTCCGCAACATCGCCGAGGTCACCACCGCCGTCGCCTCGGGCGACCTTTCCAAGAAGATCACGGTCGACGTGAAGGGCGAGATTCTCGAGCTCAAGAACACCATCAACGTCATGGTCGACCAGTTGAACTCGTTCGCTTCGGAGGTGACGCGCGTGGCGAGGGAGGTCGGCACCGAAGGCAAGCTCGGCGGCCAGGCGCAGGTGCCGGGAGTCGCGGGGACCTGGGCGGACCTGACCGACAACGTGAACCTGATGGCCGCGAACCTCACCGGCCAGGTACGCAACATCGCCGACGTGACGACCGCCGTGGCGAAGGGCGACCTGTCGAAAAAGATCACCGTCGAGGTGAAGGGCGAGATCCTGGAGCTCAAGAACACCATCAACACGATGGTGGACCAGCTCAACGGCTTCGCCTCGGAGGTGACGCGCGTGGCCCGCGAGGTGGGCTCGGAAGGCAAATTGGGCGGCCAGGCGAAGGTGGAAGGCGTCGCCGGCACCTGGGCCGATTTGACCGACTCGGTGAACCTGATGGCCGGCAACCTCACCGCGCAGGTCCGCAACATCGCCGACGTGACCACCGCCGTCGCGCGCGGCGACTTGTCGAAGAAGATCACCGTCGACGTGCGCGGCGAGATTCTCGAGCTGAAGGACACGATCAACGTCATGGTCGACCAGCTCAACGGCTTCGCCTCCGAGGTGACGCGCGTGGCCCGCGAGGTCGGCTCGGAAGGCAAATTGGGCGGCCAGGCGCAGGTGCCGGGCGTCGGCGGCACGTGGAAGGATCTGACCGACAATGTCAACGCGATGGCGGCGAACCTCACCGGCCAGGTCCGCAACATCGCCGAGGTGACGACCGCGGTGGCGTCGGGCGACCTTTCCAAGAAGATCACCGTCGACGTGAAGGGCGAGATCCTCGAGCTCAAGAACACCATCAACACGATGGTCGATCAGCTCAATTCGTTCGCCTCGGAAGTGACGCGTGTGGCGAGGGAGGTCGGCACCGAAGGCAAGCTCGGCGGCCAGGCGCAGGTGCGCGGCGTCGCCGGCACGTGGAAGGATCTGACCGACAACGTCAACCTGATGGCGGCCAACCTCACCGGCCAGGTCCGCAACATCGCCGACGTGACCACCGCCGTGGCGCGGGGCGATTTGTCGAAGAAGATTACCGTCGACGTGAAGGGCGAGATCCTCGCCCTGAAGGACACGATCAACGTCATGGTCGACCAGCTCAACGGCTTCGCCTCGGAGGTGACGCGCGTCGCCCGCGAGGTCGGCACCGAGGGCAAATTGGGCGGCCAGGCGCAGGTGCCCGGGGTCGGCGGCACGTGGAAGGACCTCACCGACAACGTCAACCTGATGGCAACGAACCTAACCAATCAGGTGCGCGGCATCGCCGAGGTCGTGACCGCGGTGGCGCAGGGGAACCTGAAGCGCAAGCTGACGGTGGACGCAAAGGGCGAGATCGCCGCCCTCGCCGAGACGATCAATTTCATGATCGAGACGCTCGCGACCTTTGCCGATCAGGTCACCAACATGGCCCGCGAGGTCGGCATCGAAGGGAAGCTCGGCGGCCAGGCGCGCGTGCCGGGCGCCGCCGGCCTGTGGCGCGACCTCACCGACAACGTGAACCAGCTGGCGGCGAACCTCACCAACCAGGTGCGCTCGATCGCCGACGTGGCGACCGCCGTCACCAAGGGCGACCTCACCCGCTCGATCGCCGTCGAGGCGTCGGGCGAGATGGCGGCGCTCAAGGACAATATCAACGAGATGATCCGCAACCTGAAGGATCAGACGCTCAAGAATGCCGAGCAGGACTGGCTCAAGACCAACCTCGCCCGGTTCAGCCGCATGCTGCAGGGCGAGCGCGACCTCGCCACCGTCTCCAACCTCATCATGTCGGAGCTCGCGCCGCTGGTGAACGCGCAGTATGGCGTCTTCTACGTCACCCGCCGCGAGGAGAATGAGACCGTCCTCGACCTCGTCGCCAGCTACGGCGCCGAAGGCAAGGACGAGCTGAAGCCGACCTTCAAGCTGCGCGAGGGCCTGGTCGGCCAATGCGCCGCCGACAAGCGGCCGATGCTGCTCCAGGAGGTGCCGGCCGACTTCATCCGCATCGGCTCCGGCCTCGGCCACGCCAAGCCGGCCAACATCTCGATCCTGCCGGCCCTGTTCGAGGACGACGTCAAGGCGGTGATCGAGCTCGCCTCGTTCAGCCGCTTCAACGAGACCCACCAGACCTTCCTCGACCAGCTGATGGAATCGGTCGGCATCGTCTTGAACACGATCGCCGCGACGATGCGCACCGAGGGCCTGCTGAAGCAGTCCCAGCTCCTTACCCAGGAGCTGCAGGCGCGCCAGACCGAGCTCACCACCAAGCAGGAGGAGCTCCACAACACCAACGAGGAGCTGCAGGAGAAGGCGCAGCTGCTCGAGAACGAGAAGAAGCAGGTCGAGGCGAAGAATATCGAGATCGAGATGGCGCGCCGCGCCGTCGAGGAGAAGGCCGAGCAGCTCGCCCTCACCTCCAAGTACAAGTCCGAGTTCCTCGCCAACATGAGCCACGAGCTGCGCACGCCATTGAACTCGCTGCTCATCCTGTCGAAGCTGCTCGCCGACAACCCGCAGGGCAATTTGAACGACAAGCAGACGGAGTTCGCCCGCACCATCCACTCGGCGGGCTCGGACCTCCTCTCCCTCATCAACGACATCCTCGATCTGTCGAAGATCGAATCGGGCACCGTCTCGATCGAGGTCGGCGAGATGCCGATGAGCGTCTTGAAGCAGCATATGGAGCGGACCTTCCGCCAGCTCGCCGCCGACAAGAATCTCGACTTCAACGTCCAGTTCGCCGACAGCCTGCCGACCGCGATCCGCACCGACGAGAAGCGGCTCCAGCAGATCGTCCTCAACCTGCTCTCCAACGCGTTCAAGTTCACCTCGCACGGCGGCGTCACGCTGGAGGTCAAGACGGCGACCAAGGGCTGGAGCCCCAGCCACCCGGTGCTGCGCGGGGCCGAGCAGGCGATCGAGATCGCCGTCACCGACACCGGCATCGGCATCCCCGAGGACAAGCAGAAGCTGATCTTCGAGGCCTTCCAGCAGGCCGACGGCACGACCAGCCGCAAGTACGGCGGCACCGGCCTCGGCCTCTCGATCAGCCGCGAGATCGCACGCCTGCTCGGCGGCGAGCTGCAGGTGCGGTCGCGGCCGGGCGAAGGCTCGACCTTCACCCTGTTCGTGCCGCTGCAGACGGCCGCGCCCGCCGCCTCGGTCGCTGGCACCACCGCGCGCTACGACAATACCGGCGCGACCGTGCCGAACGCGCTGCCGACCGGCTTCGAGGTGATCGACGATCGCGACCAGCTCGGCGACGATCCCTTCGTCCTCATCGTCGAGGACGATCCCACCTTCGCCTCGATCCTCGTCGACATCGCCCACGCCGCGGGCCTCAAGGGCGTCGTCTCGACCGCGGGGGCGGGGACGCTCGCCATGGCGCGCAAGCTGCAGCCGGATGCGATCACCCTCGATCTCGGCCTGTCCGACATCGACGGCTTCGTGCTGCTCGACCTGTTGAAGCACGACCCGCAGACCAGCCACGTACCGATCCACGTCATCTCCGGCGCCGATCGCTTGAAGTCGGTCATCGACATGGGCGCGTTCGGCGTGACCGAAAAACCCGCCGAGCGCGAGGCGCTCACCCGGGTGTTCCGCGATCTTGCCGACCATATCAAGGCCGCGGCCCCCTTGCTCGAGATCGTCCCCGACGGCGAATCGGGCCCCGCCCCGCGTGGCGTGCCGGAGCTTGCGGGCGCGAAGATCCTGATCGTCGACGACGACATCCGGAACATCTACTCGCTGACGAGCGTCCTCGAGAGCTACGACGTGGAAGTGCTCCACGCCGAGCGCGGCAAGGACGGCATCCTGATCCTCGAGCAGACCCCCGGCATCGATATCGCCCTCATCGACATCATGATGCCGGAGATGGACGGCTACGAGACGATGCAGCAGATCCGCCAGCGCGACGCCCTCGCCGAGCTGCCGCTGATCGCCGTCACCGCCAAGGCGATGAAGGGCGACCGGCAGAAATGCCTCGACGCCGGCGCCTCCGATTACATCGCCAAGCCGGTCGACATCGACCTGCTCCTCGCCTTGCTCCGCGTCTGGGTGGCGCGGGCGCGCGAAGGCGTCGGCTCGGCGGCGCTCGCGCCTGAAACGGCGGCGGCGGAGTAAGGGGTGAGCCAGCGACGCCCCCGGGCCAAGGCGGCCGCCGCGCCGTCCGACCTCGCCCCGCTCGCCGAGGCGGAGGCGGACGAGCGGCCGCGCGTCCTCGTGGTCGACGACGACGAGCGCAACCTGCTCGCGATCCGCACCGTTCTCGAGGATGTCGGCGAGGTCGTCGTCGCCCACTCGGGCGAGGAGGCGCTGCGCCACCTCCTCAAGGGCGACTTCGCCGTCATCCTGCTCGACGTCTACATGCCGGGCATGGACGGCTACGAGACCGCCCAGATCATCCGCTCGCGCGAGCAGACCAAGCGCATCCCCATCGTCTTCCTCTCGGCCGTCAACAAGGAGACCGAGCATCTGATGCGCGGCTATTCGATGGGCGCGGTCGACTATGTGTTCAAGCCGGTCGACCCGGTCGTGCTGCGCTCGAAGGTGGCGGTGTTCGTCGACCTGTTCGCGATGACCCGCGAGATCCAGCGCAAGGCGCGCCAGGAGCAGGCATTGCTCGACGCCAACCTGCGCGCCAATGCCGAGCGCCTCAAGGCCGAGCAGGAGCTGCGCCGGGCCGAGCAGCGCCAGGCCGCGATCATCCAGTCGCTGCCGATCATCCTCTACCTCGAGCCGCTCGACGCCGATCCGCGCTGGCCCGCCTTCATCAGCGGCGATCTCGTCGCCATGACCGGCTACGAATATGCCCATGTCGCCGAGCACCCGACCTTGTGGGCGGAGCGCCTCCACGAAGAGGATCGCGACCGCGTCCTCGCCGCGCTGGAGCAGCGCAAGACGACCGGCCGCTTCTCGGTCGAATATCGCTGGCAATGCGCCGACGGCGGCTGGAAGCATTTCCACGACCAGGCCGTGCTGCTGCGCGACGCGGCGGGCCAGCCGGTCGAGTTCGCCGGCACCCTGACCGACGTCACCGAGCGGCGCTCGCTCGAAAGCGAGCTGGTCCAGGCGCGCAAGATGGATGCGATCGGCAAGCTCACCGGCGGCATCGCCCACGATTTCAACAACCTTCTCGCCGCGGTGCTCGGCGGCCTGACCCTGATCGAGCGGCGGCTGCCGCTGGCCGAGGAGCAGGCCAAGGTGCTCACGATGACCCGCCGCGCCGCCGAGCAGGGCTCGGACCTCGTCGGCCGCCTGCTCGCTTTCGCGCGCCGCCAGCAGCTGGCGCCGGCCAGCATCGAGATCGCGTCCCTGTCCGGCGCGGTCACCGATCTGCTCGCCCATACCCTGGGCGGGCTGGTCGCGCTCGACTGGCGGGTCGGCGAGGGCCTGTGGTGCGCCTTCGCCGACCAGTCGCAGCTCGAGCTCGCGCTGATGAACCTCATCATCAACGCCCGCGACGCCATGCCCGACGGTGGGACCATCTCGGTCGAGGCTCAGAACCGCACGATCGGGTCCGGCACCGACGGGCTCGCGCCGGGCGACTATGTCGTCCTCACCGTCGCCGACACCGGCTGCGGCATCGCGCCGGAAATGCTCGAGCAGGTGATGGAGCCCTTCTTCACCACCAAGGAAGTCGGCAAGGGCACGGGCCTCGGCCTGTCGATGGTCTACGGCTTCGCCCGCCAGTCCGGCGGCGCGTTCCGCATGGAGAGCGAGGTCGGCGCCGGCACGCGCGCGCAGATCTGGCTGCCGCGCGCGCCCGAGGTGGCGGCTGCCGCCGATGCCGCCGGCAGCGGCCGCCGCACCGCGCGGGTGCGGCCGCTCAAGATCCTGCTCGTCGACGATCATGACGGCGTGCGCACGACCACCGCCGCCTTGCTCCGCGACCTCGGCCACGCCGTCGTCGAGGCGTCGGACGGTGCGGGCGTCCTCTCGCTGCTGCGCGGCGATCCCGGGTGCTGCGAGTTGCTGATCACCGATTATGCGATGCCGCACGTCTCGGGCGCCGAGGTGATCCGCCAGGCGCGGGCGCTCCGGCCCGGGCTGCCGGCGGTGATCATCACCGGCTATGCCGACGCCCAGTCCATCGCCCGCCGCCCCGAGGACGTCCTCGTCCTCGCCAAGCCCTTCACCGCCGACCAGCTCACCGCCGCCATCGCCGCCTCGGTGCCGGAGGCACGGGTGAGGGAGGAAGCGGAGGCCCTCCAGGTGGCGAGCGTCGGGGCGTAGCTTGGGGACACGTACCTTTTGCAAAAGATACGTGTCCCCATTTTCGTTATTCCCCCATCAAGTGCACCGCCACCACCCGCCGGTGGGGCCGCCGCCGGTGCTCGAACAGGTAGATGCCCTGCCAGGTGCCGAGCGCGAGGCGGCCGCCGGTCAGCAGGATCGCGAGGTGGGTCTGGGTGAGCGCCGCGCGCAGGTGGGCGGGCATGTCGTCGGGGCCTTCGTCGTGATGGGCATAGGCCGCCGGATCCTCCGGCGCGATGCGGGCGAAATAGCGCTCGAGGTCGGCGCGGGCGGCGGGGGCGGCATTTTCCTGGATCAGCAGCGACGCGGAGGTATGGGTGCAGAACAGGGTGAGCAGGCCCTCCCGCATGCCCTGCTCCGCAGCCCAGTCGACCACGTCGCGCGTGATCTCGTGCAGCCCCTGCCCCGGCGTTGCGATCGCCAGGTGCCCCGTCGCCTGCCGCATCAACCGAGCAAATGCTTCTGGACCTTGCCGCCGGCGCTGCGCGGGAAATCGGCGACATAATGGAAGCTCTCCGGCACCTTGTAGGCGGCGAGGCGGGTGCGGCAGAAGGCCTCGAGCTCCTTGGTGCCCGGCTGCGGCCGGCCGCTCGCGATCTGCACGAAGGCGCGGCCGACCTCGCCCCAGCGCGGGTGCGGCGCCGCGACGACGGCGGCCTCGGCGATCGCCGGATGCGCGGCGAGCACCTTCTCGACCTCGGCCGGATAGACGTTCTCGCCGCCGGAGATGAACATCTCCTTGCACCGCCCCTCGATGTACCAGAGGCCGTCCGGGTCGCGGCGGGCGAGGTCGCCGGAGCGCAGCCAGCCGTCCTCGGTGAACGCCGCGCGCGTCGCGGCCGGGTCGTTCCAATAGCCCGGGGTGATGCCGGGACCCGAAAATTGCAGCTCTCCCACGTCGCCGTCGCGCACCGCCTCGCCGGACGGGCCGACGATGCGGGCGCTGACGAGGAGCTGCGGGCGGCCGACCGAGCCGAGGTGCGTCCAGGCCTCCGCGGCGGACGCGAGGAAGGCGGTGGGCCCGGTCTCCGTCATCCCCATGCCGGCGCAGATGCGGATGCCCAGCGCCCGCGCCCGCGCCGCCACCGGCTCCGGAAGCGGCGCGCCGCCGCAGCCCCAGTGGCGCACCCGGTCGAGCGGCGCGGCGGCGAAGCGGGGATGGTCGAGCAGCGCGTGGTAGACGGTCGGCACCGCGAAGAAGGTGTCGAGCCGGCGGGCCTCGAGAAGCGCCACGATGGCCTCGGGATCGAAGCCCGGCAGGATGAGCACGCGGCCGCCCTGAAAGAGCGTCGGCAGGGTGTGGAGGTTGATGCCCGCGGTGTGGAAGAGCGGCAGGAAGTTCGCGGTCGTGTCGGTCGAGGCGAGGTCGATGGCCGAGCCGATATTGACATGGTTCGCGAGCGCCATCCGGAAAGTGTAGATGACTCCTTTCGGGCACCCCGTGGTTCCGGACGTATAGAGCAGGTACCAGATGCCGTCGGCCGGCCAGTCGCCCGGCGCCACCGGATCCGCCGCCGCGACCAGCGCCGCATAGT
>Ga0213876_10000931_pt1 | contig 19343 bp, 17 predicted proteins | sample BarmaccomBMRX_R9_FD_160113 | JGI IMG/M metagenome (GOLD analysis project Ga0213876, IMG submission 160113) | Root-associated microbial communities from Barbacenia macrantha in rupestrian grasslands, the National Park of Serra do Cipo, Brazil - RX_R9 | ecosystem: Host-associated > Plants > Roots... | reverse complement strand
CAGCATCCCCTAATCGCTTCCGCGAAAATGTCCGGATTGTTCCGGTTGTTATAACGCCACTCAAATTCCGCAATGTAGAGCGGCAAATACTTGCGGCTCACCTTGTGGAACGTGCCCATGATACCGCGCTTCACGAGGCTCCAGAAGCCTTCAATCGAGTTCGTATGGATTGCGCCGACAACGTAGTTCTTTGCTTCGTGGCGGACGGCATGGTGAGGGTAATCGGGCGACAGGCGGCGGTAGCCGCTGTGTTCGTCTGTGGAGAGAAGGGAACACTTGTCGGAAACCATCGCCCGAACGAACCGCTCAAAGGTTTCGGTTTTCGTGTTTTCGATCACGCGAGCCACAACGTTGCCTTTGCGCTGGCAAGCGCCGATCACGATAAACTTGTCCGCCTCTTGCCCGCCAATGCCAGCGGTTTTCTTATCCCAATGGCGGTTCTTGTTCTTGCCGCCGATGTAGGTTTCATCGACCTCCACAATGCCGATCAACTGCCGGAAATTCTTGTCGATAAGCGCCGCGCGAATGCGATGCGTCATGTAGAGCGCCGTCCGGTAAGAGCCAAACCCCATTTCCCGGTAAATCTGGTGAGCGGACACGCCTTTCTTGCTGACAAGCATCCGGTGAATAACGCGAAACCACTCGCGAAGCGGCTTGTTCGTGTTTTCGAAAATCGTGCCGACAGTGACAGAAAACCGATAGCCCGTAGAGCCTCCCGGAGCGCACGCGGTGCACTGCCAATGGAAGGCGCGGCACAGCTCATAGACCTCCAGATTGCCACAGCGCGGGCACGCAACGCCCGTAGGCCAGCGGTTGCGGACAAGATACGCCTTACAGGCGTCATCGTGCGGAAAGGCCGCTTCCCACTGCGGAATGGTCATCTGGTGAATGCGCTTGGACGTGCCCATGCGGGTGCCTCCCTCAATACCCCAAACATAGGCAAGGAGGCGGCTTATGTCAAGTAGTGCACAATCGCCCGTAAACGGGGGAGGATAGGCATTACGCTGCTTCACACTTAAGCCGCTTAAGCGCGCGGTCTCGGCCGATAAGGGGCAGCAGCTTCTTCATCTCGGGCCCGCTTTCGCGGCCCGTGAGCGCCAGACGCAGCGGATGAAACAGCGCGCGGCCCTTCGCGCCGGTGGATTTCGATACCGCTTTGGTCCACGCGCTCCAGGTTGTTTCGTCCCATGGCTCCGGCGGCAGCAGCTCTGCGGCTTTCGCGACAAGCGATGCGTCTTCAACGACAGAAGTCACCGGACCGGCCACCAAGGTCCACAAATCCTTCGCATCCGAGAGATGGGTGAGGTTCGCCTTTACCGCTTCCCAGAAGGCTTCGCTGGCGGGAATACCAAGCGCGGTCAGCCGTGCGGCAACCTCTGTGTACGGAAGAGAATGCAGCAGCTTGGCGTTCAAGGCTTGCAGCTCCGTGGGATCGAAATGCGCCGGAGCGCGGGCGATCTTGGCGAAATCAAACTCCTGCACCAGCGCTTCCAGCGACGGGCGCAACTCGATCGGATCGGAGGTGCCGATCTTCGCCAGATACGATGCCATCGCCAATGGCTCGATGCCGTCGTCGCGAATGTCCTGCAGAGAAAGCGAGCCGATGCGTTTCGACAGCGCTTCGCCGCCTGCGCCGGTCAACAGCGGGAAATGTGCAAACACCGGCACCTGCGCGCTCAGCGCCTCGAAAATCTCGATCTGCACCGCCGTATTGGTAACGTGGTCCTCGCCCCGCACGATGTGGCTGATGGCGAAATCCACATCGTCCACCACAGAGGGCAGGGTGTAGAGGAACCGTCCGTCCTCGCGGATCAGCACGGGATCGGAAAGGTGCGCGGTGTCAATTTCAACATCGCCGCGCACGAGATCTTGCCAGCGCACTTTCGTTTGACTGAGCTTGAATCGCCAGTGCGGCTTGCGGCCTTGGCTTCCGAGTTTGTCACGCTCTTCCGGCGTGAGCTTCAGCGCGGCGCGATCATACACCGGCGGCTTGTGCATCGCCATCTGGCGCTTCCGGCGGCGGTCGAGTTCATCGGCCGATTCATAGGCCGGATAGAGACGCCCGCTTGCCTTTAACCGCTCAGCCGCCTGCGAGTGCGCTTTCGCGCGTTCGCTTTGCCGCGCGAATGCATCATGCGTCAGCCCCAGCCACGCCAGATCTTCGAGAATGGCGTCTTCGTATTCCTTCCGTCCTCGCTCGGTATCGGTGTCGTCGATGCGCAGGAAGAATTTGCCGTTCGCTTTCTTCGCGAACAACCAGTTGAGCATGGCAGTACGCGCATTGCCGACATGCAGCAACCCGGTCGGCGACGGTGCAAAACGGACGATGATGTCGCTCACCGCTCCCCCTTCCGCTTCGCTCGCGAAGTGCTCGCTCGGCACCTCCCCCGCAAGCGGGGGAGGATAAGGACGTAGCATACGGCCAAACTTATCCTCCCCCGTTTACGGGGAAGGTGGATCGCGTGAGCGAAGCGAACGCGAGACGGTAGGGGGCCCTCGTTCATATGTCTCGCGCGTCCCGGAAGGCGTTGGTGATAGGATAGCGGCGGTCGCGGCCGAAGCTTCTGCGCGTGATTTTTACTCCCGGCGGCGCCTGCCTTCGCTTGTATTCCGACGTGTAGAGCAGCTGCTCGACCCGCTTTACCGTGGCGCCATCATAGCCCTTGGCGCAGACCTGCTCGAACGACATCTCTTCTTCGACCAGCGATTCGAGAATGCCGTCGAGAATTTCGTAGGGCGGCAACGAGTCTTCGTCTTTCTGGTCTGCCCGCAATTCGGCGGATGGCGGGCGCGTAATGACATTGTTCGGCATCACACGGCCGTTCGGGCCCAGCGCGTTCCTCGGCGCGTTTTCGTTCCGCCAGCGCGACAGGCTGAACACGTCGGTCTTGTAGACGTCCTTCAGCACGTTGAAGCCGCCGCACATATCGCCATAGAGCGTGGCGTAGCCGACGCTCATCTCGCTTTTGTTGCCCGTGGTGAGCACCATCGGGCCGAACTTGTTGGAGATCGCCATCAAGATGACGCCGCGGATGCGTGACTGGATGTTTTCTTCCGTCGTATCCACCGCACGGCCCACGAACGTGTCTCGCAATGCGTGGCTGAACGTCTCTACTGCGGATTCGATGGGCACTGTTTCGTATTTGCAGCCGAGCAGGCGGGCGATTTCCGCTGCGTCCTCCAGAGACTCGCGGCTGGTGTATTTGGACGGCAGCATCACGCAGCGCACGCGATCCGGCCCCAGCGCATCCACCGCCACCGCGGCAGAGAGCGCGGAATCGATGCCGCCGGAAAGCCCCAGCACGACGCCGGGAAAGCGGTTTTTGTTCACGTAATCGCGCAGGCCCAGCATCATCGCGTGGTAGATCGAGGAGATGCGGTCTTCCTCTTCCACGCATGGGCCTTTGGTGCACACCCAGCCTTTTGCTGTACGCGACCATTCGGTCAGCACGAGCGCTTCTTCCCACGGCTGCAGAGCGTTCGCGAGCGAGCCGTCCGCGTTGCAGATGAAGGAGGCGCCGTCGAACACCAACTCATCCTGCCCGCCGATCTGGTTGAGATAGACGAGCGGCAAACCGCTTTCGCTCGCACGTTCGCGGATCAGCTTCAGCCGCAGATTCTCCTTGCAGGCCTCGAAGGGCGAGCCGTTAGGCACCAGCAGGATTTCGCTGCCCTTGTCGCGCAGGCAGGCGATAACATCCGGTGTCCAGATATCCTCGCACACCGGCACCCCGATGCGAGTGCCGCGGATTTCGAACGGTTGCGGCGCCGGGCCGATTGCAAAAACGCGCTTTTCGTCGAACACACCATAGTTCGGCAGATCGCGCTTGTAGGTGCGCGCCGCGATGCGGCCTTCGTCGAGATAAAGGCAGGCGTTGTAGAGCTTGCCCTCATCCTCCCACGGTGCGCCGATCAGTACGGCCGGGCCGCCATCGGCCGTATCTTTCGCCAGCGCTTCGATGGCCTCGCGCGCGTCCTCCTGCAGCGCCGGCTTCAGCACGAGATCCTCCGGCGGATAGCCCACAATATAGAGTTCTGGAAACAGGATCAGATCGGCGCCCGCCTTTGCCGCATCGCCACGCATGGCCCGCGCTTTCCGCAGATTCCCCGCAATGTCGCCCATCAGCGGATTGGCCTGCGCCAGCGCGATACGAAACCGGTCCATGCGGTGTTCTTAGCCGGTCATGCGTGCGGAAGCGACGCTATTTGCAGGTGAAACTCCTGGCGTCGTTGACATCGCCATGGCCATCGTAACGGGCCTGCTTGGGCCACGGACAGAGCGGCCGGGTACGGTTTACCGAGCCGTCGTCGTTGAATTGATAAGCGAGAATGGAATCCGGCGCCACGCCGCTGCCCGCCCAGTTCTCCAGCACGCCAAAAATGTCCCACGAACTGGGACCCACGGCCTTGGCGCAATGACCCGCGCCGGGCATCATGAACAGACGCGCGAAGGCTTCGGTTCCTTTGCCATACCGGTTGCGAACGTGCCGATAGAAATCGATTGCGTTCTCCGGAATGACGACAGCATCGGACTGCCCCTGCGCGATCACCAGCTTGCCGCCCGCGGCCTTGAAAGCATCGAGATTGGGTGAGTCGCCGTTCAGCGTGTGCGCGCGCAACTCATCGGCATATGGAACGTCAACATCGGGGTTGAAGGTGTGGAAATCCCAACCCGGCGTGTAGACCTCGTTCTGGAACCAGGCGTTCGCAAATGGGAAGTTGAAAGCGTCGTGGAGCACGGAACAGCTCCACTCGTACTCGCTGCCATAGGCGAGACCGCGATACACGATCTTGCCGGACGAGAGCCGCAACGGTTCATAGAGCGCGCGGGTGGCCGCGACCTGCGCATCGGTGAAGCACGCTGCGCGATAATGCGTCGCCGCGCAGGCCATCACGCCGGGATCGAATTTGCAGCGCGTCGGGTCTTCGATGAGGCCGTCGCGCAATCCGTCATTGCCGTCGCAGGCATTGAGCACGGCCTTGTTAAGGGACAACGTCTGCTCGTAGCTCAGCTGCCCCGCACCATCGGCGCTTCCGCCGAGCTTCAGCTCCTGCGCGATGAAGCCCGACATCAGGTGCGTCCAGCCGAGAGCCGGATAAAGCGACGCGATACCATCGTAATCGGTAGGAAAGCGCTCTGCTTCCATCAGCGCTTGGCGCCCGCCCGCGGAGCCGCCGATGAAATAGGCGTGCAGGGGTCCGCTGCCGTAGTAGGTCTGTGCCAGCGCCTTCGCAGCCACCGTCATGTCATGCGTCGCGGTGACGCCGAATTCCCTGATAACGCGCGGGCGATTGAACGCCCAGCTTGCGTCGTTGCCGGCGCTCTGATGTCCGAGGTCGGAGGCGACGCTGACATAGCCTCCAATAAGACCGAAATACATCTCCCCATAGATGATGGCGCCGAGTTCGCCACCGTTGCCCCAGCCTGTCAGCTTGCCGTTCCACGCAAAGGGCAACCATACCTCTGCCGTCGCCGTCCCGATTTTGAGCTGCACGCGGCAAAAAGCCGGGACGTCGAAGGTCTGTGAGTCGTATCCGATCTGCGCCGGTGTGGTGAACTGGCCGGCGGGAATGCTGGTGGCCGCGGTCACATGGCCTTTGTCGAGCTTCGCGGCGGCGAGATCCGAGCATGCGTCAGCCATCACCGGCGTGGAACAAAAGCCCGATACCAAGCATGCTGCAGCCGCGCAGGCTGACCATGGAAATGGATGCGACATAGCCTCTCCTCCGTAGGAGGGCAGCTTAGTCCAACGCCCCGCACTTAAAAGGACGGAGTTCAGGCGTAGCGGGCCAGCGCGGGCTCGCGTTCGGGCGCCGCAGCCCTGTCGATCAGCAATGCAGTCTCCAGCGCGCGCCGGGCTTCTTCCGGCCGCACCAGGGAGAAGGCGCCCATTCTGGGGCCCGCATGGTGCGCGCTCTGGCAAGATTTGCGACGTCGCCCATCAGTGGGTTGGCCTGGGCCAGCGCGATGCGTAACCAGTTCCTCATGGCGCGTGTTTAGACAAAAACGCCGAAATCGCCTATGAGCGAAGGCGAAGGAGATTTCCGAATGCGGTACGTCCTAGAAAATATCGAAGCGGGCAATGTTCCGGCGGAAATTCAGCGGCGCGGCATTCCTGCGAAGCAACTTGTACGCGTCACTCTGGAAACACTTGAGAACGATCTGTCCTTGAGCAAACTGGCAGAAGAAGGCCACGCCTTCGACTTCCTTGCCGATGAACCGGATCTTTATAGCGATGCTGACATCCGTCATCCCTGATGTATCCTTTCGGCAGCATTGTCCTGGCGCGATTTCCATTTACCGACTTGTCCGCCTCGAAAGTTCGCCCGGCTCTTGTCGTTTCGCGGGAAAATGAGCGGCGTGCAGATTTGGTTCTCGCTTTCATAACCTCAAACGTCACAGCAACCACGGAAGATGCCTTGCTACTCCAACCAAGCCAGCAGAATGGCTTGAAGGCTCCGTCGCTGGTGCGCTTCGACAAGATCGTCACGCTCGAAAGGCGGATAATTGCCGGCAAGATTGGTGACGCAGAACAGGATTTTCTGCGAGCCGCCGCGCCAATCTTCCTTCGGGTGTTCGGCTTCCCGCAGTCCTAGCTGCTTTCAATGCTGAACCTAGGCGTAGCGGGCCAGTGCGGGCTCGCGTTCGGGCGTCGGCGCTGCGGCCCGGTCAATCAGCAATGCAGTCTCCAGCGCGCGCCGGGCTTCTTCCGGCCGCACCAGGGAGGAGGCGCCCATTCTGGCAGCGCTGACGAAGGATTTGATGGATTCACCCAGCGGATCGTCCAGGCGCAACGGTTGCAGCGGCCGCCCGGTCGTGTTCTTCACCTGGCGGGAGATGAAATCGATCTCGATCACGCCATCGGGGTAAACCGCGCGCATGCCTCTTCGCCGTACCGGCGAAATGCGGCTGGCATGCAGGCGGGCCAGCGAGCCGTTTTCGAAGGTGACCTGTGCCGTCACGTCATCCGCGCGCCGGCTGACGCCCGAGCGGCCATGCGCTTCCACGTCGGTTACGTCACCGGGAATGAGGCAGTGCACGAGGTCGATATCGTGAATCATCAGATCGAGCACGGCGCTGACATCCATGCCGCGCCCGGTCCACGGACCCATGCGCCAGCACTCAACCTCGAGCGGCGCATCCTCGTAGTCGAGGAGGCCGGTGCGGGCGAAAACGAAGCGCTCCTGGTGCCCAACCGTCAGTACCCGGTTCTTCGCTGCCGCCAGGGCGATCAGCGAGTCTGCCTCGGTGACGCTCGTGGCGATCGGCTTTTCCACCAGCACGTCGGTGCCGGCATTGAGAAAGGCGCGTACGATCGGCGCGTGCGTGACTGCCGGGGAGCAGATGCTGACGATGTCCACCCGGCCCAACAGCTCACGCCAGTCCGCCATCGCCGGCACACCGTGCGTCGCCACCGCCTGGCGGCGGGCATCGCCGCTGGGATCGGCGATGCCGATCAGCTCGACGCCGGGGATGCGCGCGTATTTGGCGGCGTGATGGCGGCCGAAAGCGCCATGGCCGACTACGCCGGCGCGCAAAATCCGCGAGGGAAGAGGGGGTGAATACAAGCGGCGAGAATCCTTGGAATTACCGAGGCTTATGAGGCACAGGCGGGGTGGGAAGGGCGACTCATAAAATGTTTCGCCTTGTTACACAGCGGCTCCCTGCTCCAGGGGGGCAAGCAATTGGTAACCATCGGTTAAGGACAATCGCCAGCTCGGGCCCGCAGACGAGCTCGGCACCGAGAAGGGTTCCTCATTGTTCCTGTGAGGTTTCGGTGCCCGGCGGGGGATCCGATTTCGTCACGATGCTGCCCCGGGCACTGTGGGCCTTACGCATGAGGCGGCCTGCCTCGCCCGGGAGCGTGCGTCCCCGACCGTCGCGCCGTGGGCCAGCGCCACGCCCACGCGGCGCTTCTTGTACGATTCCGGCTTGCCGAACAGCCGCAATTCGGTTTGTGGCACCGCAAGCGCTTCGGCCACGCCGTCGAAGGCGATACCTTTTGCATCGACGCCGCCATAGATCACCGCCGAGGCGCCGGGCGACTTCATCTCGGTGCAAACCGGCAGGCCGAGAATGGCGCGAGCGTGCAGCGCGAACTCACTCTGGAATTGCGACACCAGGGTGACGAGACCGGTATCGTGCGGGCGGGGCGACACTTCAGAAAACCACACCTGGTCGCCCTTCACGAACAACTCCACGCCGAATATACCCGAGCCGCCCAGCGCATCGGTGATTTTAGCGGCGATCTCTTGCGCGCGCTCCAGCGCCGCTTCGCTCATGGGTTGCGGCTGCCAGGATTCGACATAGTCGCCATCCACCTGCAGATGGCCAATGGGCGCGCAGAAATGGGTGACGGTGCCGGCGCCCGCCTCGGTGGCGCGAACCGTCAGCTGCGTGATCTCGAAATCAAACTTCACTTCGCCTTCGATGATGACGCGCGCCTCGCGCACGCGCCCAGCGGAGAGCGCCTTGTCCCACGCCACGCCAACGTCGTCCGGAGACTTCAGCCGGCTCTGTCCCTTGCCCGATGATGACATCACCGGCTTGACGAAACACGGGAAACCAATGCGCGCTGTCGCCGCCTCCAATTCCTCCAGCGACGAAGCAAACGCGTAGGGCGAGCAGGGCAGGCCAAGCTCCTCTGCCGCGAGCTTGCGGATGCGTTCGCGGTTCATCGTGGTGTGCGCAGCAAACGCGGTGGGAATGACGATGGCAAGTCCATCGTCTTCGATGCGCACCAGTTCGTCGGTGGCGATGGCCTCGATCTCCGGCACGATGAGATGCGGCCGTTCCTGCTCCACCAGCGCGCGCAACGCGCCGGCATCGGTCATGTCGATGACGTGCGCGCGATGCGCGACCTGCTGGCCTGGCGCACCGGCATAACGATCCACAGCGATGGTTTCGACGCCCAGCCTCTGGAGCTCGATGACGACCTCCTTGCCGAGTTCGCCCGCGCCAAGCAGCATCACCTTCACGGCGGCCGGCGAAAGCGGCGTTCCCAGTCGCATATGTCCTGCCCTATTGGCGACGGTTTCATCCTAGCACAGGACGCTGTTCGATGACTTGCCGGTAGCACGCAATCGTCTCAGCGCGGGGTGTTCGCGAACAGCTCGGTCACGTAAATTGTGTTGCCGCCGATGGCCGCGCCGATGCCGGTGCGCGAATAGGTGCGGTCTGCAAGATTGTCGCGGTGGCGCGGGCTCGCGATCCAGACATCGACAATATGGCGCGCATAGGTGTCGACCTGAATGCCGTATTCCGCAGGAAACGGCTGGGCCGCGATGTTTTCCCCCAGAAGTCCGGCGAAACGCGGATCGGCATCCATCAGGAGCGTGGCAGATGTCTGTCCGTCCGGCGCGGTATGGGCGAGATATTTGTGGATTGCCATCTCTCCACTCTTCGCGCGTGCGGCGGCAGCGAGTGCAGGATCCCGCAGGAGTGGCGGCGCTGCGGAATCGCGCGCGCGCCGCTCGTCGTTGACGAGCTGAAAAATACGATCCTCCAGCGCCGGCATGAGTGTTTTCACATCGGGTGGCGGAGGACGGGTAGGGGGCGCTACAGGCGCGCAGCTGCACAATAACGCGAGAAATCCGAGGGTCGCGCGCCGCAATCGCAAGCGGTCAGATATAGGCGCCGTGATCCAGCCATTCGGGCGCCGCCCGTGAGCGCGAGCGATGCGTGATCATCGACTCATGCAAGTGGTGCACGGTCTTGCTACCGGTCCTGACGCAGCAGAAGGGAAATATGCCGTGCAGCAGGCAGGCGAAACCCGCGACTACCATCCGCCAGCCGAAGGTGAACGCCGATGCCATGTGCTGAAAATAGGTTTCACCGACGGACCGTGGATGTTCCACGAACAGCTTGCGAAAAACATCCATGCCCGAATCTCCCTGCTTCCGAGGAACATGCCCCCGAATCGTGTGCAAATCACTACCGGCGCCTATGTATCCCGCGCACGCCTGTCTCTCAGTGGGCTGGCGCTGCGGCCGGTGACGCGCCGCCCTGCTTGATCTGGGCGTACATGGACCACAGATGGGCGACCTTCTGCACGGCGGCATTTCCAGGCACCGAGGAGAATGTCTGAACGGCCTCGGCATTCTTGCCCTGACGCACCTGCGACATCCCGACCAGCAATTCGGCCTCGCCGGGAGTTTTCAGCTTGCCTTTGGCAGCGGCGCCGCGGGCCAACTGCTCGGCGTCGGCAAAGCGGCCGTATCCATAGAGTGCCTCCGCGATGCCAAGAGCCACCTGACCGCTGCTTTTGCTGGCGGCGGAGATTTCGGCAGAAATCGAACCTTGCTCCTTCGCGGCATTGGAGCGCGCCGTATTGAGATCGGCACCCTTGATGCCGGCACCCTCCAGAATGGCGACAGCATCGCCATAGTAGCGGAGCTGGTTGGCGAGTTTGCCCGCAAGCCCGGCCTCGTTTGCGCCGAGAGATTTGGTGATGAACATGAGGCGGTACAGGTCCATGGCGAGCACGTCGTTCATGCCCTTGGTACCCCAGGCATGCCCGATGAGCTGCCCCCAGTCAGCCGGAGCGTTGGTGCGCATCACCAAAGCCTCGAATGCCCGCTCGGCCGCTGCCGGATCGGATTTCATCTGCGAATTCATCACCAGCTTCAGGACGTTCTCCTGCGGCTGTTTGCCGGCGGCTTTCGCGGTATCGATGGATTTCTGCGCGTATTGGGTCGCGTGCGATTCGTCTTTCAGCATGTAGTAAGCGACCGCCGTGTTCGCGTAGGCGATATCGTCCATTTTGCCGGCGGGTTCGAGCACCTGCGCGTAGGTGACCACCTTCTGCCAGTGCTGCGCGTTGTTCGCGAGCTGCAAGGCATTGTAATAGATACTCACCCGCTGGGGGGGATCGAGCTCCGTATTCGCCGGCGAATCCGCGGCAGCCTCAAGCGCGGCGGTTGCCGTCGCCATGTCCTTCAGATTGATCGCGGCCTGCCCCATGATCACGTTGATTTCCACGTCATCGAAGGGCGTGCGATCGGGCACGGCTTGCGCCGCACGGGCCTGGTTGAGGGCTTCTTGCCAATTGCCATTTTGGAAAGCAGTGGCGGCGGCCGCAAGCTGCGTCCCCACCGCCTTGCTGACCTTGCCTGCCGCCAAGGCGCAGGGCGCTCCGGCGCAGAGGAAACCTCCAACTGCCAAGGCAATCGTTGTCGCGCGGGTCAGCCTGTTCAGCATTCGTGTCCTCATTTTCTGTCGTCCGAGGCGCGTTCGCTCCGGCACCGGGTCAAGCCTTTACTCCGGCTCCAGTCGATTTCCAACAGCCGGAGGTGGCCGGGATGGGGTCTTCTGTGGCCAGATTGCTAACCGGATGTTTACCATAAAGCGCAAGGATCTTCGCGGGTTGTTCGGACATCCTGCTGTGACTTCGAGCGCGCCCGGCCGGACTGCCGGCGGGCATGGTTCCGTGAATCCGTTTCTTCCGGTTTCCGGCGGTGGGACCACACTTGCCCGCCGCAATGCCATGAAGGAGCCGTGGGAAATCGCCACCGCGCCGGTCGAAGGCGGTCCCAGGCGCAAATCGTCGCGTATCACAACGCCGCTCGGGGTCCTGAAGGGACTCAGGCCTAGCGCTCCCTCAAGACGGGTTCGCGCGGCGGTCGCGACGAAAACGTCTCGGCAGCGATGGCCTCGCTCAAGCGAGGACGACTGGATTGCCTGCTTCTCGATCGGATCGAATATCTCACGGCTTTCGATGGGGCCATCTGGGACAGGCTGATCGAGCTGCTGGAAGACGGCACACTTCTGTCGCTTGGCGTCTCGGTGCGAAAGCCGGCGGAAGCCGATGCGGCCCTGGACAATCGCGATGTTTGTCATCTGGAGCTCCCATTCAACGTGCTCGACTGGCGCTGGCGGGAGTCCGGCGTGGTTGACCGTATTCGCGCCCGCCCCGGCGTGACCGTCCACGCCCGAAACGTTCTGCTGCATGGGCTCCTGGCCGATGCAGATCCGGCAACGTGGCCCATCGATGAAGAGGTCGATCCGACAAATATCCTGCAAGGTCTTCAAACGCTGACGCGGAAATTCTGCCGCGCATCGGTGGCGGACCTTTGCGTTGCCTATGTGCGGGGTCAGGACTGGATTGGCGGTACCGTTCACATTCCGGACAGTGGCAGACGGGACATCGAGCTTTCTCTTTCTCTGCAACGCCCCCTGGATCCAGGCGAATGCGCGGCAGTCATGCAAAGGATGCCTCGCGTTCCGGAACGTCTCCTTCTGGAAGAACCTTTGCCGGAACGTCCCTGCGGCGCGCTTGATCAGATGCGCAATTCTTGAAGTTGCGTGAATTGCCGATTGCAGATCGGCTGCGGAGTGTGTCTTAATTACCGGTCTGAATCGCGACTTAGGGGAGACACACTATGGCCGCACGGAAAACCGGAAAACGAAAGGCAAGCAAACGCAAGGCTTCGGCCGGTCGCAAATCGTCCGCCGCGAAACGGCGCGGTACGGCGGCCGCGAAAGCCCGCTCCGCGGGAGCGTCAAAGAAGCGGCGCGCATCGAGTGCTCGCGGTCGCGCGAAAGCGTCTGGGCGGAAAGCTTCAGCTCGGAAAGCGTCCACCCGGAAAACATCCGCCAGAAAGACATCGAGCCGCAAAGGCTCAACCGCTCGTAAATCTGGCACGAGAGGCGCATTGAAGCGGGTGGCTGACGTGGCGTCCTCCGTCGCGCAAATGGCCTCCGGCGTGGCGGCTGCAGCGTCCGGTGTCGTGCAGCAGATGTCGAGTGGATCGGAAGGCCGCGGCCGGGGGCGTCGCGCCCGAAACAAGCCGGCCGAGCAGAACGCCGGATCGGGAATGTCCAGCATGGGCACCGAGAGCGGTTCCGACACCTGACTTGCGGTTGATGCCGGGAACGAGCCAGGCGGCCCAGCCCTGCTTCGATCGACGGTGTCGTGAATCCAGGTGCCGGCGGCTGACTGTTTCGGCGCACGCGCTGACAAAAAAACAAGGGGCCCGTGAGGGCCCCTTGTCGCATCGATGGCGGGCTTACTGGCCCGGGCAGATCAGGTTCGGGAACAGGCCCTGGAAGTCCTGCTGTTTGTTCGCTGACCATTCCGGCGCGCCGAAATAGGCAACGTTGACCAGATTCTGCAGATTGTATGTGAAGTCTCCAACCTTGTACGGAATTCCACCGTAGTTCGGCGGGTCGACGAGCGGATCGCCGTTCTCGAGAATGCTGTTGTCCTGACAGCCGACGATATTGTCGGTAAACGGATCATCCATCCATTCTCCGATCTCGTGGCTCGCGGCAGAAACGTCCTGCGAGAACGAGCCCGTCTTCTGCTCCGTGACCAGCGTGGTATAGCCATAGGTCTGGCCGCCCGGCTGACGCGCCGTCGCTGTATGGTAGCCGCCGATGCAGCAGCCGCCTGAGACCAGGAAGATGTTGTCGGACACAAAGAATACGAACTGGTCCGGCGTCACTTCGTGGTGCGCATTGATGTAGTTGTTGATCTGCACATCCATCGCCCCGAAGCCATAAGTGCCGACATCGATCGTGCCGAACGGGTTCTGCATGATCGTGCCCTGGCCCGACTGCACGGTGATTTTCATCGCCGGCAGCATCTGGGGATCGCCGAGAACGACGTGGTAGTTCTTGTTCTTCTGCACGTTGTTCAGCCAGAAATTGGCGCGCTGATAGGCATCGATGTACTGGGTCTTGCCCACCTTCGTCTTGCCCGACTTGAAGCTGACATTCGATTGCACCAGCGGAGAGGCGAGGAAGTTGTCCATCACCTTTTGGCCGTTGGGATATTTGTCCTTCATCGGGTTGAACTTCTGGTTATGGAAAGCGGCATAGGTGAAGATAACCGGTACGACCTGGAAGGGGATCACGGTCGTCGAGTTGTCCTTCGACGGATCCGGGCCGATCATCGTGAAGTTACGCGTCGTGCCGTGATGATCCTTGAAGATTCCGTTCCACTGCGAAATCTGGGCTGCACCGCGCTGCGGCGCCTTGTGCCATGGCGCATCCGCCGGGATAACGCCGAACATCGCGCGCGCGCCATTCCTTGGCTGATCGGCAGATGCGGAGAAGGCGGATAACGCCGCCACTGAGGTCGCCAGCAAAGCCAGCGACGCAATACGCGTTTTCATGTTGACTGTTCCCTCAAGTCTGGTTTTCACACGGCCGAGAGCCGCGGATGGACACCCCATCTGACGCACACAATAAACAAAATTGGCCGTGTTTGCGAGACTCGAACGCTGCGATTGCAAGGTCATTCTAGACACAAAGTTGCGTGCCGACAGAAGATATCAAGTAGCGGGCTGAAGAATGCGATTAAGTCGCGAGAGCACCTCGGCTGCGGAAAATCCCAGTGCCTGCAGCCGTCCGCCACGTGCCAGCATTGCGATCCCGGCGAGGGCGGAGGCGGCCAGCATGACGTCGGCTTGAGATTCACGGCTGTGGGCAGGAGCGCCAGCTGCGGCAGAAAGCGCCGTCAGCACGGAGATCATCCGGCCGTTAAGCACGCGCTCGGATTCTGTTCCGGCTGCCTCAGGCGCCAAAGCCAGCGAGGCGGCCGCGAGAGTCTCCGTATTGATCAGCAGATCGAGTGCGGCCGTGGCCGCCGCTCCGAGTTTCTGCTTCCCGTCCTTCTGGCTTGCCGCGTCGCGCATCCCTTGGGCGATGCGCGCGAGATCGTCTGCCGCCAGCGCCAGCATCAATTCGTCTTTGTTGCGGAAATAAACGTAAAGCGCGGCCGGTGCGAAACCCGCTTCAGCAGCCACGCTGCGCAGAGACAATTTCCGCGCGCCATCCCGCTCGGCCACACGACGTGCCGCATGCAAAATATCATGACGCATCGAATTGCGAACGCGGGCGCGGCGTTCGGCGCGAGTCTTCTCAGGCAGGCCCATCGCCGGACCGTAGTCCGATTCGGTTATTCGCCAAATGCGCGGCTATTTTGTTTGCTCCGGCGAGCGCTTCACGCACACAGACAGAGCTCCTACCCGGGACGCTTAACAACCGTCCGAACGATGTCGACACGCATGGCGTCGTCCATATTTTCAGCGGCCATGTCAGTCGCTTCTTGCTCATCGGTTGCCTCGACGACCTCGGAGCGTGCCGGCAGCAAGTCGTCACTGTTGATGAAATAGTCCAAGCGCCACGTATCGAGTTTTCTTGCCATTGTTCCCCGGTGCTCTGCCACAACAACCGTCCTGTCCGCCACAACTGGCGAATCTGTCGGCCGGGGATATCAACACGGCAAAGAACCGACGGTTCCCGCGCTCAGGTGGCATGGAGCATGGTGGACTTTAAGAGCCGCGCGATGTTTTTCAGGGACAAAATCGCCTTCTCCGTCGAACTCTGCGGAATCGTTATCCTGTCATTTGATGGGAAGTCTTTGAGATATGCGGAACTGGAATTGTTCGCAGGACATGAGCATCGATTAAGCCGACTTAAACAGGTCGTGGCGACGATGCCGATGGAATTTCGAGGCGCAATGCATGGGAGGATTTCGGCTTCAGCACATAACCGTCGCTGCCATCACTGCCGTTATGTTTGCCGGTTGCTCCCTGATATCCAAAGAGGCGGTGCCCAATGCTGGGCTCATCCCGAAAACTGCGGACGCCCAGACCAATCCAGAGCGGCAATTCAATCGCGCTCTGGAGCTGCTGCAAATCGGCAAAGCCGAAGAGGCCGATGCGGAACTGCACAATTATCTGGAGGCAGCACCAAAGAGCAGAGCCGCGAAATTTCTCATTCAGCAGATCGAGGCGCCAATCGCCACCTTGTTTCCTTCCGAGAATTTCCGGGTTCGGATACCGCGAGGCGGCAGCCTGTCGGGATTCGCAAGAACCTATCTTGGTAATTCACTCGCGTTCTATGGTCTTGCTCGTTACAACGGAATTGAAGCGCCAGCGGATGTGCACGAGGGACAGTGGCTCCGGATTCCGAAAACACAGTCAGCCCTGGCTGCCCGGCGTGCGGCCGCGGTGTTGCAGTCGCCTTCCCGTCCTGTTGAGGCAGAACCCCCATTGTTGTTGGGCTGCCTACCCGGCCGAAGTTGCTCGCCATTTTCGACACCTGAAGAGATGCTGGCCTCACCGCAACCGTCCGAGCAACGCAATGAACCTACCGCGCCCGAGCAACCATCTGGCGGCCATGCCGTGGCAGAACGACATTACCATCTCGGGCTGCTGGCATTTCAAAAGCAGGATTTAGACGGCGCCATAGACGCCTGGAACAAGGCATTGGCGGCCGACCCTGGCTTCCTCGACGCGCGGGTGCGCCTGCTCGAAGCGGAGCGCTTGAGACGGAATCTGCGGAAATTGCGAAACTAGGCCGCCTATGAATCTGATGGCAAGAATCGGCTAGCCCTATTTTGGGCAACTGGACTTGTCGACGTCGGTGCGCGCGCAATAAGCCGCCTGCACCGCGTGAAATTCATTCACCACTCTTTCTTCCATATCCACCGTGGCGTCGTAGGCGTGATTCGCGGCCTTGGCGCTGCTTTGCACGCCCTTGATCTTGTCGGCGTCTTTGACGGGATCGAGCGTGGCAATGTCACGCTTATTCTGATTCACGATGTTGACCAGACAGGCCCGGTAGGTCTTGAGATCCGATTGCCAGGTTCGAATTTCGACGAAGGCATCATGCTTGGCGGTGGCAGCGTCCCGCGCCGACTTTTGCTTCATCTCGTCGGCACTGGCCAGAACCGGCGCGATCGGCGGACTGCCGCAGAACTCGGCCAGCGCCGGCGTTCCCGCTCCGCCCAGCATCAGGAAGGCCAGCAGCATTCTATAACCCATCAGATCCTCCCTTGGGGCGGTCGCGGGAAGAGAGCATATCGCTTGCCAAGGAACAAAGGCCTCATCGTCGCGCCTTGCGTTACGCCGGTTTCATAAGGGCGGCAGCAATCCCCTCCACCGGGACTCCAGCCTCGGTACGAGGCGAGCACTGGAGCAAGCCGGAAAGAACGAAGCCGTGCCGTTCCACCAAGCTCCTTAGATATTCTTCCGAATGCTGCCAGCGCCGCTTCGGCCCAAGCGAAAAGCTCATACCTTCGCATGCCTCGACCGTGAACAGAAAATAGCCGCAGCGCCGGAGCGCATGAAAGGCGATGGCAAACACCTCGTCGAGGTCCCCGAGATAGACCAGCGTGTCGGCCGCGACGACAAGATCGTAAGCATCACGCTCGACAGCCGGTGAGACGATGTCTCCGACCATCAGCCGATCGTAGATGTCGCGGCCACGAGCCTTCTCCACCATTGCGGGCGCGAGATCGATGCCGTCGAGGCGGTGGGCCAGGTCGTGGAAGGCTGCGCCGGCCAGCCCGGTGCCGCAACCCAGATCGAGGATTGCGAGCCTGCCGTTCATCGATTCCAGCGAAAGCAGCGAGGCCAGGTGGCGCAAGATATTTGGTGCCGTGTAGTTCAGCTCGCCGAGCATGCGCGAATCGTAATCGGCCGAGAACTGGTCGAAGAGATGCCGGATGTAGCGAGCATTGGAGCGCGGCGCATTCTGCATCTCCGCGGCTTCGAGGCGTTTGGCTGCCAGGCCGGATGGCTCTTCCGCGGCAGGGATTTGGCCGAAAGCATCGAACGCCTTCTCCGGTTCGCCGGCCTCGAGCCAGGCGCAGCCGAGGACGTACCGCGCCTCTGCAAGATCGGGATCAATCCGCAACGCGCGCTGGCACTCGGCGATCGCGGTTGGTAGCTGACCGGCGCCGAGCAGCGTCTTCGCAAGTTCAAGCGCCGCCGGCGCCGCACCGGAAAACAGAAGCGCGGTTTCGCGCGCGCTATCGAGTGCTTCGGCCGGCCGGCCAGCTGCAATAAGCGCGCGGGCATGAAGCAAGCATGCCAGCAAGCCGCTACGGCCCTCCTGAATTTGCTTTTCTATCAGCGAGGCCGCTTCGCCCGCGCGCCCTTCGATCAGCAGGGCTTCCGCCTGCTCGAGCAAATTTTCCGGTGCGAAGTATGCTTGACCTGAGGCGGGCATGTTGTTTCTTGGAGTTCCCTGCGCCGCTCGGACACGGCAGCTTCGGCGCACAAGGATAAGCTATCTGCATTCGGCCCGCTGCGTTGAAACGCGTTGATCGAGCCGATATGGTCCCGGCCCCTTGGGGCGTCGCCAAGTGGTAAGGCACCGGATTTTGATTCCGGCATACGGAGGTTCGAATCCTCCCGCCCCAGCCAAATCAGCGGCATTTTGAAAGACATCGCGGCGTTGCGGCAGGAAAGGCCTGCCTCTATAAGACCGCCTCTTTCCGTGCCGGAGAGTAGCTCAGCCTGGTAGAGCACTAGCTTCGGGAGCTAGGGGCCGGAGGTTCGAATCCTCTCTCTCCGACCATCTTTTCGTGTGACGGTCATCTTTAGATCCGGTCGCATTGCTGAGCACGGGATGAGTGGCCCGAGTAGGGGGATTTTGCGTGCAAACCAGACCGCTGCTTTTCCTTGTCGCGCTGCCCGCCTTGGTTGTCCTCCTTGCCTTGATGTTCCTTATCTATCTGTTCGGGCGGGGCGAGCGGATTGAGCAGGCCTGGGTTCTGCACACTTACCAGGTGATGGAACAGGTGCGGAAGGTTTTCTCCGATGTGCAGGACGCTGAGACCGGCGCGCGCGGATACTTGCTGACGCGCCAGAATGCGTTTCTTCAGCCCTATACCAAGGCGCTGGCCGATCTCGACAAGGACATGCAGGGGTTCGAGTCCCTCACGCGTGACAACCCGCGCCAACAGAAGCGCGTGATGGTGGTCAAGGGGCTGGTTGCGCAGCGCCTCGCAGCTCTGGCGCAGACGCGCGCGGCAGGCCTCACCACCGCAATACCGCCGTCGCCGGCTCTCCTGCAGTCCATGCTGGAAGGCCAGGCGAGGATGGTCGCGTTGCGCGGCGAAGTCGCGGCGGCGCTGGCGGAAGAGCGGCAGCTCCTGAAGGAGCGCATTGCGGCACGGCATGCCGCGGAGCGGCTGGAGCTGGCCGCGGCGCTTGCGGCGGCCGCTGTCGTCTTGATCATTCTGATTGCAGCCGCGCTCATGCTCATCCGCAGCAACATGCGATTGAGCGCCAGCGAAGCCGATCGCAACCGCCACGCGTATCTTCTCCAGGCCACGCTGGACAATATTCGCGACGGCATCGCCGTGTTCGACGGCGAAGGGAAGCTGGTCGCTTTCAACAGCAACTTTTTCGGCTGCATGGGTTTTCCGACGGAGCTTGCGGTCCAGGGCACGCATATCTCGAAATTCGATGCTCTCGCGGATCAGCGAAAACACGTTCGTTTCGTGGAACTGCCGTTCGTCACGGGCGGCTACGGTGCGGGATATCGCGACATCACCTTCGACAACCGACACATCGAGCTGTACCGCAATCATGTGCCGAGC
>Ga0213876_10000930_pt1 | contig 19350 bp, 16 predicted proteins | sample BarmaccomBMRX_R9_FD_160113 | JGI IMG/M metagenome (GOLD analysis project Ga0213876, IMG submission 160113) | Root-associated microbial communities from Barbacenia macrantha in rupestrian grasslands, the National Park of Serra do Cipo, Brazil - RX_R9 | ecosystem: Host-associated > Plants > Roots... | reverse complement strand
AGATGCCGCTCCATCAGCGGCTCGACGATGTTCCCTTCCGCGCGCAGCGACGCCGCTTCGTCATCGGTCAGGTTGACCGCCGCGACCTGGACGCGGGGGAAATTGCGGTAGCTCCGCGCACCCGTCGTGACCTGTTCGTCGAGCTGGCGGAACGACTCGCGCATCGGCGCGGTGCCGCGCGAGGTCACGAGATAGCGCCGCGTGCCGTCGGCCGCGAAGGTCTGGAAGGCGAGTAGCAGGAGGACGACGGCGAACAGCGTTCGTTTCATCAGCACCTCGTTTTGATGGTTATTCGGAGTGTTGGAGCGTCCGATGAAAATGCCGGCGGGCCGAGGTGAAATTCCGGGTAGGGCCCCGTTGGAATTGCCTTTGCGATAGCCTTCACGCACTTATGTCTACATCCTCTGCGAATCTGATCACCAACAGTGAGGATATCCTGCAACTGATCCGTGACACGAGGACCATCGCCGTCCTTGGGATCAAGCCGGAGTCGCACTCCGGCACGGCCGCTTTCTACGTGCCCGAGCACATGGCCGAAGCTGGATACGAGATCATTCCCGTCCCCGTCTACTACCCGGAAGTGACCGAGATCCTCGGCCGCCCCGTCTTCCGCAAGCTCGCGGACATCGGCCGCCCGATCGACATGGTGAACGTGTTCCGCCGCCCGAACGACATCCCGCCTCACCTGGACGACATCATCGCCGCGAAACCAAAGAGCGTCTGGTTCCAGCTCGGGATTCGCAATGATGAGGCCGCCAAGAAGCTTGCGGAGGCCGGGATCAAGGTGGTGCAGGACCGTTGTCTGATGGTGGAACAAAACCGCCTCGGGCGGTGAGCCGGCCCGTCGTTCTGCTCCACGGTCTCGGTGGCGCCCCCGACTGATGGCGCCACAACCTCGCGGCCTTCGTGGCGGCGGGCTTCAGCCCGTCCGCTCTCGATTTGCACCTGGACGCTCCTTTTGACGAGGCCGCCACCGCGCTCGCCCGCGGGCTTGCCGAGCCGGCGCACATCGTGGGCAACTCGATGGGCGGCCAGCTGGCGATCCACCTCGCGGCGCTGCGTCCCGATCTCGTCCTCTCGCTGACGTTGGTTTCGTCGACCGGCTTGCCGTTCCACCTCCGCCGCCACGTGCGCAACACGCTGACGCTCACCGGCCTCGCATCGATGGCGCTCATGGTCCGGCGCGATCTCTTCCGCAACAGCCCTTTCGCCATCGTGCGTGGCCTGCGTCGCCTGATGCGAGACGACGTCCGTCCGCTCCTTCGCCAGCTCCGAGTGCCCATGCTGTTGCTTTGGGGCGATCGCGATCCGCTCGTGCCGCTCGTCTACGCGAACGAGGTGTTCGCGGAAGTGCCGCACGCGGAGCTCGTCGTGATTCCGCGCGCCGGGCACATGCCGATGTGGGAGAACGCGCCGGCCTTCAACGACGCGCTGGTCGCCTTTCTCCGGAAAACCGACGGGAAAGTCGCGAGGTGACGCCAAGCCTCGTGGAGGCTGGGCCCACAAACGAAGCCGGCCGTGCCAGCTCCGGAAGACCGACGGAAAAGTCGCGAGGTGACGCCAAACCTGGTGAAGGCTGGGCCCACAAACGAAGCCGGCCGTGCCGGCTCAGGAAAACCGACGGAAAAGTCGCGCGGTGACGCCAAGCCTCGTGGAGGCTGGGCCCACAAACGAAGCCGGCCGTGCCGGCTCCGGAAGGCCGACGGAAAAGTGGCGAGATGACGCCAAGCCTCGTGGAGGCTGGGCCAACAAACGAAGCCGGCCGTGCCGGCTCAGGAGGATCGACGGGACAGCGTCATCCGCCACTGCGCCGGCGCGCCGCTGACGGTCCACAGCATCCGCGACCCGGGCAAGTACTCCTCGGCCTCGCTCAACTCGCCCGACTCCTCGCGCAGCCGCACGATCACGACGTAGCCGGCGCGCAGGTCGGGCGCAATTTTTCGCCGTCCGCGCCACGCGCGCACGATGCTTCGCGTCGTCCAGAACGCGAGCAGCGTGAACGCGAACGGCGTGAAGAGCGAGCTCGACTCGCCGCGCAACGCAACGATCGACGTCACGACCGCGCCGGCGATCATCACCGCCGCGAGCGCGGCATTCACGACGCGGATCGGCGGTGCGAGCGCCTCGAGCTCTGCCACCTCCTCGGCCGTCATGGCGCGTTGGTGGATGAGCACGCGGCCATCGTCCGTCGCCGGCTTCACGAACTGCGCGGCGAGCGCGGCGTGGGCGGGCGGAGGGGCGGTGGTCGCGGCATGCGCGAAGCGTGGGAGCTCGGTCGGGCGATCGTTCAAGCGCCAGATGAGCGCCGAATGGGGCAGCACCTCGATGCGCATCCCGCCGCCTTCGCACTTCTCGATCACACCTTCGCGCAGGTCGCGCCGGATGCGCCACACGGATACGACCGAATACCAGCGGATGCTCGGCACGAGACGCATCGCGCCCAGGCTGACGCCGAGGATGAGCGGACCGACGTAGTCCGCGACCTGGCTGACGTTCATCGCGATCAGGATCACGACCGAAACGCCGATGAGCAACAGCGCATTGAGCGCGGTCGTGCGCGCGAGCGAGCGGAACGTCGCCTCGATCGCGACGCGCTCCTCCGCCGTCAGCTCGCGCGAGCCGACGACGGGGAGGCCTGCGTACCAGCGTTGCTCCATCCGTTCACTGCGCTCCGAGCTGCTTCATCAACTCGTCGCGGAAGTAGCCGGTCGGAATCGTCCCCTGCTTGATGAAGAGCAGGTGGAACTTCTTAAGGTCGAACTTGTCGCCGAGCTTCTGCTTCGCCTCGTTCCGCAGGGCGTAGATCTGGTCTTTACCGAGGCGGTAGGTGATGGCCTGGGTGGGCCACTTGGAGTAGCGGAAGATCGCCCGTTCCGAGCTCCCGCAACTCGCCCTCTTCCCCTCGGAGAGGTTGGCGTCGCGGCAGGAACCGGCTCGGAAATCGACGACCTGGGAGAAGAGATCGGTCGCCTCTTCGTACGACATCTTTCCGGTGTGGATTCCGGTGTCGACGCGGACGCGCAAGTCACGATAGAGCTTTCCCTGCAGCTGGTAGAGACGTTCCTCCGGCGTGTAGAACCCGTTCGGCGCGCCGTTCGCCGGCTCGGCCATCAGCGCCTCGGCGTAGAGGCCCCAGCCTTCCGCCGGCATCGAGTCTTCCCACATCGAGGAGGAGTCCTCGACCGAGCCGGGCGTCAGCCAACGCACCGGCGACGGTTTGTCGGCCTGGAGCAGCTTGTAGTACCAGTCGTGGCCGGGGAAGCCTTCGTGCGCGGAGAGGTCGGCGACCGCGGAACGGTTGTTCTCGCGAAGCAGCGCCGGATCGTTGTCCGTCGGCGTGACGTAGTAGCGCCCGACGCCCGTCGTCTTGAACGGCGGCGCCGGATAGTACGCCGCGCCGTCGATGGACGCGCGCAACGGCGCCGGCGTCTCGACGACTTCGAGCTTGTAATCCGCCGGCACGTCGAAGAGCCCCGTCTTGCGCGAGTAGTCGACGAGGCGGAACGCGGCGTCGCTGTACCACTTCACCATCTCCGCATCGGACTTCGGGGAATCCTTCCCGAGCTGATCGAAGACTGCGCGCACCGCTTCCTTGTCATCCGCCGGCAACGGCCACTTGTGCTTCGCGCCGATCTCCCGCGCGAGCGCAGTCATGTCCTTCTGCGTCTGCTCGACGATCGGCCATGCCTCTTCGTAGAGCTGCGCCGCCGTCTTGTCGATCTGCAGGTTGTTCTTCAGCGCCCAGTTGTATTCGGTCTCGCCGAACGGAAACCGATCGCCGCCGAACTCTTTTTTGATGCCCGTCTCCTTCGACGCGTCGTCGAAGAACGTCGTGGCGATGAAGTTGCGGAAGTCGGTGAATGCCTTCGCCGCATTCGCCGACTCCTGCTTGACCGCGGCGACCGTCTTGTCCCGATCCGCACCTTGCGCGACGCGCTCCTCGGCGAGCTTCGGCAGCGTCGTCTCGAAGTACTTCGCCGAGCTCTCCGCAGTCGTGATGCCGTTGCGGAAGAGCATGCGGTAGTCGGCGGTGTTCTTCGCGTCGATGCCCGCGCGCAGTTGCGCTTGCGCGTTCGCGAGATACGGCGGAATCGCCTTCAGGCGCTGGATCACGAGGTTCCACTCCGCGCCCGAGCCGTACGTCGTCGGGCCGGTCTGGGTCATGCCCTGGAGCTGGAAGTCGATTGCGCGGAACGGCTCGTCGGTGTAGGTGTCGACAGAGCGCTGCTGATACTTGCGCACCTGATGCAGATGCAGCTGATAGCGGATCTGGGCGAGGGCGACGTCGCGGTCCGTGCTCGGCGCCGCAGCCTCGAGCTTCTGCTGCGTGTCTGCGAGCCACTTGTCTTCCTGATCGAGCGCCGCCTGCGAGTGATCGCGCAGGCGCCCGTCGACTTCCTGGAGCGACGGATCGAGCCCGGCGCCGCCGAGGTAGGTGTTGACGCTCGGGTTGTGGCGGAGGAAGTCGAGGACGTAGGCCTGGACGATCGGCGCCGCATCGGCTTTGGCTTCGGCGGGCGCGGTCGCCGTCTTCGATTCCGGCTGGTTCATGCAGGCGATGGTCAGGAAAAGCGGCAGAAGAAGCAATCGACGCATGGCGCCGGAGTCTAGCAAAGGCGTTCGACGCGGTGGTTACGAGCCAGTAGCGAGAGGAGTTTTGGCAGGATGGCGAGCGCTACGGTCGTGGCGATGGAGGGGAGGTCGTCCATGAGGCTCAGACGCAAACGGCGCTCAGGCAGCGATGTCATCCTGAGCCGCGTCGACGGCGAAGGATCTCCCAGCTTGGGCGGTGTTCGCCCGCATCAGGAGGTCCTTCGCCGTCTGCGCGGCTCAGGATGACACTTCGAGCGAAGGCCCTCCTTCGATGCCTCGTATCTCCCCGCGAAACCGCCCCAAACCGGCAACTCCATTGCAAATAAATGTCGCAAAGGAGGGCTTCATGACGAACACATCCGAACGCAATTCCCAGCCCGTCGGTATGACCTCGGCGAGCGAATCCGAAGGCGTGATGGGCCTGCTGCGCAAGGTCGGCATCGACGAGAACACGGTGCAGTCGGCGGTGCACAATTGGCGCAGCCAGCTCGGCAACAACGTCGGGAAGCAGATCGAGGAAGCGGACCTGATGGAGATCCTGGACAAGGCCCGCGATCTCGCCCGCAACTCGGCGTCGAAGCTGAAATCATCCGCCCAGTCGAAGCCGACGATGTTCTACGGCGGCGTGCTGGCACTCATCGCGGCTGCCGGTCTCCTGACCGCGGCGGCGAAGGGCGGCGGCAACGAAGAGCCGTCGGGAGAGTGACGTTGCCGTGAACTCCGCGCGGTCGCATCTTGCGGCCGCGCCCGCCCGCGGCGCCTCATACGCGCATGCGACGTGCGTTCATCATCGGCAGCCTCACTCTTGCCGCCCTCGACATCACCGACGCGATCACGTTCTGGTACTTCTACCGCGACGTCCGGCCGATGCGCATCTTCCACAGCGTCGCCGCCGGCCTCCTCGGCCGCGACGCCGCCATCGCCGGCGGCTGGCCCACTGCAATCCTCGGCGCCGCGCTGCACACGTTTATCGCGACGTGCATCGTGCTGACCTACTACTTCCTCGCGAAACGCATCCCCCTGCTCGTCGAATATCCCATCGCCTGCGGCCTCGCCTACGGCTTCGGCGCGTGGCTCGTGATGACTTACGTCGTGGTGCCGCTCTCGAACGCGCGCAGCGGCGGCCGCGTCAGCCTCGCCGTGCTGCTCAACGGCATCCTGGGCCACATGCTGTTCGTCGGCTTGCCCGCGGCATTCGCCGGGCGGGCGGCGGTGCGGGAAGCGCGGTTAGAGGGAGGGCTTGCGTCCGCGGCTCGTGTGCCATAGAGCGAGGAGCTCGACTCGTGAACGGTCGTCGAGTCGGTAGTAGAGGTGATAGCGGATTCGTTTGAGCCATATGCGCTGGACGCCGACAAGCCGCTTGGACTTTACCTGGACACCCACGCCAGGCTCGTCGCGCAGAAGGCCGATCGCTCGCTGAATTTCTTCGCCGAACGCGTTCGGTGCTTTGTGACGATTGCGTCGCCACCATTGTTCGGCGGCATCGATTTCTCGGACTGCGCGAGTGCTGATGATGACGCGATGGCGCATCAGCCTCGGCGGAGCTGCTGAAGCAACTCTTCCGCAGTGATGAATTCGCCGCGCTGGATTGCGGCCATGCGCTCCTCCAGCTCCGCCTCGTCCTCCGCGGAGAGCTCGCGCTCGCCGCCCGGAATCCCGACGATCACCTCCGCCCCTTCGTCCAACGGCTCCTCGAGGTCATCCACGACGATCTTCCCGTTCACTACGTGGCCGCTCGTCATTCTCATGGCTTCATCCTAACTCGGTGCGGGCGACGAGTCCTTGTCGAGCCGCCACACGCGTTCCAAGGCTCGCAACGGACGTCGTTGCCCGACGATCGCAATGTGGATCTTCTGCAGTTCGACGACCTGACGCACCTTCTCCTCGATGCTCATCGTCGCGCGATGGCGGCGGAGCTCGCGTTTGCCGTCCCGTAGGCGTTGGAGAGAAGTCGTCATTTCAAGGGAGACGGAGGTCGTACTTCATCAGAATACCGTCGAGTAAGGCACGATCCAACGTTCCTTCGTCGAGCAGCGTTGCCACGCGCTCCATCCGTTTTCGTGTTCGAGCCGACTCTTCCAGATACATCGCAATCAGATATTCGGGACGGATGACGCGCACTGGTTCTGTGCCGTAGCGGAGATCGGCCGCTTCGAGGATCGCGGATCGCGCAAGCTCGTTGGGCGCTGGGATCAGCTGGACGGGAATGCCGGCGATGAGAATGTGCTCGGCGTGCTCGAAATACCCGTTTTCTCGCGCCCAGGAGTAGATCGGCTCCAAAGAAACAAGCAAGCCGGGTTGGTCGAGGATGACGAACACGTCGAGATCGAATGTGGCCGCAGGCTCCGACCAGAAGAGCAATGCCATCGCTCCGCCGAGCGCATATTCGGCAACCACCTGCCGCGCTTTGAGGTCGTTCAGCGCAGCGACCGCTTCCTCGAAATTGTCCATCACATCTCCACCCCCGCCTCCTCCATCGCCAACAGTCTCGTCAGCCACAGGTTCGTCAGCTTCTCCGTCACCGTGTTTTGGCGTAGGCGGGCGCGGAGGTTCGTGAAGTCCACGGCGTCCAGCGGTTGGTCCTGATTGAAGCAGCTGAAGATGAATGTCTCCTTGCCGGTCGCAGGGTCGACGTGGCGTTGCAGGCACTGCGCGCAAACCTGTTTCATCATGCATTGCATCGGGGAGTTGATCGAGCCGATGCCGACGTGCGTGGGCGACAGGAAAGGCGCGAGCACGCCGTGGCGGGCGTCTTTCACCGCGCGCATCATGCCGTCGGAGCCGATCGCGATGATGCGGGACACCTCGCGGAGATCGAACTGTCGTGGCTGCGACGCGTACCACGCCATCGCTTGCACGATGTTGCCGACGAACTGCAGGTCTTGTTCGCGGCGGGGCTCGATCGGGTCGCCGACGTCGACGGCCCAGATCACCTGGTCGGTGCCGGCTTCGATCTCGTCGCGTTTGAACACGTCCGCGGCTTTCTTGTATCCGGCGAAGTAGATGACGCGGCAGCCGGCGTCTTTCAGCGCCTTCGCGATCGAGAACAGCACGGCGTTGCCGAGGCCGCCTCCGGCGAGGAGGATGGTTTCGTTGCGGGGGATCTCCGTCGGCTCGCCGGTCGGGCCCATCACGACGACCGGCTCGCCGGGCTGCAACAACGCGCATTGGCGCGAGGAGCCACCCATCTCCAGGATGATCAGCGACAGCAGGCCGCGTTCGCGATCGGTCCACGCGCCGGTGAGCGCGATGCCTTCCATCGCCAGCGTCGCGCCGCTCACGGAACGGGCGTGCGCCTCGTAGTTTTGCAGACGGAAGAACTGTCCGGGCTCGAAGTGCTCCGCGGCGAACGGAGTGCGCACGACGACTTCCACGATCGTCGGCGTCAGGCGATTGATCTGATGCACGCGCGCGACGAGGCCGTCGTCGAGGCGTTCGACGAGCGCCGTCCATTGCGCTTCATCGGCAGGTTCCAACGACGGAAAGAGCGAGACGACGTGCGGATAGCCGTGCTTCGCCGAGGCCATGGCTTTGACGACGTTGCCGGCGTAACGCGGATGGTTGTCGCCGTAGAACGTGATGCGCTTCGTCGCGTCGCCGGGATGTTGATATGACGTGAAGAAGCCCGTGTCGCGCGGATCCTCGATCTCGATCAGCTCCGAGCCGGAGACAGCGAACGCCTGGAAGAACTGCTTCCACTTGTCGAGCTGGAACGTGCCGGGGTGCTCCTTCTCGTAGATCACGTTCGGGCTCGTGCCGGCGGCGACCATCACCGAGCGCGCGGCAAGCGGCACGATCACGCCGGAGTCCTGCCAGCGTCCGTCTTCCACGATCTGCTTCTCGAACAGCAGCTCTTGCACGTGGCCGAAGTCGTCTGCGACCGCTTCTACCGGCGATAGATTCTCCGCGTAGTAGATGCCTTCCTCGAACGCCTTGCTGACCTCTTCGTGGTTGAGGCGATACGCGGGGGAGTCAGTGAGCGACTTGCGATACGCGATCGTGACGCCGCCCCACTCTCGTACCAGTGGAATGAAATTCGGCGCCTCGCCGGCGGCCGCGGCGCGTTCGCGTTCCGCGCGTACCGCCCGCCCATGCCCCACCATCTCCTCCAGAATCCCGAGCTCCTCGGCGTCATAGCCCGCCCGCACGTTCGTCTCGCCCACCTCGGCGCAAAGCGTCGTGTAGCGTTCGAGGATCTTCTCGACCTGCACCGGGTAGTAGGCGAACAGCTCCGTCGCGGTGTCGATCGCGGTGAGACCGCCACCGATGACAACCGCCGGCAGACGCACTTGCAGGTTCGCCAGCGACGACTTCTTGAACGCGCCGGTGAGTTGCAGAGCCATCAGGAAATCCGACGCCTTGCGGATGCCTCGAATGAGGTTGTTCTTCATCCGCACGATCGTCGGCGTTCCGGCGCCGGCCGCGATCGCGATGTGGTCGAAGCCGAGCTTGTCGAACGCGTCTTCGATCGTGATCGTGCCGCCGAAACGCACGCCTCCGTAGAAGCGCAGGTTCTTTTTCCGCTCGAGCGCGATGCGGATGACCTTGAGGAAGTTCTTGTCCCAACGCACCGTGATCCCGTACTCGGACACTCCGCCGAAGCCGGCGAGGATGCGATCGTCGAGGTCTTCCCAGAGCGCGGCGCGCACATCACGGATCGGCTCGCGAAGCAACTTCTCTTCAATGGGCTCGATCTTCAACCCGTCGATGCCGACCACGCCGAAGCCTTCGTTCGCCAGGTAGTGGGCGAGCGTGTAGCCGGCCGGACCGAGGCCTACGACCAGGACATTCTTCCCGTTGTAGGGGAGCGCTACCGGGCGTCGAACGTTCAGCGGATTCCAGAGCGTGAGCAGCGAGTAGATCTCGAAGCCCCACGACAGGAAGAGGACGTCGGTCAAAACGCCCGATTCGATCTGGGGGATGTCGACCGGATCCTGCTTCTGGAAGATGCACGACTTCATGCAGTCGTTGCAGATGCGATGGCCGGTGCCGGGGCACATCGGGTTGTCGATCATCACGATCGCCAGCGCGGCGATCGCGGCGCCGTCGGTGCGCAGCGCGTTCATCTCGCCGATCTTCTCGTCGAGCGGGCAGCCGGCGAGCGGGACGCCGAGCGGGTTGGGCTTGAACGTGCCGCCCTTTTCGACGAAGCCGTGCGAGCAGCTGTCCTTCTGCCGCTCGTGACAATAGATGCAGTAGTGCGCCTGGTCGGCGACCATGCGCGGCGTCGCGCGCGGGTCGGTGAGATGGAATGCGTCGCGGCGACGGAAGTGATGCGGATCGCCGCCGACGCGGTGCTCGTCGATGGCCACCGTCGGCACGAGGCGATCGAACACGAGCGGCTTCGGCAACCGGAATGACGCCCAGCCATCGAACTTGCCGGCCCGCCATTCGGCGGCGGACCAGTGGACGAGCAGATCGACGAGCGCATGGATCGCCGTAGCATCCCGCGCCGTCGCCTCGGGCGACCTGAGCTGTTCGCGACGTGTGATGGCGTCATCGAAGCGGACGCCGGAGTAGCGCAACGCGCCGCGCAGCTGTTCGAGCGCCGCGCGCGTTTCGACCGCCGGCGAGGGTGGCGTCTTCGCGTTCCGCGGATACTCGCGTTCGAGGTCGAGCAACCGATTCGCCGTGATGGCGAGCGCATACTCAGGATCGTGCGCGGCGTTGCCGGCGATCGTCCGCGTCAGCACCGCGGCGGTGTCGCCGAGGTCGGCTTCTCGCAGCGTCTGCACCTTCGCGACGCGTTTGCTGACGAACTCTTTCTTGAAGCGCGCAACCTGGGCATCGCGTTGTGCGCGCGCATGGAGCGGCGCTTCGTCCGTCTGGAAGAGGCGCGCGAGGAAGACGCCGAGCGGCCGGCTCGCGGCGATCAGCAGTTCCGATTCTTCGGGGGGTGTGAGTCCGCCGCGCGCGATGCCGCTGCGCATGGCGATGCGATACGACTCGAAGCGGGCGAAGAGCGCCGCGTCTTCGCCTTGCAGGAATCCGTCGAACGACTGCGCGAGCTCCGCGAGCCGCGCGTGATCAGAGAGGTCGGAGTAGGAGAAGCCGTCGATCCCGAGTTTCACATGCGCAATTATCGCCGCGGCGCGACGTCAGCCCGCGGCGGCAACGTTCGGCCGAGTGTGAAACAACTCCAACTTTTCCTCGTCGTCGTCCATCACCGGCGTCAGCGCTACGTCCTGATACTCGAGGCGGTTCGGATCGCGTTTGATCGAGAGGTAGATGCGCCGCAGGCCGGCGTACATCTTTCCCCAGCGGAACAGCTTCGAGATCGTCTCCGCCAGGTACGCCGGGTAGAAGCGCCATATGGGCTCGATGGCGAAGCCGGGACGGCGATCGCGGCGGAACTTCTTGCGGAAGAAGCCCGCTTCGAGCGGATGCACCTTCTCGATGTGGATCGAGCCGCCGAACCATGTCATCAGCAGGATCGCGTTGCTCGCGCTGCAGCGCATCGCCACGTTGCGCCGCAACACGGCCTCGACGTGCTCACGCGTGTAGTACGTCTCCCACGCCATCCGATACGTCGCCTCCCACTCCGCCTGCGACATCTTCGGATGCGCGGTGCAGACGTGGTTCAAGTCGTACTTGTTGAGATCCGCATCGACCGTCACGCCGCCGCGCACCAGCTTCTGATGATCCTCGGAGCCGGGTAATGGTGTCAGGAAGAAGAACTCCAGCAAATCGACGGGCAGCTCGCGTTTGATGATCTCGATGTCGCGCCGGATCGACTCCTGCGTGTCGTTGGGAAAGCCGAGGATGTAGCCGGCGTAGGTGAGGACGCGGGCTCGCTTCCAGGCGAGGAGCATCTTGCGGTACTCGGTGATCTTGTTCTGCCGCTTCTTCGCGCCGACCAGGCTGTCCGGATTGATGTTCTCCAGGCCGATGAACACCCGCCGCACGCCGGCCTTCGCGCACTTCTCGATGAAGTTCGGAATGCGATGGCAGAGCGTGTCGACCTGGATGATGAAGTGGATCTTGATCCCTTCTTCGCGCAGCGCGATGAGGCGGTCGAGGATGGCTTCCCACTCCGAGTTGCGCGCGAAGTTGTCGTCGGTGATGAAGAAGCTGTGCAGGCCCTGCTTCACGTTCGCGCGCACGATGTGCTCGATGTCGTCCGGCGAACGGCGGCGCGACTTGCGGCCCTGCACGTTGATGATCGTGCAGAACGAGCATTGGAACGGGCAGCCGCGGCCGGCGTCGAAGCTCGTCACGCCACCGGCCGTGCGCCACGCGCGCAACGCGGTGATGAGCGGGATCGGCGTCCCGGCGATCGACGGCAGGTCGGCCATGAAGTTGTACATCGGCTTCAGCGCGCCGTTCGCCGCATCGCGCAGCACCTGTTCGAGTCGCCCTTCCGCTTCGCCGGCGAAGATGCTGATGCCAAGGCGCTTCGCTTCGTCGAGGCCGGCGTCGACGCCGTTCAGCATGCTGATCGTGCCCGACGCGTGGAAGCCGCCGAGCGCGACCTGGATGCCGCGTGCGCGCAGCGGCCGCGCGAGATCGAGCGCGCGTAGGAACTGATTCGACTGCACGCCGACGAGCATCACCATCCCGCTGCCGGCCTTCTCGATCATCTTCGCGATGCGCTCCGGGCGAACGCGTGAGTTCGTTTCGTCGAGCGCGTGGATCTCCAGCGCGACGTCTTCGCCGAGGACTTTGCGTTGGGCGCAGTCGCGGGCGAGGCCGTAGAGCGCGGCGAGCGAGTTCGAGGGAATCGCGGAGAGGAGCCACTGGATGACGTAGCCGTCGTCGTCGTAATGAGACGGCTTCACCAGCACGAGGCAAAAGCGACGAGCAGCGGGAACGGTCATCGCGGAGGTTGCGATGATACATCCCACTTCGGGCGCTCGCGCCAGCGCCGATGCATCCAAACCCACTGCTCCGGATGGCGGCGGATCTGTTCCTCGATCTGCCTCGTGGCGAGCGCGACCAGGGCGACCGGATCATCGCTGCGTTTCGTCTCGATGGGCTCGCTGACGCGCGCGAGATGCGTCCCATCTTCACGGCGTTCGATGAGGATCGTCACGCAGACCGCTTCCGCGCGCACGGCGAGCTTCGCCGGCCCGATCGGCGTCAGCGCGGGATGGCCGAAGAACGTCACCTTCACGCTGTCCGTCCGGATGTTCTGGTCGATGACGAACGCCAGCGCGCCGCGTTTGATCGCCCCCAGCATCTGCCGCGCGGACGCTTCCGACCCGCGGTCGATCGTGATCACCCCGCCCTTCGCCCGCACCTCGGTGATGAAGCGGTTGAGTCTCGGATCGTTGCGCTCGCGTTGCAGCACGCTCGTCGGCGCGCCGAGCGCTCCAAATGCGTTCGCCAGCCACTCCCAGTTGCCGCAGTGCGCGGTGAAGATGACGACGCCGCGGCCGGCATCGAGATACGGTTTCAGGCGCTCCAGCCCTTCCCACTGCGTGAGCCTCGCGCGCGATGTTTCGTCGAGACGCGGGAGCCACAGCACTTCCATCAACGTCTCGCCGAGATGGCGGAACATCTTCTTGATCGTCGTGCGCCGTTCGTGTGCGTTCCAGTCCGGGAAGGCGAATGCGATGTGCTCCAATGCGCGCTTCCGTTCCGTGCGCACGACGAGCCACGCGAGCGAGCCGAGCGCGCGGCCGAAGGCGCGCGCGCGATCGAGCGAGACGGCGCCGGCGAGGAACGCCGCGGCGCGAAGGGCGAGGTAGAGAAGCACGGCGCGCATTGTGTCACCCCGCGCGGGCAGGTCGAACTTCGTGACCAAATGTAGGGCCGGCTCTCCAGCCGGCCGCAGCCAGGAATGATGCGGCGGGCGTCGCCCGCCGCGACCATGTTTCATCGGGCCGGCTGGAGAGCCGGCCCTACGTCTTCCTCCGCACGTACAGCACCTTCTCGATTTCCGCGTGTACGACGCCTTCCGCATCGATGAGCTGCACGTGATACACGCGGTCGATGGCAGACCCCGACTCCGTTGCGGCGCGGATCGCGTCGAGCTCTTCGTCCTCGATGCGGAACGTCGCGCGGAGCGTCGTGCGGCCGGGCTTGCGAAAGCGGATCGTCGCCGCCTTGTCCCACACGATGTAGTCGCGGCCGAGGAGGCGGATGAGCATGATCATGTACATCGGGTCGACGGAGGCGTACATCGAGCCGCCGAAGATCGTGCCGACGTAGTTGCGCGTCCGGAGCGACAGCGGCAGCTTCACGCGGATCTCGTGAAAGTCGGCGGCGATGTACGTCACGCGGGCACCCGTCCCGCGGTAGGCGGGATAGAGGTTGAACTTCCAGCGCAGGATGCGCGTCTGCAGCGACTCAGGCATCGGCTTGTTCGGGCTGCGGAATCACGAGCCAGGTGAGGGCCGCGAGCACGACGAAGGCGACAGCCCAGCCGGCGATCTGCAGATCGGTGCGCTCGTTGCCGAGCATCGACAACGCCGACTGCAACGCGGTCCCGGCGAAGATCGCGACCGGATACGCGAGCGCGTTGTCTTTCAGCACCCACTTCGTGACGGCGAAGATCGCCAGCGCGCCAATCGCCGCCCGAGCAATCGCCAGCGGCGCCTCGGCAGAAGGAACGTTGCTGTCGAGCAGCACGAGGAAGAACGCGACGACCGTCACGACGGCCGGGATCCAGCTGCGCTTCCGCAGGCTCTGCACGGCGCTGGCGAACATCGCGATCGCGGCCGAGATCGTGATCGCGTCGAAAAGCGCGTCGAGTAGAGCGACGACGAACGGCAACGGCGTCGCGACGAGCTCCGAGATGCTGATCCCGTTCACGCGCGCGGCCGAGGGGATGAGCATCATCGCGAAGGCGATGAGCGAGCGGAGGATGAGGAAGAGTCCGAGCGCGGTGATCGCGGCGAGCACGGCGGAGCGGCCGAAGCGCGCGCGCCCTTCGCGCGTGAAGACGTCCATCGCCTCCGGCAGCGCGGTCTCGATCGCCGCCAGCGCGAGGAACAGCATCGCGATGCGAAACGCGATCGACATCACGAGCGAGGTTGCCATCGAAAGCGTGAACGTCTGCCACGCGATCGATGTGCTGTAGCCGAACAGCGCGTCTTCGTAGCGCACGAGCGCGAGGAAGATCGGCACGATCGCCAGCGCCGCGGTCCAACGCGCTGCGCGCCGCCAGTGGAAGCGATTGCGAATTGCAGCCATCACGAAGCCGGTGATGATCAGCGCGAAGACGGAGAGCACGCCGGCAATCTTCAGCACCTTCATCACTTCGTTCAGCACGGTGGTCGGCAGCCGGTACTCGACGTCGGGGATCTTGATCGACTTCGTGAACTGCGTGATCTCGTTGCCCGCGACGCGTATCGTCACGCGGCGCCATGCGTCGCCGGCGACCGGCTTGCGCTCCTGGAAGTGGAACAGCCAGTCGCGCCGGTTCGGCTGCTGGAAGCTGAGCGCCTCCTGCAGCTCGAACGCATTCGGATCGATGCCGTAGCGCGCGAACGCCGGCATCGCCACCGCGAGCGCCGCCAGTTGCTCGAGCCGCGGCCCCGCATTCTGCTCGCTCTGGTACTTGTGATAGCCGAGAGATCGGGAGGTGCGGGGGTCGACTTCGACGAAGTACTCCTCTTTCTTCATCGGCGTGAAGAAGCGCACCGTGTAGTTGGCGGCCTCGACGCGATGCCGGAACACGTCCGCGAGCTGCGCCCCGGTGAGGCCGTGATGGAGGAGGTACGTCGCCGCGATGTTGTCGAATCCGCCCGGCGCGCCGCCTTCCTCGCGCGGCGACCCCGAATCCCACGAGTGAAAGCCGTCGAGCGTCGTCGCGATCACCTTCTCGTACTTCGCATTCGGATCGGCGAGCCGCACGTGCGCGGCGGCGATCTCCTTCGCCCGCTCGCGCGTGATGCGGTAATCGACGGCGTCATCCGGAGTCGCGGGACGCAGCGACGTCAGCACCGAGGCGACGAGGACCACGGCGATCGTGACAGCGAGCTTGAGCGGCGTTACGCGGATCGCCGGCGGCAGCTCCGGACGCGGCGCCGCTTCTTCCGGAGCGCTGGGCGGCGTCGAAACCGGGAGCGTGGCGTTCGTCAGGTCGTCGTCTGGAACGAAGCCTCTGTTTTTGATGTAGAGCGCGATCGACACGACCATCGGAATGACGAACACGAGGCTCGCCGCGCCGGCGGAGATGACGTAATACGGATTGCCGGAGCGGAACAGCAGTAGCGCCGTGTAGACCGCGTCGACGGTGTAGTGCCAGATGAGCAGCGGCAACAGGCCGAAGCGGTCCATCAGCAGGCCAATGACGACGCCGGCGATGCCGACTTCCACGCCGCGGATGTAGAACGGCTGATTGGGATACGTCGCGTGCCCGAAGCCCCAGATGAATCCTGCCGCGATGATCGCCGCCCAACGCGATTTCAGCACGCGCTCGAAGAAAGGGATCGAGAAAGCCCGCGACAAAAACTCCTCGGAGATCGCGGGGAAGAATCCGGCGAACAAGACGCCGGCCCACGGCAGCCACGTGTTCACGTTGTTGTCGTACGGCACGTCCGCCGGCGACCACGCGCCGAAGCGCGACGCGACGATGTAGAAGACGACCTGGTACGCGAGGAAGAATCCCATCAGCGCATAGCCGAGGACGAAGGAGCGGAAGACGCGCTTCGAAGTGAGGGCGCGGCGGTTCCAGATCTTCGGCAGCGCGAGATGTTGCGGCAGCCGTTCGCGGTACAGCACCTCGCCCGCGCCGGTGATCACGAGAAGCAGCATCGCCGCGCCGAAGCTGCTGAGAATCACGCTGAAGAAGACGAAGCGCGCGAGGAACGCGCCGTAGGAGTCGGTGGTGTAGTAGCCGGCGAGCGTCTGCGGGAAGCTGTTCAACGCGACGAGCGCGGAGAGGATCATCGCCACGATCGCGACGCCGATCAGGAACGGGATGTGGAGGTCGCCGCGGCGCAGGCGGATGATGAAGATGACCAGCGCCGCGACCATCGTGATCGCCAGGAACACGAGGTCGAATTGCCCGGCGAGGTTGTTCCCCGAGCGCAATTCGTCATACGAGCGCTGCCACTGCTCCGGCACCTTCACGCGCTGTTCGTAGTGGCTGACGACATTGCCGTCGACGATCACCGTATGCCGATAAGGCGCGTTCGCCGGGCGGACGGTTTTCGAGTCGAACGTGAAGATGCGCTCCACGCGTTGGGGCAGCTTCCGTTCGCTCTGCGCGACGAGCTGCAGGTCGTCGATGCGGATGGCGTTGCGCGTCAGGAAGTCGTCGGCGAGCTTCCGCGCCACCCCGAGCTCCGTCGCCGGCAACGCCCGCGCCTCGGGCATGTGATGCGTGAACGAGACGAGCTCGCCCGTCGGCGCGATGTCGACGGAGTACTCCTCTTCCTGCAGCGGCACGAACCAGCGGTGATGCCAGAACCAGAGATGCACGTTCCCGCGCATCTCGGCGTTCGCTTTCTCCAGGCCGAGGGTGCGCTCGAGGAAGACTTTGGCGTTGTCGTCGTCATCGAACATCGCCGTGTGCTTGTGGCCGGCGACGCTGATCCGTTCGCCGCGCAGCACGCGCTCCGCCAACGGCTGCGAAGTATCCCGCGTGTACTTGAACTCGATCGAAGCCTCGGGGAAAGCGGCGGGAAACCAGCGTAGGGCGATGAAGAGCGAGCCGGCGAAGATCGCGGCGCAGACGCCGATGAAGATCCAGTCGCGGCGGGAGAGACGTTCGCGCAAAGTGGGTGGATTGTAGCGAGTTGCTCGTTGCTGGTTGCTGGTTACTTGTACCGTCTTTGTTTCAGCCGTAGAGGCGCGAGCAATCAGCAACCAGCAACCAGCAACGCATCACAGCAAGCCTGTGAGGATCAGGTCAGCAATTGCATCGGCCTGGTCCGCGAGCGCGTGCTCCTTCTCCGAGAGAATCCAGGACGTGACCATTTCGTCGAGGATGCCGAACACGCTCTTCGCCACGAGCGTCGGATGGAGGTTCCGCCGGAACACGCCTTCGGCCTGACCGTGCTCGACGATCTTGCGGATCATGCCGAGGTAGTCAGCGACTTCCATCTGGGAGAAGAGGCCCATGAACTTGAGGCTGTGGCGGAGCTCGACCTGGGAGACGACGGCGAGCGCGCGGTCGCGGCCGAGGGTCTCGAGGTGATGGCGGATGGCGACGCGGATGCGCTCCTCGGGGCGGGAGATGTCCGCGAGCTGCTGCTCCAGGGACTGCAGGTAGTTGCGGGTGTGCTCCCGGAAGATGGTGACGAGGAGGTCTTCCTTGCCATCGAAGTAGAGGTAGATGGTGCCGTCCGCGACGCCTGCGGCTTTCGCGATCTCCGAGACTTTGGCGTTGAAGTACCCGCTGCGAGCGAAGACGTCGACGGCGGCGCGAAGGATACGCTCGCGCTTGGAGGTGCCCTGAAAGGCGGTCGGCTGCGGCTGGATCTGAGTACGCGCCATGAATGAATGCTCATTCAGGCGGGGTGGTGTGTCAAGTGCCGGTTGCCAGGCGACGCTGCAGCGTGTCTCATCAGAGGCGCATGTACATCTGGCGAATTCCGATCGATGCCTTCGCCGCGCTCGTCGTGGGCGTGGGGCTCGCGCTGGTGTGGAGCGCGGCAAGCACCCGTCGGCGCTTCCCGTCACCGATCGACCGCAGACTTCTTCTCGCTACCGCCGTGCTTGCGACGCTCCTCTCGCCGGCCGCCGTCGAGCTGATCACGCGGCCAACTCACGATCGGCTGGCCTCGCATGGCATGTACGTCGATCTTTCGTTCGTCGTCCTGTACGGGCCTGCCGTCGCGGTGGCTGTGCTCTTTGCGATCGGTCGCTTCGCATTTCCGGGCGGTCGCGGGAGGCTGGCCTTCGCCTTTGTCGCGTTCGGATTTGCGCTCGTGAACGTGATGAACTGGTGCAGTCCGGGCTGGTGCGAGAGCTTCGGTTTCCCGTTCGCGTATTCGTGGCGGAGCGATGCGATCCTCATCTTCAACGGCGAGAACCTCTCGGCCGGATTCAGTATCCCCGCGCTTTGGAAGAACGTCGGCCTGTTCTTCCTCGCGACCGCTGTGATGTCGTTCGTCTATCGCCGCGCTCGACCAGGCATTACGATCCCCTCGTGAAACTCTGCATCCTTCTCGGCGACTCCGTCCCCCGCCCGTCCGGTTACGACTGCCGCGCCATCGCGTTGCCCGTCGATGATGCAGGCTATCGGTTGATCGCCTCGGCCGACGCGGTCGCGGCAAGCACGCCGTTCAGCGCGGACGTTTCGTACGCGATCGGCTTGGCGCATGGGTTGGGCAAGGCGTCGATCGTCGACGGTGGAGCGGCCGCCCGCCCCTTCCGTCCGCGAGGGCCGGCATTGGACGGCGTCATCACCGGCATGGACGACGCGATCCGGGCCTACCTCGAGCAGAACGACATCGCGACCGTCGCCGATCTGCGCCGGCTCAAGCTCGACGAGCTCGCGTCGGCGCCGGGTGTCACGCGGCCGGCGTTGCGCGCATTCCTGAAAGAGCTCGACCGCAGCGAACGCTACCCCGACCCGGAGGCGCTGCAGCAGTTCCTCATCAAGCGCGGGATCTTCATCTAATGTCATCCTGAGTCGCGCAGACGACGAAGGATCTCCCGGCACGGGCGCGCGACGCCCGTATCAGGAGATTCTTCGCCGTCTTCGCGGCTCAGAATGACACGGGGATCTGAGTGCGTACCTTCTCGGCAAGTGTCATCCTGAGTCGCGCAGACGACGAAGGATCTCCCGGCACGGGCGCGCGACGCTCGTATCAGGAGATTCTTCGCCGTCTCCGCGGCTCAGAATGACAGGCGGATCTG
>Ga0213876_10000929_pt1 | contig 19367 bp, 13 predicted proteins | sample BarmaccomBMRX_R9_FD_160113 | JGI IMG/M metagenome (GOLD analysis project Ga0213876, IMG submission 160113) | Root-associated microbial communities from Barbacenia macrantha in rupestrian grasslands, the National Park of Serra do Cipo, Brazil - RX_R9 | ecosystem: Host-associated > Plants > Roots... | reverse complement strand
GCTGTATGAATCTCCCTCCGGCCAAAAGTGGTCGCAGAAAATTCGCGCGCATGGGTCGCTGCCCGCACGAGGTGTATTTGAAACTGTCGTCGTGAAGTCAAAACGGGTGCGCGTGTTGTCCGCTCCGGTGAGCATCGGCACCGTGCAACTTGGCTTGCCGCTGGATGAATTTGATGAGGTCCGGCAAGGTTTTTTGTGGAGTGTTGCGCTTGGCGCGCCGATTCTGCTGCTGTTTGCCTGCCTGGGCGGCTATTGGATGGGCGGCCGCGCTTTACGTCCTGTCGATGAGATTGCGAATGCGGCTCGCCGGATCACTGCCGGCAAGCTTTCGGAGCGCTTGCCTCGCAGTGCGAACGGCGACGAACTCGATCGTCTTTCGCAAGTGCTCAATCAGATGCTCGCTGGCTTGGAATCTGCTTTCCAGCGGATTACCCAATTCACGGCAGACGCATCGCACGAATTGCGCACGCCCTTGGCAATCATACGCACCACTGCGGAGGTCACTCGTGCACGCCCTCGAACCCCTGAGGAACAAGACCGGGCCTGGGCCTCCGTACTCGCGCAAACCGAGCGCACGTCTCAGTTGGTGCAGGACCTTCTTACCCTCACACGAGGCGATTCTGGTGCCGCAGCTTCGCCACTCGAGACGGTAGATCTCTCCGCCCTGACACAGGCAGTCTGTTCAGAGATGCAGGTGGTTGCCGAATCGAAAGGTGTTGACTTACGGGTTAGCGCTGGTTCCAACGTTTTCGTGAATGGCGATGGCGACGCTCTGCGCCGCACCATCACGATCCTGCTCGACAATGCCATCAAAGCCACCCGGTCCAGCGGACAGATCTCGGTCTCACTTGCGATGCCGGAGGGCGAAAGTAACTGTGCTCTTAGCGTCGCTGATGACGGGTGCGGCATTCCGGCGGAAGATCTTCCCCATATATTCGATCGCTTCTACCGCGTCAGCAGGTCCCGCTCGCGCGAGAACGGCGGTGCCGGATTAGGGCTTTCGATCGCGCAGCACATTGTTTCCCAGCATGGAGGAAGTATCCAGGCAGAAAGCAGGCTCGGTGTTGGATCTACGTTTCGCGTGTGTCTTCCCATCGGCGCTCAGGCGGAAGTTCATTCAGCAATTCTTCAGAATCGAGTTGCACCCTAGGCTGGGGTGCTCAGCATGTACAAAGTTGTCTGGCTTCGATGTCTTTTCGTTTCCGCTCCACTTGCGTGTAGCGCTTTGTTCGTACTTGCGGGTCCCGCTACGGCGGCCGACACGCCAGGATATAAGGTCACCAAGCAGTATCCTGTCCCCGGAAACGGCGGGTTCGACTACATCGTGTTTGATCGCTCGGCCGATCGGCTTTATGTTTCTCATGGAACCGAAGTGGATGTGGTGGACGCTGGCTCAGGCAAGCTACTTGGAAAGGTAGAAGATACGCCCGGTGTTCACGGCACCGCCATCGTTCCCGGCCTGCATCGCGGGTTCACCACCAACGGCGGCGAGTCTACGGTCTCGGTGTTCGACACTGAGACGTTCAAGACCATCAAGAAGATTCCGGTCTCCGCCGATCCCGACTTCACCTTCTACGACCCGAAAACGAACCGCGTGTTCGTTTGCCATGGCGATTCCGCCGTGATTACCGCGATCGACCCCGCGAAGGAAACTGTTATCGGCAAAGTCAGTCTCGGCGGCGGGGCCGAAGCTGCGGTGGTGGATGGCGAAGGCAACGGCTACGTCAATCTTGAAGAATCTGCCGAGGTCGTCAATTTCGATCCGCAGGAACTCACCGCCAAAGCGAAATGGCCCATCACTGGATGCAAGACACCGACCGGCTTGGCGATGGACCCTTCGACTTCGCGCTTGTTCATCGGCTGCCGCAGCAAAGTGCTGGCCGTTATGGATGCGAAAAATGGAAAAGTGATCACGACACTTCCGATTGGCGAGCGCGTGGATGCTGTTGCGTTCGACCCGGCACAGCATCTCATCTTTGCGTCGAACGGCGGCGGCACCGTGTCCGTGATCAAGCAAAACAGTGCTGATTCGTATTCTTCAGAAGGCGACATTCAAACCCAGCCGAGTGCGAAGACAATGGCCTTTGATCCTAAGTCCGGGCGTCTGTTCCTCTCGGCCGCGCAGATGGAACAAGCTCCGGCGGTGAATGGCCAACGCGGACGAATGAAGCCAAAGCCAGACTCGTTCCACGTCATCGTGGTTGAGCGGCAGTAACTTCGCGCAGTGCCGGGCCTATACTGAGTCACTTGAGACTTGCTGAAATAGTCTTGCTCTGGTGGCTCTGCTTGTGCGCGCCGTTCGCGCCGGCACAGGAACGCACGATCGTTCTCAAAACTTCCACTCTGCTCGACGGCAAAGGCAACACACTTCACGACGCGAACATCGTTGTCGCGAACTCGAAAATCCTGAGCGTTGGCAGCATAGTAGCCGGCACTGTTCCCGCCAGTGCCGCCGTCTACGATCTCTCGAATCTCACCGTCACGCCGGGTTGGATCGACACCCACTCCCACGTCATGTACCACTTCGACAAGGGACGCCTCGCCGGCCGCGGCGAACCACCGGAGCAAGCGATCCTTTATGGCCTGGAAAATGCCGTCCTCACGTTGAACGCCGGCTTCACCACTATCCAAAGCCCAGGCTCGCCCGAGGACAAATATCTGCGCGATGCCATCGCGCGCGGCATTCTCCGCGGCCCGCGCATCCTCACATCACTCGAGCCCATCACCGATGAAACCCTCTCGCCCGAACGCCTTCGCGAAATCGTCAGGGAGCGCAAACAGCAGGGCGCTGATTTCATCAAGATCTTCGCATCAAAAAGCATTCGCGAAGGCGGCGCGCAAACGCTATCGGACGCTCAACTCGAAGCTGCTTGTGGCGAAGCGAAAGCCCAGGGCCTGCGCACCATTGTGCATGCCCATTCGGCTGCCTCGGCGAAAGCTGCCGTGCTGGCCGGCTGTACTTCCATTGAGCACGGGGCGTATCTGACCGATGAGGTATTCGACCTGATGGTTCAGAACGGAACCTATTACGACCCGAACATCGGCCTCGTGCTGCAAAATTATCTGGAGAATAAAGTCAAGTTTCTCGGCATCGGCAACTACAACGAAGAAGGCTTTGCGTTTATGCAAAAGGGCGTCGAGATCGTGCTCGACACTTTCAAGAAGGCGCTGAAGCATCCTGGGCTCAAGATCATTTATGGCACCGACGCTGTGGCTGGTGCCCACGGCCGCAATTATGAGGAGTACATCGTACGGGTTCGCGATGGTCGACAGAAGGCGATGGACGCACTGATATCAGCCACCTCGCTTTCGGCTCAATCGCTGAACCTTGCCGATCAGATCGGTTGCATCGCGCCCGGTATGCAGGCCGACATCGTCGCGTTCGACGGCAACCCGCTCGATGATGTTACGGCATCGCGGCGCGCCGTGTTCGTCATGAAAGCCGGTCAAGTGGTCGAAAACCTGGCACACGAGGCCAAGAGAGGTAATAAGAATTGAACAACATTATTGCGCGTTTGCTTTTTGCCGCGGTCGCGTTGCTCAATGCCTCAAGTGCCTGGTTGGCTCCCTGTATCGCGGCCAATCCGTCTTGCACGGAATGGATCAATTACTCCGGCGGCTCCTCGCGTTCGCTGATCTATCGCACTTACTCGCTCCGCGAAAAGAACGAGAATATCACCCGTGCCTTCATCCTGGTTCACGGCGCCGGCCGCGACGCCGACAATTATTTCCGGACCGCGGTTGGCGCCGCATTCTTCGGAGGCGCGCTCGAGGATACGATCGTGATCGCTCCGCGCATGGCTTCGAACGACGGCCACAACTGCAAAGATATCCTTGCTTCTAACGAAGTAAGTTTCAATTGCGGCAGTTGGCGCTCTGGCGGGCCGGCGATTAGCGACAACAAAGTCAACTCGTTTGTATTTATTGATGAGCTTTTGAGGCAGTTAGCTCGAAAAGGCGCCTTTCCTAATTTGCGAGAGATTGTCCTCGCCGGCCACTCCGCCGGAGGCCAGTTCGTCACCCGCTACGAAATGTCCAACAAAGTCAACGACGAGCTCGGCGTGCCGATAAGTTACGTTGTCGCAAACCCCTCCAGTTACGCGTATCCGGATGCGCTGCGCCCCAACAGCGAAACCGCCAAGGCTGACACGCTCGATTTCGCAGCTTTTCAGGATGCGCGCAACTGCACGACTTACAATAACTGGCCTTACGGTCTCGAAGATCGCTCCAAGGCAGGTTACAACGCCAAAGTGAGTGACGATCAACTGCGCAGGCAGCTTGCATCCCGCCCCGTCACTTACTTACTTGGCGAAATAGATATTCTTCCGCTTGGCGGTTTCGATTCGTCATGTCCCGCCATGGCGCAGGGCCCCACGCGATTGGCCCGCGGCCAAGCTTTCGCGAAATTCGTCAATGGGAAATATGGAGCGAAACATAAAGTAGCGGTGGTCCCGCTGTGTGGGCATAATGCGCGATGCATGTTTACATCCGAGGTGGCGCTGCCGATCATTTTCCCGCCCGAGGCTGCACCGACCGCGCCGGCTAATCGGTAAACGGCAGCTTCTGCTGATTCGGCGGTTTCGCAACCGCTTCCTGAAAGCATCTGCGCTGGTTCCGCAGCATGGCCGCGACGAATTGCCACGTGGGTCCCGGCGTCTCACGCCACGGAGCGGGCACAGTGACGCGGCAGTAGATTCCGCTTGCCGCGTGAAAATGAAGCAGCGGCTCGTCGCGCCCCAGCACAACTTCCACCCCGCCTTCTCGCCGCATGCCCACCTCTACTAAGCCGCACTCGATCGGCACTTCAGAGGTCTTCAACAATCCGAACGGCGTCACAAAATAAAACTCATTCGAGCAGCGCAGGCCGATTCTTCGCTTCAGCGGCTGTTTCATTTCGCAGAGAAAGTCCGCGCGCGAAGTCTTCACCTCATAACAAATGCGCTTCATTGAGTTGTGCGTCAGGCAATTCAGGGCGAACGCATCGAGACGCTGCGCCGCACTGCCCTGAAAGCCGGTTCCCGCGCGCAATTCCCGCAGAAAAATCCATTCCGAAGCTCTCGAATGAAAACACGCTTCCACCGCATCCAGCAACACTGCGGCGGCCGGTTCACCTGCGCAGGACTGCTCGCAATTCTGTTCCCGGGGTTCAGCCAGCGCAGCCATACTCGATTATTGTCGCTCGAATCGCAGAGCGCAGAATCCGCGGCTTGGATAGTCAAGTCCATTCATCGCAGAGCTCCACCATTCACAACCGCCTGCTCGCCATCCACTGAAGTTTAGGGACGCGTGCAAAGCGCCTCCTCTATCATGGACCGAGTTGGTCCTATATCGGGCCGCATCGCGCTCAACATGTCTGTTTACCGAATCAAAAAGAAAAAATCTCCGCGGGTAAAAGGCCTCACAACACCGCGTCGCCTACTTGCCGTTGGAACGTTGGCCGCCTATGCGGCTACGGCCGGGGGCAAGGTAGCCAAGGCGCAACAGCCCGCTGTGGGCAGGCAAACTCCGCCTTCTAATTCCATTGCCGGACTTCCGGTTCGCCGCTACGACATCGCGCCAGGGCCGCTCGATGAGGTGCTTCAAAGCTTTGAAACGGTCGCCGGCCTGAAGGTCTTTTCAGCGGATCCGCAACTTCTCGGTGTTCAGTCGCCCGGCGTCTCCGGCACGTTTACCGCTACGCAAGCTCTCGACAAAATTCTTTCCGGCACTTCGCTCGATTACATCATCAACCCCGACCGTTCCATGACGCTCCGGATCAGGCAGCAGTCAACTTCGATTGAGGTGACAGACTCGGCCTCGGAAATTTCGTCGTCTATGCCGAAATTTCAGGGTTCGCTAAGCGATACGCCACAAACCATCGGCGTCGTCTCGCAGGAGATCCTACAGCAGCAGGATGCAACTACTCTGCGCGACGCCTTGCGTAACGTGGCTGGCATCAGCTTAGCTGCCGGAGAAGGAGGTGCGCAGGGCGACAACCTGACCATTCGCGGTTTCACTGCCCGCAACGACCTTTTTATCGACGGCATGCGCGACTTCGGCAGTTACTATCGCGATCCATTCAATACGCAGGAAGTCGAAGTACTTCAAGGTCCATCGTCGGTGTCTTTTGGCCGCGGCTCAACCGGAGGCGTCGTCAACCAGGCCAGCAAAACACCCGATCTGAATCACGTCCTCACAGCCGGGCTCAGCTTTAGCACAGACGCAACCCGGCGAGCCACTCTCGATTTCGATACGCCTGTTCCTCAACTCGGTGCCGGAACCGCCTTCCGTCTGAACGTTATGGGTGACATCGGCGGCGTCGCGGAGCGCAATGGCGCCGAAAATCGGCGCGACGGCTTCGCGCCGTCCCTGGCCCTGGGGCTTGGTACGCCCACCCGTCTCACCTTCAGCTACTTTCATCAGAACGAAGACGACATTCCCGACTATGGCCTTCCGTGGCTCTTCAATGGCGCTGCGCCAGTGCCTCGTACTAACTACTACGGCCTGCAAAGCGGCAACTTTCTGCGCGCTTATGACGATATCGGGACCGTCAAGTTAGAACACGACATCGGCAGCAAAGTGACTGTTCGTGACCAAGTGCGCTATGCAAACTATGTTCGCGACGTTCTCATCACGGAACCGCAGCTCAATGGCTACAGCCTCTCCACGCCATTGAGCGCGATGCAAGTCACGCGGCACGAGATCGGTGTAAACAGCACGGAAACTTTTCTCGACGAACAGCTCGATGTCATCGCACACTTCGAGACCGGTTCCATTCGCCACACCCTTGTAGCTGGCGTGGAAGGAGGGCGCGAGACATCTGATCCGACTCGCCCCAACTACATGGCGCCCGCAACCAGCCTTCTCAATCCCGACGCGGGTGCATCGCTGAACGGCGCCGTAACGATCGCGAGCCAAGTCAATGATCGAGCTCTCTCGGCTGGTCTCTACGCGCTCGATACTGTGGATGTCGGCAAGCATTGGCAGCTCACCGGAGGCGTTCGCTTCGATCGTTTTGATGACAGCTATAAACAGTTCGTCGCCCCGGCGTCTCACTTTGAACGTGTCGATCAAATGCCCACCTGGCGTGCCGCCGCGGTCTACAAACCGCTATCTATCGGAAGCCTCTATTTCGATGCCGGCACCTCGTTCAATCCCTCTGCCGAAAGTCTCTCGCTGAGCGCCGGAACCGCTAATCTTCCGCCGGAGAAGAACAAGACTTACGAATTCGGTACGAAGTGGGACCTCAATAAGGATCGTCTACACGCGAATGCATCGTGGTTTCGTACCACGAAGGAAAATGCTCGCGAAGCCAGTCCCACTAACTCGCTTTTGTATGTTCTCGCGGGTAACCAGCGCGTGAGCGGCTTTGAGACAGACTTGCGCGGGCATCTAGCAAGCCGCTGGGAGGTTCTCGGCAGCTATGCTTATCTGGACAGCCGGGTCGTGAGTTCCCGGTTCTATCCGGGCGCCGTCGGTTATCCGCTCGCCAACGTTCCGCGAAATACCTTTGCCCTCTGGAATGACTTCGAGCTGCCGCGCCACTTCAGATTTGGCGTGGGCAGCAATTACGAATCGAGCCGCAATGCAAGCTCCACCGTTCCACTCGACCCGGTAACCGGCTTGATCAAGCAGGTTACCGGCTACTGGGTATTCAACGCCATGCTGGGACATTCGCTCGGCGAGCACATCGACATCCAGGCAAACCTCTACAACCTCGCCAACCGCTATTACTACGACGAACTGCATCCCGCGCATATCGTGCTTGGGCCTGGACGCTCCGCGCTCATCGATCTGAAGTTCAAATTTTGACCCATACGGAAGAAGATAGTGTTACTCGCAATTCCTGATGTGCTTACTAGTGAAAAAGTGGCGCAAGCGCGCCGGGCATTTGAAAGTGTCGACTGGACGGAAGGCCGTATTACCGCGGGCCATCAATCCGCACGAGCCAAAGACAATCTGCAGGTGCCGGAGAACCATCCCGCCGCGCGCGAGATGGGAGAAATGATTCTGGAAGCGCTGGGCCAAAACGCGCTTTTCATCTCGGCCGCGCTGCCGTCGCGCGTATTTCCTCCACTATTCAATTCCTATTCCGGCGGGCAATCGTTCGGCACCCATGTGGACAACGCGATTCGTTCCATAAGCGGTACTCCTCACCGCATTCGCACAGATTTGTCTGCAACGCTCTTTTTCACTCACCCCGAAGAGTATGACGGAGGCGAGCTCATTGTCGAAGACACCTATGGGACGCACAGCGTGAAGCTCCCGGCCGGGCACATGATTCTCTATCCGGCAACCAGCCTTCACCACGTCCGGCCTGTCACTCGCGGCACCCGCATCTGCTCGTTCTTCTGGATCCAAAGCATGATCCGCGACGACGCGCGCCGATCGCTTCTCTTCGATTTAGACGTTGCCATTCAGCGCCTGAACCGCGATGTTCCAGACCATCCTTCCGCGGTTCAATTTACCGGCGTATACCACAATATGCTGCGGCAATGGGCGGAGATGTAGTCTCTTCTGCCTTCATCGCTGTGCCTCCTGCGTGTGCGCAGGAAGCGGTTCCGTCTGCTCTGCCAAAAATTTGCTCAACGCTTCCCTGCAAAACTCCGGCTGGTCCGTGGTCAGAATATGTCCGGCGTTTTGTATCAGTTGAAAGCGCGCGCCCGGAATGCGCCTCGCTACGATCTTCCCGTTCTGCGGCGGAATCAATTTGTCCTGGTCGCCGTGAATCACTAGCGTTGGGGCGGTAATGCGCGGGAGACGAAAATAGGCATTCCACGGCAAAATCCCGCCGAACTGGTTCAAAAAGCCTTTTCGACTCCACATGCACGCGCAGCGAATGCCAATATCCTCGTGAATGCGAGCCATGGGTGTCGTGCTCGCGTACAGCAGATTCGCCAGCGCGCGCTCACGCTCTTCACGCGTCCGTTTCGAACCCAAGAGCCACTGACTGCAACGAACGTCGGGCCAACGCGCGAAAAATCCAGCGTAGCTGGTACAGGCGAGGATGAGGCTGCGCACCCGCTCCGGATAAAGCAGCGCTAATTCCTGGGCAATCATGCCGCCCATCGAAGCGCCCAGCACGTGCGCGGAATTCGCACCTGCGGCGACCAGGACGGCATTCGCGTCACGCGCCATCTGGCGAATAAAGTAAGGCCCCGAGGGTACGCTGCTCCGCCCCATGCCGCGGTTGTCGAAGAGAATCGCTCTACATCCCGAGAGAGCGGGAAGCGTCCGGTGCCACATTTCATGGGTGAAACTCAGGCCCATAATAAGGAGTACCGGTGGACCAGACCCTCTTTCCGTCCAATACAGACGAGCGCCCTCATTTTCTACATAAGGCATGCCAGAACAGGACCCCTACATATTGTGGTCTAAATAATGGGGAATACGAAGTCGAGTAGTGAGAGATCTTTACAGATGCATTCGCACCGGGTAGGATAGAGACACCCCCGAGGATTTCTTTAAGGAAGGGTACCGAGCGTTGCTCAAGCTGAAGCGAGTCGAAATTCAGGGCTTCAAGTCGTTTTACGACCGCACTGAAATGAAGTTCAACGGCACTGGAATAGCTGCCGTCGTGGGACCGAACGGATGCGGGAAGTCGAACCTTAGCGACGCCATCAGTTGGGTGCTGGGCGAACAGTCGGCTAAGTCGCTGCGTGGAGCGCGTATGGAAGATGTCATCTTCGCCGGCACCCGCGACAAGAAGCCGCTGGGCATGGCCACGGTGACGATGACGCTGGTGCCCGACCGCACGGCGCTCGCGAACGGCGCCATCAACATCTCTCACCCAGGGGACGAGCCGCAAGCTGCGGTTGAAGAATCCGATTCTGTGCCTCAGGTCAATGGGCATGCACACGAAGCTCATGTAAATGGGCAAAGCCAACATGCCCCCGTTATTTCAGACGCAGTACGGACGGCCGAGCGGTCTGGTGAAGTTACGATAACGCGCCGTCTCTATCGTTCGGGTGAGAGCGAGTACCTTGTCAACGGCAAAATGGCGCGGCTGCGCGACATTCAGGACCTGTTTCTGGGGACCGGGCTGGGGCCTGAGAGTTACGCCATCATCGAGCAGGGCCGCATCGGCCAGATCCTGAGCAATAAGCCACAAGACCGGCGCGCGGTCATTGAAGAAGCGGCCGGCATCACCAAGTTCAAGACGCGCAAGCGCCTCGCGGAAGCGAAGCTCGAAAGCGCCAAACAGAATTTGTCGCGCGTGTTCGACATTCTGGAAGAAGTCACGCGCCAGGTGAATTCGTTGAAGCGCCAGGCTGCCAAGACCAAGCGCTACGGCGAGCTCAAAGCCGAGGGTACCAGCTACCTGCGGCAGGTCCTCACGGCGCGCTTTCGCTTGCTCGAACGTGAAATGGCCAAGGTGGCGATTGAGCTGAACATGGCCTCGAGCGAACTGCAGGCTGCGCAGATGAAGATCGCCGAGCGGGAAGCGGAACAGGCACAACTCGGGGAGCAGACGTATGCCACCGAGCAGGAATTGACCGGCGCGCGCAAAGCGCTGTCGGACCTGCAACTCGAGGCCGAGCGTGCGCGCGGAAAGCTGCAATATCAGTTGACGCAAATTGACCAGATCGCGAACCGGTTGACTGCGGGTGAACGGGAAGCAAGCGCACTCGAGCAGCAGCGACAGGAACGCGCCGCGGAACTGGACCAGCACACGCTGCAGCTTGATGACATCGAGGCGGAGTTCGGCGCCGCCCGGCAGGAACTGGACGCGCGGCTGCAGGAACGCGAGCAGGTGCAGCGCCGGCTTTCTGAACAAGAGCGCAGTTTGGAGGCGACGCGCCAGTCCGTGTTGCGGCTGCTCGGCGAATCCTCGGGGCTCAAAAACCGAATCACCCAGATGGAAGCGCAGTTGAGTTCGGCCGATCGTGAAGCCGCGCGGGCAAAGTCGGAAGAGCAGCAATCGGAAAGCGATCTGACGCGCATTCAAGGCGTGAAGGCGCAGTTATCGGAGCGGTTGGCCGCCCGGCAGACGGAACTGCTTTCAGTGACGGACCAACGTCAGGCCGTCGATCAGGAATTGCAGCAGAAGCGGACGTCACTGCAGGAAAATCGGCACAAGCTCGACCAAGTGCGCAGTGAGTTCTCGCGCGTGAAGGCTCGCAAGGATTCGCTCGAAGAGGTGCTGCAGCATCGCAGCTATACGACTGAAACGGTCAAGCGCTTCTTTACCGCCGTAGAAACCGGCAAAGTATCGGGCCTGCAACCGGTCGGCGTCCTGGCCGATTTTCTGGAAGTAGATCCACAGGTCGAAAAGGCAGCCGAAGAGTTCCTGCACGATGAGCTCGAGTACGTGGTGGTGCGGAGCTGGGCTGACGGCGAGCGCGGCATCGAGTTGATGCGCACCGATTTGAACGGGCGCGCCACGTTCTTGGTGGAAGAGGGCGATCGGCAGGAAGAACCGGAAGCTGAACTCCCCGAACTTGCGGCGGAAGCCGGCGTGATCACCAAATTGACCGATGCGCTGCGGTTCACGAACGGACTTTCTACGATTCCGCTGCGAACTTTGCCGCGCATAGCCAATTGCTATGTGGTGGAGGATCGCAAACTGGCGAGAGACCTGGCCGACCGGTTCGCACAGTGCTGGTTTCTGACAACCGATGGCGTGAACTATCACGGACGGGCTGTCAGCGGCGGCAAAAAGACCGGCGCGGGGCCGCTCGCCTTGAAGCGCGAACTGCGCGAGCTTGCCAACGTCGAGCAGCAGAAGCAGCGCGAACTGCAGGCTGCCGAAACAGTCGTTGCACAACTCGATCGCGACATTCACAAGCTGGGCGAACATCTGGAACACCTCCGCGCGAAGCAGCAGGCGCAGGAAAAAGATGTGATCGCTCTCGATCACGAGAGCCGCAAACTAGCCGAAGAGTTTCAACATGTTCAAACGCGTTTGTCGCGCGCGCGGCTGGAGCTCGAAAAGCTGGCCCAGGACCGTGTAAAAACGAACGAGACCCTTGAGCATGACCAAGCCGCTCTAAAAGTATCCGAAGCAAAACGCGCCGGGCAGGAGCAAGCGCTCGAAGCAGCGCGCGAAGAGCTCGACGGCATCCGCATCGAGTTGGCACGAACGACGGAAGAGCATGCGGCATTGCGCGCCCAAGTGGCGAGTCTCGACGAGCGCCGAAAGTCTCTTGCTGCCCAACGTGCCCGGCTCGAAACGCAGTTGCGCGATGTCGAGAACCGGCGCAATCACCTGGAGCAGGAGACTCAGCGGCTCATCGCCGAGCGTGCGCAGTTCGAGGCCAGCAACCGCGAACTCGAAAGCAAAACGGCGGAATTACAAACGGCGATTACTGCTACTGAATCCAAAGTGTCTGGTCTGGAGGAACGCGAAGCCGAACTCCGCAACGCGCTAGCCGCCGCGGAAGAGGAGTTGAAGCGGCTGCGCGGTGAAGCACAGATCACACAGGAGAAACGATCGGAACTGCAAGTGCTGCTGGCGCGCTCGGAATCCGACCTGAAGCACCTCAACGAAACCTGCGAGAAGGAGTTGGAGACCAGCCTTCCGGAGCTGGCGGAGAGCATTGAGACGGTTCCCGATGAAGCCACTGTCGCAGAATTGGATGCGAAGTACACGGAAATCCGGCGCAAAATCGAAGCTTTGGGACCTGTGAATCCGCAGGCTCTCGAAGAATACGAAGAAGCACAGCACCGGCAGGATTTCCTCAGCGCGCAGCGGCAGGATCTGCTCGACTCCATACGCGACATCGAGAAGGCCATCCACGAGATCGATGGAGAATCGCGCAAACGCTTCGCCGAAGCGTTTCGCGCGATCAACGAAAACTTCCGCACGATGTTCACGACATTGTTCGGCGGAGGTGTCGGAGAGATGCGCTTGACGGACGAAGAGAACGCTGCCGAATCGGGCATTGACATCGTGGCGTCGCCGCCCGGAAAGAAACTGCAAAGCGTGCTGCTGTTGTCCGGCGGCGAGAAATCATTGACAGCCATGGCGCTGCTGATGGGCATCTTTCAATACACGCCCAGCCCGTTCTGCATTCTCGATGAAGTGGATGCGCCACTCGACGAACCGAACATCGAACGGCTCACGCGGCTTTTGCGCGAGATGGCAGATCAGACGCAATTCATCGTCATCACGCATGCCAAACGCACTATGGAAGCGGCGCAGTCGCTATACGGCGTCACCATGCAGGAGCCGGGCGTGTCTAAACTGGTGTCGGTAAAGTTCAAGCCCGCTGCTGACGCGCGTCAGACAAATGGCCGGCCCGCGGCGGTACGCGAACAGGAACTCGAAGCCGCCATCGCATAAGCGGGCCTGGTCGCCTGCGATAATCTGCACTACATGGTCCGGATCGGCTCTGTGGTTGGCATATGCGCGCTGGCGTATTGCGCCTCGGGACAACCGCTGCCGGTCAATCCGCAGGTGCAGTCGATCGTCTCGCAGGTCTCGGCGGATCGAATTGCAGACATTCAGCGAAAGCTCGAAAATTTCGGGACTCGGAATATCTATTCATCAGTGACTGATCCGGAACACGGAATCGGCGCGGCGCGCGAATGGATTGCGGCGCAGTTCCGCGGGTACAGCCCGAAGCTGCAAGTGGCATTCGACAAGCATCGGCTGAAGGGCGATGCATCCGAGCGGCTCTTCAAAGACGTGGAGATCTGGAATGTCATCGCGACTCTGCGCGGAACCACTGAACCCGAGAGGCAGGTCATGGTAAGCGGTCACTATGACTCGATCCACATGGTTTTCAAAGGAGGCGCAAACGAGCGCCGCACGCTGGATGCAGAGGCAACAGTGGCAGCGGACGCGCCGGGAGTTACGGATGATGGCAGCGGAACCGCGGCTGTGATGGAGCTGGCGCGCGTGATGAGCCAGTTTCAATTTCGCAAGACAATCGTTTTTGTCGCGTTCGCGTCCGAAGAGTACGGTCTCGAAGGAAGCTCAACGTACGCGGAAGCGGCAGCCGCCAGGCATGAGCTGATTGAGGCACTTTTCAACAACGACATCATCGGCAGTGATGTGATGGGTAACGGCGAGACAACGAACCGTTACGTGAATGTCTTTTCCGAAGATCCGAACGATTCGCCTTCGAGACAAGTCGCGCGCTACGTGAAGGAGATGAATGCCCGCTATCAGCCGGGATTCGATGTGAACCTGGTGTTCCGCCATGACCGCTTTGGACGCGGCGGCGATCATAGCCCCTTTAACGCCTATGGATTCGCAGCCGTGAGAATCACGACGCCCATGGAAAACTTCTCGAACCAGCACACCGCGACTGATACTTTCGCCAATACCGCACCGCCCTATACGGCTTTGGTGGCGAGGGCGAACGCAGCCGCGATTGCAACCCTGGCGCTTGCTCCCAAATCTCCCGAGATACGGCCAGCTCCGCCGGCGCCGCTCGGCAGAGGAGACGGATACGATGCTGTGATGACATGGCACAACGATCATCCCGAAGCCGACTTGCTCGGGTACGCGGTTGTGATGCGCAAAACGACATCGCCGGTTTGGGAGAACGAAATCTTCGTGGGTAATGTGACCACTTACACCCTGCCGAGGGTCAACATTGATGAGGTTGCATTGGGAGTGAAGGCGATCGACAAGAATGGCGACGAGAGTCTGGTCTCGGCGTTTGTAACGCCGCCGTATCGGCAGCGCAGAGTGGAGCAGTACTAGGGAATGGCTGCACCGCTCGCCATTAAACCGCGCATTGAGGACGGCATCGCGATTCTGGAGCTATCTGGAACGCTAACGCTCGGTCCGTCGCTTGTCGGGCTGCGGAACAATGCCCGTCAAATCCTGGGCAAGAATGTGCACGGTCTGATTGTGGAGTTGGCGGCAATCAGGCAAATGGATAGTTCGGGGCTGTCGGAGCTGACCGTTGTTTATACGCTAGCCATGCTGAAGCGTTGCCCATTACGATTGGTCAACCCGAACGATGATTTGTGTAAGATCCTGGCGGTGACGCGTCTGGACGGCATCCTGCCGATAGCGGCCGATATCGAGAGCGCGAAAACGGAGATCAGGCAGAAGCGCGCTAAGCCGGCTTCGTCGCCAGGATGATGGGTGACGGCCCGGGAGCTTCGAGCGTTCGCGCATCGCTGAAGCCAGCGGATGTGAGCCACCCGGCGATTTGTTCGAACGAGAACGTCGTGCCGCCCTTGGTATAGACCAGCATATTGACCGCGAAAATGAGTGCCATAGGTGGTCCCGTGCGTTCCGCGTTGACGAGAAATTCCTGGATGGCGATGGTGCCTCCCGGTTTGAGCGCGTCGTAAACGCGTTGTAGCAGCATTTGACTGCGCGACGCGCCTTCGCTGTGTAGGATATGGCCGAGAATGGCAAGATCATACGCGGCTCCGAAGTTGGATTCGAGGATGTCGCCGGGAACATAGCTCATTCGATCGGCGAGGCCGTGGCGCTCAGCCGTCCGACGGGTGACCGGAATCACTCCTTCCCAGTCCGCAGCGGTTATGGTGGCATTCGGATAAACTTTGGCGACGGCAATGCCCCAAACGCCGGATCCGGCAGCAATATCGAGCACTTTGATAGGTGCGTCTTTAGGAAGATTCAGGCCGCGCGCGAGAACAGTAGCGGGAGCGAAGTTGACGGGGAACAAACCTTCCACTAAATTTTGAAAGAATTCGGTGCCGTCCGCTTCCTGGTTCACCTGCCGCGCGGGCGCGCCAGTTTTGACCACGTCGTTTATTTGGAGCCAACGAGGAATGATGTCCCTGCTTTGATGCCTGAAAAACCCGCCCAGGTATGCGGGCTGCGAGCTAACCAGGAAGGTCTGGCTTTCGGGCGTGAGGACAAACCGCCCGTCGCGATCACGCGCAAGAAGTCCAAATCCGGCCAGGGCTTCGAGGATGGCGACTGCTCCGCGTTCGGAAGTTTGCGTCGCAGCAGCCAATTCACCAGCGCTCAGTGACTTGCCAGAGAGCGCATCGAAGTAACCGTGCTGGACGGCGGCGCCGATAATCAACGGCGGCGCGTAGGCCCAGGCGAATTGCATTAAACGTTCGGGTGTCGCCGCTGCAGGAGCGGCAGGCGTAGTGGCAGTCATCAAGCGGTTCCTCAACCCGCACTGCGCAAGGTAGCACAATCGTTTAGAAAAGGACCTTAGCGGATAAGCTTATTAGCAGCAATGGAACTAACGATCTGCGGTGTCGATCCGCGCACAGGCGAAACTCTAGAACCCCAATTTCGCGAAGCAACCCCCGAGCAAGTGGAGCGCGCAGTGGAACTCGCAGCGGAAGCATCGAGTTCACTGCGGGCGCTTACGGCAGAACAGGCCGCGCAGTTCCTGAATTCGATTAGGGACGAGATTGCGGCGTTGGGAGACTCGCTGGTGGAATTAGCCGATCGCGAAACGGCTTTGGGAGTGGAGCGGCTGAAGGGGGAACGAGAACGGACATTGAACCAGCTCAAATTATTCGCGGATCTCGTGACGGAAGGCTCGTGGGTTGACGCGCGCATTGACACCGCGTTGCCCGATCGCAAGCCGCTGCCCCGCGCCGATATCCGGCGCATGTTGCAGCCGGTCGGCCCGGTCGCAGTTTTCGGAGCGAGCAATTTTCCGTTGGCGTTTTCAGTGGCAGGAGGCGATACGGCGTCCGCGTTCGCAGCGCGAAACCCGGTGGTGGTGAAGGCGCACCCGGCGCATCCCGGCACGTCCGAGTTGGTCGCGACGGCGATCGCACGCGCCGTTAAGACGAATAGATTACCGGAAGGCACATTTTCGATGCTGCACGGCCGGTCCCCGAGCGCGAGCATCTCGCTGGTCAATCATCCGAAATTGAAGGCGGTTGGATTCACGGGATCTCTGCGCGCAGGACGGGCACTTTTCGATGCCGCCGCGAAACGGCCGCAGCCGATTCCGGTCTATGCGGAGATGGGCAGCGTCAACCCCGTTTTCGTCTTGCCGCAAACCGTGAACGCGAATGCAGACGGAATTGCCGACGGATTATTTCGTTCCGTGACGTTGGGCGTCGGGCAGTTTTGCACGTCTCCTGGTTTGGTGTTTGGCGTCAAGGATCAAAGCCTCGATCGCTTCCAATCGAAGCTCATTGCGAACTTCGAGCAGAGTTCGCCTGCGAGCATGCTGAACGCGGCGATCGCCAAAGGTTACGCGGAACGATTCAAAGAATTTCGCAGCATCGATGCGGTCAAAACGTACGCCGCGCAGAAGCAAGCCAGTGCGAAGAGTACCGAGGGCGCGCCGGGATTGTTTGTCGTGGACGCCGAAGCTTGGGAGCAGAGCGAGGCTCTGCGCGAAGAAATCTTTGGACCGGCAACTGTGCTGGTTCGTTGCGAAACAGAGGAAGAAATGCTGGAAGCGGCAAGAACACTCGAGGGCAGCCTGACCGCAACCATTCACGGCAGCCCGGAGGAGCTGCAACGAAACCAGAAGCTGATCGACTTGCTGACGCAGAAAGCAGGCAGGCTGATCTTCAACGGTTATCCCACCGGAGTGGAAGTCGGATATGCGATGCATCACGGCGGACCTTACCCGTCAACGACGGATGAAAAGTTCACTTCGGTAGGCACAACGGCCATCTATCGTTTTGCGCGCCCGATTTGCTATCAAAATTTTCCCGACACAGCGCTGCCGCCCGAGTTGCAGAACGCGAATCCGCGCCAGATTTGGCGCACCATAAACGGAAAACTGACCCGCGAGGCAATCGCCTGAGATGGCTATAGAGATTCCGCAGGATGCGGAGAACTGTGAAGTCAGGTGCGGGCGGAAGAAAATTACGCTCACCAACGTGCAGAAGGTCTTCTGGCCTGAGCTGGGCAAAACCAAGCGAGATCTTTTGCTCTACTACGATGCACTGGCCCCGGTGTTGATTCCGCATTTGAAAAATCGCGCCATGGTGATGAAGCGATATCCGAATGGCATCCATGGCGAGTTTTTCTTCATGAAGAGAACGCCGGCGCATCGACCCGAGTGGTTGCGCACCTGTTCGATTGAGCACCGGTCGGGAAACATCATCGACTTTCCGATTGCCGACGATGCCGCTTCGCTGCTATGGATCGTCAACTTGGGATGTATCGATCTGAACCCCTGGTATGCCATTTGTGATGATGTGAACCGGCCCGATTTCCTTCATTTCGATCTGGATCCTGTTCCTCCGGCTGATTTTGAGCACGTGTTGCAAGTGGCGCTACTGCTAAAAAAATTTCTGGATGAACGAAAGGTCGACAGCTACCCCAAGACGACCGGATCGCGCGGCATTCACGTTTACGTGCCTATCGATCGCCACCCGCTGCAGAAGGAAGTCTGGCATATAGCGAAGCGCATCGCAATTGAAATGGCCAAAGCGTATCCGGAGCTGATTACTTCCGAATACCGCGTTGCGCATCGGCCGCCCGGACGCGTGCTGGTTGACTATAACCAGAATGCCTGGGGCAGGACGCTCGCGTCTGTATATTCGCTTCGTCCGCGCCCGGAAGCAACGGTCTCGGCGCCGGTCACCTGGCAGGAGATCGAAGGCGGCATTTCGCTGTCTGATTTCACGATGGACACTATGCCCGCGCGCGTGGCGCAACTCGGAGACCTGTTCAAGCCGGTGCTCCGAACGGGCACGCGATATAGATTGGAGGCCTTCGCGTGAACCTGCCGCTGCCGCTCGATTATCCGCCCATGGAGGCGGACACCGCCAAAGAGATTCCTTCGGGACCGCAGTGGGAGTACGAGCCCAAGTGGGATGGATTCCGATGTCTGGCGTTTCGCGACGGCGAAGATGTGCGCCTGATGTCGAAGTCGGGGCAGGAACTGGAACGCTATTTTCCAGAGATTGTTGCCGCGTTGAAGGAGCTCAAGCCAAAACGGTTTGTCTGCGATGGCGAATTGATCGTCACCCAGGAACGCACGCTTGACTTCGATGCGCTGCTGCAGCGCATACATCCGGCGGAGACTCGCATCAGGAAGCTTGCGGCCGAGACGCCCGCGACTTACCTGGTGTTTGATCTGCTCGTGAATGAGCGAGGGGTTGATTTGACCAGCCGGACGCTCGATGCGCGGCGGGATGAGCTAGAGTCGTTCGCGCAAAGCGCATTCACCGGACACGAGCGCATTCGGCTTTCACCGCGCACCCGAGATTTCGAAGTCGCCAAAGGCTGGTTCAAACGCATGGCGGGCCCGCTCGATGGTGTGATCGCCAAGCGCATCGATCGATCCTACGACGCAGGCGAGCGCAAATCGATGCTGAAGATCAAGAACCTGAGAACGGCGGATTGCGTGATCGGCGGCTTTCGATACGGCGCGAAAGCGAAGCAGGTGGGTTCGCTATTGCTGGGCCTGTACAACGAAGAGGGATTGCTGGATCACGTGGGCTTTTGCTCAGGTATAGCGGCCGCGGACCGCCCGGCGCTGACACAGAAACTGGAAGACCTGATGGAACCA
>Ga0213876_10000928_pt1 | contig 19371 bp, 19 predicted proteins | sample BarmaccomBMRX_R9_FD_160113 | JGI IMG/M metagenome (GOLD analysis project Ga0213876, IMG submission 160113) | Root-associated microbial communities from Barbacenia macrantha in rupestrian grasslands, the National Park of Serra do Cipo, Brazil - RX_R9 | ecosystem: Host-associated > Plants > Roots... | reverse complement strand
GTCCTGGTCGATGCCGTCGCCCGAAATGCCGATCGCCCCGACCAGGGTCGCGCCGCGGTAGATCGGCACCGATCCCGGGAAGATCTGCATCCCGTTGGCGAGCCGCGCGCTCCCCGCCGCCGCCGCGCATTGCGCCGGCACGTCGCCGCCGGTGCCGAGGACGAAGCCGACATGCGCCTTCACCTCGGCCTGGACCAAGGCCGTTTGGAGCCCGGTGGAGAAGGGGTTGAACTGGCCGATGCTGCGCGACAGCGGCCCCGGCGGCTGCGCCGCCTCGCCGTCGGGGAAATGGGGGCGGTGGATGTTGCCGATGGCGCGGTCGCTGAACGCCCAATTGGCGGTGAAGAGCGGCTGCGCCGCGGCGTAGAAGGCGCGCACTTCCGGGTCGGCGCTGACCCCGAGCGCCGCCGCGGCCCCAGGGTTGGAGAAGAAGGCGGCGGTGCGCGCCTTCTGCACCGAGACGTCGATGCCGAACATCGGCGCGTCCGGCGCGCGCACCAGGCCGAGCACCGCGCCGTTCGTGTCGACGACCGCCATCGACACCTGCGCGCGGCTGTCGAGCGGATGGCGGATCTGCCCCCGCGCCGCGGTCATGATCTTGAATGCCTCTTCGAGCAGCGCGGTCACGTCGCCCGCCGCCAGCAGCCCGTCCGTCCCGGGGCGGATCGGGAAGCGGTTAGCGCCCGCGCCGTTGGTGAGGACGAAGGCGTCGGGGTTCGAGAATTCCGCCGCCGTCGACGCCCGCACGCCCGACGTTTCCGACCCGTAGGCGCGCCCCGCGACGATGCCGCCGGTCGCGTCGTAATAGCCGCGCACCGTCACCAGCGCGCCGCTGCCGGCGAGGCTGGCGAAGGGCGGCGCGCTCGCCGGTGCGCGGGCGAGGCCGGCGAGCTCGACGTCGGCATAGCGCAGCAGCGTGCCGTCGACGGTGATGCGGTCGGCGCGGATGTCGTCGGGCGGCGCGAGCCCGGCGGCGGCGGCGAAGGCGATCGCCTCCTCGCCGTCCTTGTCGACGTCCTGCACCTCGGGGTCGAAGCCGTAGACGCCGTCGGCCATCACCCCGACGCCGCCGACCAGGACGCCGTTCTTGTAGAGCGGGAAGCCGCCCGGGTCGGCGGCGAGGCCGAGCGGCGAGCGCTTCGGGCCGATGAAGCCGCCCGCGCCGACATTGTTGTTGAACCGCGCGGCGACGTCGGAGCAGGGCAGCTGGCTGAACTGCACCCCGAACAACGGACCGCTCTCCAGGCCGACCGTCGCGCTGGACGGCGGGAAGTTCGCCTGGACGATCATGCTCGCCGTCCGGGTCGAGAAGGCGTTGCCGCCCGAGGAGAGATAGGCGCCGGTGATCGCCTTGGCGATCGCCCCGGCGGCGGCGCCGGGCACGTCCACGCCCTGCAGATCGTGGGCGCTGCCGTCGGGCGCGAGGGGCACGGCGAGGCGCGGATTGGCGCCGGCCATGGCGAAGACGGCGAGGACGTTGCCGACCCGGTCGGTGACGGCGATCGTCGCCGGCAACGACCGTCCCTGCGCCTCGTTGATGGCTCGCGCGAGCACGCTCTCGACGTCCGCCTGGCTCAGCGCCTCCTGCGCCGGCACCGCGTAATTGGCCGCCGGCGGGGGAGGGGGCGAGGGTGTCGGCGTGACCGCCGTCGGCGTCCCGCTGCTCCCGCCACCGCCGTCGCCGCAGGCGCCCGTCACCAGAGCGAGGATGGCGGCGGCACCGCGCAGCCGCCTCACGCGAGCCTCCGGATCGCGGCCGCGGCGCGGCCCAGGCCCGAGCGGAATTCGCGCGGATCGTAGGCGTTGGGCTCGCGCACGGCGCGGTAGGCGGTTTCGATGTCGCCCCGGATCGCCTTGGCCGCGGCGGCGTCGACCTGTCCCGCATTGACCAGGGCCGACAGCAGGGTGTCGACCGCCATCACCGCCTGGACGCTGCCCTCATAGTCGGTGAAGCGCGCGGCGACGGCGCCGCTGGCGATCGCATCGATGATCGCGAAGGTCTGCGCGCGGGTGACGCCGCCCCGCTCGAACTGGTCGGCGACGGCGACCGCCGTCGTCCTGAGCCGCGCCGCCGCGGCCAGCGCGCTTCCCCGATCCTCCGCGAGCCCCGCGTGGAAGGCGCGGCTGTCGTGCTCGAAGCGGGCGGCGAGCGCCGGCTGCGTCGCCCGCAGCGCCGCCGCCAGCATGATCATGTTCTCGTCATTATAGGCCGGCATGCCGCTCGGGATCGGCCGCCCCGGATTGGCCGCGGCGCTGGGCTGGAAGCGGCGGTCGTCGGAAATGGCGCGGTGGCAGGTGTGGCAATCGAAGAAATAGAATTCCGGAAAGACCCCGTTCGTGCCCTTCGGCGTCGCGTAGAGGGCCAGCGAGCGCTCGAGCGCCAGCGCCTGGCCGATCGCCCAGACCTGGACGGTCGAGCGCTTGCCCTTGCGCTGCACGTAATCGGCATCCTCGACATGGTGCTGCTGAAGCGTCGTGAACAGGTCGAGCTCGAACGACAGGCGCGGGTGGCCCGCGGCCATCAGCCGGTGGTCGACGAACTGGCCCGGCGCGGCGCTGCCATAATGGCAGTCGAGGCATTTGGCGGCGCGGGCGCGTGGATCGTCGAGCGGCACCATGCCGCGCGCGACGTTGGCCGCGTGGCTCGCGCCGACCGAATAATGGCTCGCCAGCCAGTCCGAGGCGGCGCCGTGGCACGCCTCGCAGCCGACGCCGTCGGAGCGCAGGAACCGCGGCCCGGCGGCGGCGGCGGCGGCGGTCGGAGTCGCATGGCAGCCGAGACACATCGGCGCCCCGGTCGCCTCGCCGATGCCGAGCCTGGCGGCGATCGCCCGGGCGCGCGGCTCGGCCAGCGCGCGGAAGGCGCGGCTGTGGATGCCGGCGGGGCTCGCCGGGTCCTGCCAGCGCATCAATTCGTCCTGCCGGACGATCTTGCCGTCGCCCTCGGAGCGGCCGTGGCAGGTGGTCCCCGCGCAGCTCGCCACGCCGACGAAGCCGTGGGCGGACACCTCCGCGGCCCGCGAGCCGACCCCCGCGAGGAACAGGACGAGGAGCAGGAGCGCGCCGGCGAAGGCGGCCGCGATGCCGGATCCTGTTGCGCGGCTGCGACCCATGGCTCCCCCCGACCGAACGGTTCGACTATGACGCAGGTGAAGGCGGCGAGGCAAGCACGCGCCCGCCTTCAGGGGCTCGCCGGCAGGCTCTCGTCATGTCCCGATCCGAGCGCGACGAGGCCGAGCAGGATCGCTGGAATTGCCGCGACGATGAGCGCCGGCCAGCCGCGCCGGTCGCCGGTGTCGGAGCCTCCACCCGCGCCGCTTTCCGTTGGCACGGCCGTCCCCGCCGCCGGGACCGTGCGCAGGAGCGGCTGCAGCAGGGTCAGCGCCCGCGGCGTGACGGCGAACGGACCGACCGGCGCCGCGCCCGCCGACGGCACGAACACCGCCATGTCGGGCCGGTCCAGCGTCACCGTCGCGCCGCCGGCGGTCACGTCGATCGCGCCGGGCCTGGCGTCGCCCTGCGTCGCCGCGCCGGGTCCGCGCAGCACGACGAAGGTCGCGGTGAGGGGGTCGGCCTTCAGGTGCAGCGCGGCGAGCGACGGCTGGGCGTTCGCGAGCCCGATCGCGTCGGCCCCGACCGCGCCTTCGAAGATCGTGCCGCGGATGCCGATCGAGGCGGCGGGCGTGCGCACGCTCGCCGGGCCCGACGGGTGGTTGAGCGCCCGTCCCGACATGAAGCGGAAGGCGCCGCGGGCGACCTGGATGCCGGTGGAGCGGACGTTGGTCGCGGGATCGTAGGCGAAGCGGTCGATCGCGACACGCGCATTGGCGCCGACGGTGAAGGTCGAGCGGTCGCGCAGCAGGATCTGGAGCTGGCTCGCCGAGCCGGTGCGGACCTCGTCGTTGAGCATCACCGGCGCCCGCAGCACCGCCGGGCGGAGCTGCCCGGTGCCGGCGCTTCGGATGCCCACCTGGTGGCGGATCGCGGCGTTTACCCCGACCGGCGTCGCCGGAGCGGGGGGCGCCGCCGCGACCGGCACGATGAGGGAGAGAGCGGCCACGATCGCCGTTGCACGGTGCGCCGCCTGGAAAGTACGCATACTCGGCCCCTCGTCCGCCACGGACTCGTCTGCGCCCGTTTCTACTATGACTTAGGGGCGGGGCTTCACACAAGCTGTTAAGTTGGACGAGCGATCGGCCTCAGCCGCCGGGAGGCTTCCCGTTCGGGTTGGGCGGCGGCACGGCGCTCGGCTTGCCCTGCTTTCCGACATTGCCCTGGCCCTTGGCCGGGCCCTTCTTCCTGCCGCCGCCGAGCAGCTTGCCGCCGAGAACGCCGGCGGCGATCACCCCGGCGCCGATCAGGACGTTCCGGGCCGTGTGGTTGCCACCGCCGCCGCCCGGGGGCGATCCGGGTCCCGGCCGCAGCAGTTCCTGCAAGGCCTCGAGCCCGGCCGGCGAGATGCGGAAAGGGCCAATCGGCGGCACGCCCGCGCGCGGCACGTAGACGGCGAGGTCGGCGCCCTCGACCGCGACGGTGCGGTCCGCCGCAGTGACGTCGATCGCCCCCGGCGCGGTGTCGCCCTGGGTCCGCGGCCCCGGCCCGCGCAGCACGATCAGCGAGGCCTCGCCCTTGTCCGCCTTGACCCGGCCGACCGCGGGCTCGTCCTCGGCGATGCGGATCGCATCCTCGCCGACCACGCCTTCGAAGATCGTGCCGCGGATGCCGATCGCCGCGACCGGCGTGCGGACATTGACGGCGCCGCCCGGCTTGCCGAGCGCGCGTCCGGACATGAAGCGGAAGGCGCCGTGGGCGACGCTGATCCCGGCCGAGCGGCTGTTCGCGGCCGGGTCGTAGACGAAGCGGTCGATCGTCACCCGCGCGTTGGCGCCGACGGTGAAGGTGGTCCGATCGAGCAGCAGCAGCTGGAGCTGGCTCGCCGCGCCGGTCTGCACCTGGTCGGCCATGAACAGTCGCTCGCGCAGCACCGCCGGGTGGGCCTTGCGGGTCGCGGCGCTGCGGATCTCGACCTTGTTGCGCACCGCGGCGGCGACTCCGGCGGGATTCGGCTGCGCCAATGCCGGCTCGATCGCGAGACCCAGCGCGGCAACCAGGGCCAGCGGCCCGCCGGCGGACAGCAGCGCGCGGTTCACCGCCGTTTCCCGCGCGGCGGAGCAGGACGCGCAATGGCGCCGCACGCACCGGTCACCTCCGCCCAGTCGGCGTCGGCGATCGGCTGCCCGCCGAGCAGGCCGATCTCGACCTCGGCGCCTTCGCGATCGTCGAGACGGCAGAGCAAGGAGGCGTAGAGGAGCCGCGGCGGCAACGCTTCGGGATGGGCGAGGAGCACGCGCTCCAGCGTGCCGGCGGCGCCGAGCAGGTCGCGGTCGCTGATCTGGGCGCGGGCGAGCGTCATGCCGGTGTCCGGCGACAGCGACGCGCCGATCAGCGTGTCGATGTCGGTCGGGGCGGTCTGGGCCGCGGCGGGCGCGGCGCACAGCGCGCTCGCGAGGCCGATGGCGGGGAGGCAGGTACGCAGGCCGAAGATACGCATGTCGGCACCCCTCGAGCATCCGACGGCCGGCGCCGCCGATTGACGCAGGGCTACCATTCGCGCACCCTCGCCGCAACGTCATTTCAGTTCCGGTCCGGTGCCTCGCACTCGGCCGGCCAGGGGCGGGGGGAGCATGCCGGCCAGACGCGGGACCACGACCCGGCGGCGCACCATCGTCCTCGCCGGGCTGGTGCCGGTGCTGCTCGTCGCCCTGCTCAAATTCTTCCAGCCGCCGCTGCTGCTGGAAGCCCGCGGGCTGTTGTTCGATTCCTACCAGCGCCTGTCGCCGCGCCCCTATCGCGACGGCGGCGTCCGCATCGTCGACATCGACGACGAGACGCTCCGTCGCCTCGGCCAGTGGCCGTGGCCGCGCGGCGACGTCGGCGCCCTCACCAAGGCGATCGCCGACGCCGGCGCCGCGGCGATCGCCTTCGACGTGGTCTTCTCGGAGCCGGACCGCACCTCGCCGGACCGGCTCGCCGCGCTGGCGGCGCGGCAGGGACTGGCCGCGGGCGAGGTCGCGGCGATCAGACGGCTGCCCGACCAGGACGCAAGATTCGCCGACGTCCTCGGCGCCTCGCCGTCGGTGCTGGGCATGTTCCTCACCCAGGACAGAAGCGGCGCCACCGTCCAGGCGAAGGCCGGCTTCGCGGTCGCCGGCAGCGACCCGGGCGCCAGCCTCGGCGCCTATCGCGGCGCGATCGTGCCGCTCCCCCGCCTCCAGGAAGCCGCCAAGGGGCTCGGCTTCGTCTCGTTGAAGGGCGATGCCGACGGCATCATCCGCCGGGTCCCGCTCGTCGCCAAGGTCGGCGAGACCCTGCTGCCCTCGCTTTCGGCCGAGGCGTTGCGCGTGGCGCAGGAGGCGGGCGGCTTCGTCCTCAAGAGCAGCGACGCGAGCGGCGAGGTCAATGCCGGCAAGCCCGAGGCCGTCGCGCTGAAGATCGGCGCCGCCGAGGTACCGGTCACCGAGCGCGGCGAATTGTGGATGCACTATACGGGGCCGGTGCCGCAGCGGGTCGTGCCGGCCTGGAAGATCCTCGAAGGCAGGGTCCCGCCGGCCGAGATGCAGCGCCTGTTTTCCGGCCGCATCGTCTTCGTCGGCACCGGCGCCGTCGGCCTGCGCGACCTCGTCTCGACGCCGGTGGCCGACCGCGAGCTCGGCGTCACCCTCCACGCCGAGGCGGTCGAGCAGATGGTGCTGCAGGACTTTCTCTCCCGCCCCGACTGGACCGAGGGACTCGAGATGGCGGCCCTGCTCGACGGGGGCGTGCTGCTCGCACTGGCCTTGCCCTGGCTCGGGGCGTTTCGGGGCGCGCTGGCCGCGGGCGCCCTCGTCGCCGCGATGGGCGGGGGCAGCTGGTATGCGTTCCGGGAGAAGCACCTGCTCGTCGATCCGGTGGCGCCGGTGCTCGCCCTCCTCGCCTGCTACCTCGTCGCCACCGTCTTCACCTACCTGCGCGAGGAGAAGCAGCGCCGCTACATCCACGGCGCCTTCGACCGCTACCTCTCGCCCGAGCTGGTGAGGCGCATCACCGACGATCCGAGCCGGCTCGAGCTCGGCGGCGAGGTGCGCGACATGACCGTCCTGTTCTGCGACATACGCGGCTTCTCGCATATCTCCGAAGGCCTCGGCCCGCAGGAGATCATCGGCTTTCTCGTCGCCTTTTTGACGCCGATGACCGACATCCTCCTCGCCCGCCGCGCCACCATCGACAAATATATCGGCGACGCCATCCTCGCCTTCTGGAACGCGCCATTGGACGATCCGGACCAGCACGCCCACGCCGCCCGCGGCGCGCTCGACATGGTCGCGCGGCTCGAGGCGCTGAACGCCGAGATGCCGGGGCGCGGCGACGTCGCCTGGCCCGGCACGGTGGAGATCGGCATCGGCCTCAACGCCGGCCCGTGCTGCGTCGGCAACATGGGCTCGGCGCAGCGCCTGTCCTATTCGCTGATCGGCGACACGGTGAACCTCGCCTCGCGCCTCGAGGGCCTCACCAAGCAGTACGGCGTCCGCATCGCGCTCGGCGAGGCGCTGGCGGCAAAGCTCCCGGGCTTCGCCCTCGTCGAGCTCGACCGCGTCCGCGTCGTCGGCCGCGAGCGGCCCGAGACCGTCTACGCGCTGATCGGCGACGAGACGGTGGCGGACGTGCCCGAGTTCCGCAGCTTCGCCGGAGCCCACGCGGCGCTGCTCGCGGCCTATCGGGCGCGAAGTTGGGACGAGGCCGAGCGGCAGGCCGCGGCAATCGAAGGCGCCGCCGCCCGCTATGGCCTCGCCAAGCTCTATGCCCGCTACCGGGCCCTCATCGAAGGCTTCCGCACCGATCCCCCGCCCGCCGGCTGGGACGGCGTCGCGCAGCTGAAGGAGAAATAGAATGGGGACACGTACCTGTTTGCAAAAAGGTACGTCCCCGGTGCTCACACGACCCCGAAGGCCAGCATCGCGTCGGCGACCTTCTTGAAGCCGGCGATGTTGGCGCCTTTCACATAATCGACATAGCCGCCGTCGCCATTGCCATATTCGACGCACCGTTCGTGGATGTCGCGCATGATCGTCTCAAGCATCGCCTGGAGCTCGGCTTCCTTCCAGCTCATGCGCGCGCTGTTCTGGCTCATCTCCAGCCCCGACACGGCGACGCCGCCGGCATTGGCCGCCTTGCCCGGCGCATAGAGGATCCGCGCCTCCTTGAAGACGTGCACCCCCTCCAGGTCGGTCGGCATGTTGGCGCCTTCCGCGACGCCGGTGCAGCCGTTCGCGACCAAGGTCCGCGCGTCCGCGCCGAGCAATTCGTTCTGCGTGGCACAGGGGAGGGCGACGTCGCAGGGCACGCACCACGGCGTCTTGCCGGCATGGAACTCGGCCTGCTTGTATTCGCCGACATATTCGCTGATCCGCCCGCGCCGGCGCGTCTTGTGCGCCTTCACCCAGTCGATCTTCGCCTGGTCGAACCCCTCCGCATCGTGGACGAAGCCTTCGGAGTCGGAGAGCGTCACCACCTTCGCGCCGAGCTGCACCAACTTCTCCGCCGCGTGCGTCGCGACATTGCCCGACCCGGACACGACGGCGGTCCTGCCCTCAAGCCCGGACCCGGTGCGCTGCAGCATGTTCGCGAGGAAATAGACGGCGCCGTAGCCCGTCGCCTCGGTGCGGATCAGGCTGCCGCCATATTCGAGCGCCTTGCCGGTGAGGACGCCGGTGAACTGGTTGGTGATGCGCTTGTACTGGCCGAACATGTAGCCGATCTCGCGTCCGCCGACCCCGATGTCGCCCGCCGGGACGTCCACGTCGGCGCCGATGTGGCGGTAGAGCTCGGTCATGAAGCTCTGGCAGAAGCGCATCACCTCATGGTCCGACTTGCCTTTGGGGTTGAAGTTCGACCCGCCCTTGCCGCCGCCCATGGGAAGGCCGGTGAGCGCGTTCTTGAAGGTCTGCTCGAAGGCGAGGAACTTGAGGACGCTCTCGTTGACGGAGGGATGGAAGCGGATGCCGCCCTTATAGGGCCCGATCGCGTTGTTGTTCTGCACCCGCCAGCCGCGCTGCACGCGGATCTCGTTGTTGTCGTCCTGCCAGACGACCCGGAAGCTCACCACCCGATCCGGCTCGGCGATGCGCCTCAGGATCTGCCAGCGGTGATACTCCTCCTTGCCGTCGATGAAGGGGAAGACGTCCTGCGCCACCTCGGTGACGGCCTGGACGAACTCGCTCTGCCCGGGATTGCGCCGCTTCACCCCCTCGATGAAGCCTTCGAGGTCGACATGCTCCTGCGCGCTCATGCGGGTCTCCCGGACATGGTTTTGGCGAAGGGCCTACCACCGGGCCGGCGGAGAGGCCATATCGCCGGTCCCCGATTGCCCCGCGCCACGGCGGAGGCTATCCGCCGCCGCAAAGCGCAAAGGGAGCCACCATGAGCATCACGCCCGCCGTCAAGACCATCCTCGACAAGTACGAATCCGACAATCCGGGCACCAAGGCGAACCTCGCGCGCATCTTGATGCAGGGGCGCCTCGGCGGCACCGGCAAGATGATCATCCTGCCGGTCGACCAGGGTTTCGAGCACGGCCCGGGCCGCAGCTTCGCGGTCAACCCGCCGGCCTACGATCCGCATTACCACTACCAGCTCGCGATCGACGCCGGCCTCAATGCCTATGCCGCGCCGCTCGGCGCCCTCGAAGCGGGGGCCGGCACCTTCGCCGGCCAGATCCCGACCATTCTCAAGATCAACAGCTCGAACAGCTGGGCGACGCGCAAGGACCAGGCGGTGACCGGCGGCATCGACGATGCGCTTCGCCTCGGCTGCTCGGCGATCGGCTTCACCACCTATCCCGGCTCGGAGGACAATTTCGAGCTGATCGAGGAGATACGCGAGCTCGCCGCCGAGGCGAAGTCGGTCGGCCTCGCCGTCGTCATCTGGGCCTATCCCCGGGGCGGCGACGTGTCGAAGGAGGGCGAGCTGGCGCTCGACGTCACCGCCTACGGCGCCCACATGGCCGCCCTGCTCGGCGCCCACATCATCAAGGTGAAGCTCCCTTCCGCCCATATCGAGCAGGGCGATGCGCAGAAATCCTACCAAGGCACCAACTGGTCCAACCAGGCCGACCGCGTCCGCCACATCGTCCAGGCCTGCTTCGCCGGCCGCCGCATGGTGGTCTTCTCGGGCGGCGCCACGAAGGGGACCGACGCGGTGTTCCAGGACGCGCAGGACATTCGCGAGGGCGGCGGCAACGGCTCGATCATCGGCCGCAACGCCTTCCAGCGCGGCCGCGACGATGCCCTCGCCATGCTCGACAGGCTGGTCCGCATCTACAAGGGCGAGGAGTGACGGGCGCGCACCAACCCGTCACCCCGGCGAAAGCCGGGGCCTCGTCGGGTGAAATACGCCAGCGCCTCTTCCTCGCGGAGATCCCGGCTTTCGCCGGGATGACGGGATGAGCGACGACGAAGACGACCCGCTCGCCCTCGATCCGGGCTTCGCGGCGCGGTTCGAGCCGGTGGAGCGTCCGCCCGCGCAATTGTACCTGATCTCGCCGCTCGACGTGGGCGGCGACTTCCCGCAGCGGCTCGAGGCGGCGCTGTCCGCGGGGCCGGTCGCGGCCTTCCAGTTCCGCGTGAAGGGACTGGATCAGCATGAGGCGGCGCGCCTCGCAGGCCCGCTGCTGGAGATCTGCCGCGCGCGGGAGGTCGCCTTCATCGTCAACGACGATATGGCGCTGGCGAAGCGGCTCGGCGCCGACGGCGTTCATCTCGGGCAGGGCGACGGCGATCCGCGCGACGCGCGCGCGCTCCTCGGCCCCGCGGCGCAGATCGGCGTCACCTGCCATGACAGCCGCCACCTCGCGATGGAAGCGGGGGAGGCCGGCGCCGACTATGTCGCCTTCGGCGCCTTCTTCCCGACGACCACCAAGGAAACGAAGCACCGGCCCGACCCGTCGATCCTCGCCTGGTGGTCGCGCCTCTTCGAAATCCCCTGCGTCGCCATCGGCGGCATCACGCCCGAAAACGGCCGCGCCCTGGTCGAGGCGGGCGCCGACTTCCTCGCCGTCTCGTCGGCGGTGTGGGCCCATCCGGCTGGGCCCGCGGCCGCCGTCGCGGCCTTCCGGGACGTCCTCGTCCGCTGATTCGTTCGACCGAAGCTGTGGACAGGACCGCGTTTTTCCCCAAAACAGGCGGCGACGCGTGGTGAGCAAGCCGGTCGGGGGGCGGCGGAGCGGGACGAACGATGGCGAACCGACGCAGCGCGCGCAGCACATCCCTCAAGGTACCGGACTTTCCCTCTCCCGACACGGGGCGGCGATGAGCGCCGGCGATCCCGCGGGTCTCGACCGGCTGACGGAGCGCGAGACCGAGTTCCTTCTGCTCTACGACCGGCCTCTCCTCATCAAGGAGATCGCCTTCCGTTGCGGCGTCTCCGAGCCGACGGTGCACAAGGCCTTCGAATCGGCGCGCCGCAAGCTCGGCACCCGCACGACCCGCGAGGCGGCGCGCCTCGTCGCCGCCCGCGCCGGCGGGGAGAAAACAATAGGGCACTTCCATACCCTTGGCAGGACAAGCGAATCCGGCAATCTCGACCCGTCCGACGAGGACCGGGAGGGGCTCCCACACAGCGGCGCGCCGGTGCCCGCAGAGCAACAGAACGGCTCTGCACCGGCGCGCAACTGGGGAATCCTGGCCGTGCTCTGGGGAGGGGGGGAAGAGCTGACGCCGGGACAGCGTGCCGCCGCCATCGTGCTGCTCGCGTTCATGATCGTCATCGCTTCGGGAACTCTGGTGATGATCGGCCGCGGGCTTGGCGCCACGGTCGCCGCCATCGTCCACGCGTTCCGCTGACCCCCCCCTCGACACACGAACGAAACGGGCGCTGCCCGCGAGGGGAATGACAATGACCAAACCGATTATCGCTTCCGCACGTGAAATCGCGGCCGACCTGCGCGCTCACGAGAACGACGTCGACGCGACGCTGGCGGGCCAGGCGCGGCTGATCAGCCGCCTGATCGAGGCGCGCAAGTCCGCAGGCCTTCCGGCCATGGTCGGGGCCGAGATCGTCGACCAGGCGATCGCGGCGGTCTCCCAGTGCGGCGAGCTGCGGCGCACCGTACGGGGCATCCACGCGTCGCTGGCGGCGATCGACATTCGCGCGGTGGGAGACGAATCCGACTGCCCGGTAACCGGCGCTGCTTCGCTCGCCGTCGTCGCCACGTCGGAGGCGAAGTCGCTCACCGCTTGACGCGCCAGCGGCCCCATGCTCGCCAGTGGAAATGCGCGTCCTCTTCTTCAACGCTCTCCTTCTTGGAGTGGTGGTCTATGCGTTGGGCTGCGGACGACGGCCTGAAAAGGCAGGCGCGCTCATCATGCTGGTGGGGGCGGTACTCACACGCCTGGCGTGGACGGCGATGCCCGAACGGTTCGTCCATGTGGAGACCGGCGCTCTCGCCGTGGATGTGCTGGCGTTCGCCGCCTTCTTCACGCTTGCCGTCCGCACCGACAGGAACTGGACCTTATGGCTCGCCGCATTCCAGTTGGTAGCGACGCTCGGCCATCTCGCGAAGGCTACCGATCCGGGGATGATCCAAACCGGTTACGCCTTCCTGCTCGCGGCCTGGAGCTATCCGATGCTCCTGACGATCATCCTCGGAACCCGGACCCAGCAGAAGAAGCGCCGCGCCGCCGCGCTGGCCGCCTCCCGCCCGGAAAGCTGAAGGACGGTCCGCCGGCGGAGGCGGTCACGGCCCAATGGCTGCGAGCGATGATCGCGGCGCGAGCGACGCGGGTCGCCGCATTCGGGCCGGACTTGTTCGCCGACCCGGCCTGGGACATGATGCTTGAGCTGCTGCTCGCGCGGATCGAGCGCCGGCCGGTCTCCGTGTCGAAGCTCTGCCTTGCCTCGCGCGTGCCGCAGACGACGGCGCTGCGCTGGATCTTCGCGCTCGTCGCGCGCGGCCTGCTGGAGCGCAGCCCCGATCCCGGCAACGGCCGCCGCATCCTCGTCGACCTCACCGACGCGACGGCGACTCGCCTGCTGCGCCTCCTGCTGTCGGTGCGGGCGAAGGATGTCCCATTCCTCTGAGCCGCTGCCCGCCTGGCTGCCGGAGCCGTTCACGCCGACGGCCGGGCGCGGCGTGAAAAGTTCACGGCGACCGACTCCGCGCTGTCCCCCGCGGCGGCCTCTGGCCAAACTCGTCCCGCCGGTTGGAGGCCAAGGGGGCAGGGGATGAAGCGTGCAGTCGGAGCCATCGCCTTGCTGGCCTTGCCCGCGGCCGCGAAAGCCGCGGCGCCGGGCGTCGACAAGGGCGACACGGCGTGGATGCTGGTCGCGACCCTCCTCGTCCTGCTGATGATCCTGCCCGGTCTCGCGCTCTTCTACGGCGGCCTGGTGCGCACGAAGAACATGCTCTCGATGATGACCCAGGTCGGCGCCGCGGCGGCGCTGACGATGATCGTCTGGGTGCTGTGGGGCTATGCGGAGGCGTTCGGAGAGGGCGGCGGCGCCGTCGTCGGCGGCTTCGGCAAGGCGCTGCTGCGCGGCGTCGGCATCGCCACCACCGCCGCCACCCTCACGCCCGGCGCCGCCATTCCGGAATATGTCTTCGTCTGCTTCCAGATGACGTTTGCCGCCATCACCGTCGCGCTGGTGCTCGGGGCCGTCGCCGAGCGAATGCGCTTTGCGGCGGTCATGGTCTTCACGCCGCTGTGGCTGACCCTCGTCTACCTCCCCATCGCCCACATGGTGTGGGCCGCCGACGGCGCCTTCTTCACCCGCGGCGCGCTCGATTTCGCCGGCGGCACCGTCGTCCATGTCAATTCCGGCGTCACCGCCCTCGTCGCCTGCCTGCTCCTCGGCAAGCGGCTCGGCTATCCGCGCGAGCCGATGCCGCCGCACAGCCTTGCGATGACCGGCACCGGCACCGGCCTGCTCTGGGTCGGCTGGTTCGGCTTCAACGCCGGGTCGGCGCTCGAAGCGAATGCCGTCGCCGCGCTGGCGATGCTCACCACCTTCGTCGCCCCCGCCGCGGGCGGGCTCGCCTGGATGGCGGCCGAGCGCGCGGCGGGACACAGGGGGTCGGCGCTCGGTTTCTGTTCCGGCATCGTCGCCGGGCTGGTCGCCGTGACTCCGGCCGCGGGCCATTGCGGCCCCGCCGGCGCGATCGTCCTCGGCGCCGCCGCGGCGCTCGTCTGCTTCCTCGCCGTCGCGCGCTTGAAGCCGAAGCTCGGCTATGACGACGCGCTCGACACGTTCGGCATCCACGGCGTCGGCGGGATCGTCGGCGCCCTCGGCACGGCGCTCGTCAACGCCCCCGCGCTCGGCGGCCCCGGCGACGGCGGCCGCGCCGTCGGCGACCAGTTGCTCGTCCAGGTCGAGACGGTCGCGGCGACGATCGCCTGGGCGGCGGCCGGCACCGCGCTCGCCCTCGCGGCGACCCGCGTCCTTACCGGCCTGCGAGTCGTGCGCGACGCCGAGCGCGAGGGCCTCGACCTCGCCGAACATGGCGAGCGCGCCTACAATTACTGAGCCGCCTCAGCCCCGTGCCTGCCAGAGGATCAGCAGCCCCAGAGCAAGGAAAAGCGGGCTGTAGAGGCGACTGTCGTACCGCGCCCATCGCGTCCCCTTGAGGCGCTTGAAGAAGCCGACATAGCGGTTGGGAAGGATCGCGCGGGCGACGAACGCGGTGCCGGCACCGACCAGCAGCGCCCGTACCAGGTCCGCCGGCAGCGGCAAGCGCAGCCGCCCGGCCTGGACGAGCAGCAACGCCGCGAGGAGCGCGAGGCACAAGGCGACGCCGCCCGCGGCCGGGCGCCACCAGGCGAGGCGGTGGGCCAGGACCGGCGTCCCGTCCGCGCGCTGCGGCAGCGACACGGCGTAACCGAGACGTCCGCCCACCGCCCAGAGCAGGTGGAAGCCCGCGGCGAAGGCAATGATGGCCAGCGACAGGAAGAGCGGCATGAATCCGGTCTAGCAGACCGGGTCCCATCCGCCTCGATCGAAAGTCCGCGCCGCACGAATGCCTTGGCCCGCACGAACGGGAAGCCGCGCGCGCCCTCGCCGGGAGGCATCCGAATAATCGACTGATCGACAAACAACATCCCTGCGCCGCATGTATTTGTAATGGCGGGGATTGCACGGCGCCATTTGACGCTTACCATCCACCTGCCGAGTCGTGGCTGTTGGCCAAGATCAGGTCGGTAACTCGTCCGTGGTAGGGGAGGCCACGACTCGTTCATTTCGGTTGCACCACGACGCAGGTCCGATCCTGGCGTCGTATGTCCGATGCGCGGTTCTTTCCAGCCATTGTGGGGACACTGACCTGCATCGCGGCTTTTAGCCGGCGATAACGTCTCGGTACGAGGCGGAGCTTAAAGATGGCATCCTGGGTCCTGCACCTGCTGGGAGATGAGCAGATCTCGCGGATGGGACGGGGTCCGCTAAGCCTGCCGGATATATGGTGGCCGGTGCTCGGCTCGCTCCTCGCCGCGCCGGGCCGCAGCCTCAGCCGCGGCGCGATGGCCGGCCGGCTCTGGCCCGACAAGGACGAAGACGCCGCGCGACATTGCCTCGCCACCGCTTTGTGGCGGATACGCTCGCGGCTTCCTTCGGGCCAGCGGCTGCTGCGGGTGGACGGCGATTCGGTGCGCCTGGCGCTGGGGCGGTTCGACTTCGTCGACGTCCTGCTGCTGGACCGCCGCGCCCGCGTCGCCCTGCGCGAGCCGCAGCGCTTGCAGCTCGGCCGCGAACGCCGCCGGCTGGCGCGGGCGCTCGGCCTGTATCGCGGAGCCTATCTGCAGGAGCGGGAGCAGGAGCCGATCGCGTTCGAACGCGAGCGGCTGCGGACGCTCTACCTGGACGCGCTCTTCCTGCTCGCCGAGGCCGAGAGGGCGGCGGGGAATTGGCAGGCCGCGCGGGCGGCGGCCCAATCGCTGTGCGCGGTCGAGCCGCTGCGCGAAGACGCGCAGCGGCTGCTCATGACCGCGCACGTCCGCTGCGGAAGCCGGGCGCTGGCGCTCAGCCAGTACAAGAAGCTGGAGCAGCTGCTCGCGAGCGAGCTCGATATCGCGCCCATGGCGGAAACCCGAACGCTGGCGGCGCGGATCGGCGCCGGGGAGGCGGCGGCCGAGGCACCGGAAGCTTCGTCCGACCCCGCGCGCGAGTCGATGCTGCGCGTGCGCCGACGCCTCGAAAGCTCGATTCGCATCATCGACGCCGTGCTGGGCTGAAGCCGGCGATTTTTCTCCGTTCGTGATGCCGCCGTGATGCGCCCGTGATCCACGGGTGACGGCGATCGGGCAATGCCGAGTCGCAACGGGTCGAGACTCGCCTGGAGGACGAAGTGGATGATGGCGATGCCGCAGATGAACCGGACATCCCGCCGCGCGCTTCCGGCATCACGCTCATCATCCGCTGGTGGCGCGAAGGCGGCGCCCGCGATCCCGGCGAGGCGCGCCATGCGCTGCGGGGCACGATCGGCGATCTCAGCGGCCGCACGCTGGGTTCGTTCGCGGGCCTCGAAGCGCTGTTCCGCCTGCTGCGCAAGGTCATGGGGAACGGCGCGCCGCCCGGCTGAGCAACGCCCTCTCGCCCTATCCCGGCCCGTCCCGCTTCCGCCCGTGCTTCAGAGGAGCCGCGCATGAACGCCTATCAGCCCGCCGCCGGGTACGAGCAGCTCCGCCAGGTCGTCGAGCCGTCGCTGGCGCGCCTGCCTGCGGTTCAGCTGCGCACCGCCGTCGACTCGCAATTCGGCGAAGGCGCGGCCGACGCGATGGAGAGCGACCTCGAGGGGATCTTCGGCAATATCGGCCGCGCGCTCTCCTCGGCCGCGCGCGACGTCGGGCGCTTCGCCCAGCAGGCGGCGCCTGCCATCGCCACGGTCGGCGCCGGCGCCCTCCAGGGGGCCATGGCCGGATCGGCCGCGGGTCTTCCCGGCATCATCGCGGGCGCCGCCGTCGGCGGCACCGGTGCCGGCCTCAGCCGCTACGGCCGCGGCACCGCGCGCGATGTCGGCGGCGCGCTGAGCGGAATCACGTCGATTGCCAGCCAATTCAGTCCGATGGGTCGCACGGGCTCCGGGATCGCGTCCGCGATCGGCGGCCTGGCCGGCGGCGGTGGCCGCGGCGGCGGCGGCGCGGGCGGACTGGGCAACCTCCTCGGCGGCCTCGCCGGCGGCGCCGGGGGCGCGGGCGGAGGATTGGGCAATCTCCTCGGCGGATTGGCCGGGGGCGCCGGCGGCGCGGGCGGGGGCTTCGGCAATCTGCTCAGCGGCCTTCTCTCCAGCCCGCAGGCAGCCGGAACCGTGTCGCGCCTGTTCGGCGGCGGCAGCGCCGCAAGCCAATTGTCCAGCCTGCTGCAGCGGCCGGAGGTCCAGCAAGCGCTCGGCGCCATGCGCCTCGGCCCGCTCGGCCGGCGCAGCATTCCGGTCGGCGCCGGTGGCGGCTCCGTTCCGACCGCCGCGTTCGCGCAGCTCCTCGGTCAGCAGCTCGGCGAGGCCGCCGCGGAGCTGGCGGAAAGTGCGCCCGGCGAAGGCGAGGCCGCCGGCTTCGATTTCATGCGCGGCGAAAGCGGCGAATATGAAGGCGATCCGACCAACGTGCAGGACCGCGCCACGCGCCTCTGGTCGCTCCTCAACGAGGCCCAGGCGGACCGCTTCGCCGAAGCGGTCGAGAGCGAGCTCAGCGAGGCCGCGGAGGGCTATGACGCGGACGCGGAGAGCGAAGGCGCGTGGGACGGCTGGGTCACTGACGAGGAAGCCGAGTGGGCCGAGTGGGCCGCGGAACAGGAATTCCTCGACAGCCTCGAGCTCGCCGACGCCGACACGATCGAGGCGAGCCTCGGTGAGCAGGAGGCCTCCTATGTCTGGTGAGCCGGTCGAAGGCGACGTCCTTCCGCCCGAAAGCGAGCCGCCGTCCGCATCGGCGCAGCCCGCCGCCGACACGACACCGGCGCTGATGGCGCTGCTCGACGCGATGCGCACCGGTTCGGTCGATCCCCAGAAGATGATGTTCGACCTCGTCGGCAGCCAGGCGGCGGATCGGCCCGAGACGGCGATGCTGCTGAAGCTCCTCGCCGGCGGCGACGAGGCCGAGAAGCAGGCGGCGCTGCGGGAGGAGCTGCGCGCGGAGGTGAGAGAGGAAGAAGCGGAGAAGGTCGCGCGGCTCGCGGAAGTCTCCGAGCGGATGCTCGCCGAGAACGCTGCCCTCCAGGAGCGGATGGAGGCGCTGGCCGCGGCGCTTGGCGCCTGCCCCGAATGCCTGGGCGAGGACCCGCTCTGCGCGACCTGCGATGGCGCCGGCAGCCCCGGCTCGCGCCTCCCCGAAGCCGAGGCTTTCCACCTCTACGTCAGACCCGCCGTCGAGCGGGTCCGCGCGGCCCTGAGTCGCGCCGCGCCACGCCGGCCCTGGCCGCGTAACCCGGCGGCATCCGCCGCCGTCCTCACGCCCGCAAGAGCAGGAGCAAGACCATGAGCTACGATTATGACGCCAGCTATCTGGACGCGGCCGACGCCGAGGCGTGGCCCGGCGAGAATGAAAGCGAGAGCTATGACAGCTACGACGCGGAAGCGCGCGGCAAGCGTCGCGGCCCGCCGCCGCTGCGTCGCCCAAGCGCCCGTGCGCCGTTCCGGCCGCGTCCCGGCGGCGCCGCCGCGGGCGTGACGCAAGCCCAGCTCGCCGAGGCGATCAAAGGGGTCCGCACGGAGACGACCGGGCTGATCAAGCAGGTCGACTCCAGCGTCCGCGTCGCCGTCAAGGACATGCAGCGCCTGCAGAGCGAGACGAAGAAGAGCGTCGAGAAGGTCAAGGGGGATGTGCGGACCCTTGCGCTCGTCAGCGCGATCACGCCGCTCGTTGCCCCGCCGGGCTCCGCTTTGGCGCCGCTGGCGTCCTTCTTCCCGCTGATCGCGACCGACGTTCTGTCGGGCCCGTCGGGGTCGTCGGGAACGTCCGGCCAGAGCGGCTCGGGCTTCCTCACCAATCAGAACACTCTGCTCCTGGCCGCGGTCGTCGCGTCGTCGGCGGGGCTGTTCGACAAGAAGTAGGAGGACGCGGTGCCCGACAACAATTCTGCCGTCGCCCTGGTCGCCGCTGCGGCTATCGGCTCGCGGCTTCCAGCGGAGAAGCGCCTGGCGCCGCTGGCGCTCGCGTGGATCCTCCCACCCCCGATCGGCATCCTGCCAATGCTGGTCGCCGTGCAGCAGGCAAAGGCGGACGCCGCGGCAGCGCCGCCGGCGCCGGACATTCTCCCGGCACTGGTCAACGTGCCGAGCGTCGTCGGAAATGAGCAGAAGGCCGCACAGAAGACCCTCAGCGATGCGAGGCTTCAGTCGGCGATCGAGCGACG